>JGI24721J44947_10012704_pt1 | contig 10355 bp, 9 predicted proteins | sample YelNatPaOPGAMG01_FD_44947 | JGI IMG/M metagenome (IMG submission 44947) | reverse complement strand
GTTCGTGCAAGCAGAGGCAATAAACGCATCGAGTTCGTGAACCGAAACTCCAACGCCGCCATCCGTATCAGACGAAATGCGGTGCGAAAGACGAGACCCGAATTGCTGATGGCATCCATGTTTCTGGGGCAGCCTTTCAGGCTCGAAGTGTGCCTGGATCTGAACTGAAACCGATTGGAGTCGGCTGGTCGCAACAGGCCGGAAGGCGCCAATTCGTGAGCGTATATTTACCCTCCATGGTCGTAGAACGTTTTCCGTTTCACTGACGATCTATAGGGAGCTCGGACATGCACACAGCAATGCTTGGGACTCCTCCACCTGCCATTAGAACCGAACGACATAGGTTGCTCTGCAACTGCTTCCTTTTCCTCTCTGTTACCCTCGATATGAAATACGCTCAAAAATCATGGACTAAGAGCGCCGTGGCGAGCAGTCCAAGCACGTTGATTGCAGCGTCCAGGTCGCGCTTCTGTGCTCAATCAGGATCTGCGCTATTCATGTCATGCACGGGAGGTACGTGCGATCGCCACCTCACTTGCAGGTTTCATCTTCTTTCTCCACAGATTCTGTATGCTGCTTACGACGATGACACCTGCGCGCGGTCGGATGTGCCTATATTCATATGTATATACATCAGAGATCCCCCGACTTCGACCGCCAGCCTTTGGCGCGAAAACGCGTGCTGCATCGCTCCGCAAACGCCTGTGACGGGTACCGAAGGCTCCGGTTGATGCCTCCTCGTGCGTTCCTTGCGGCCGGTGTCGCACGCCTCCATCAAGCGCTTGTCTGGGGCGATCCGCTCGGCGAGTACGCCGTCCGCTGGACGTGTAGGCGTACGCCGTCGCATTCGAGAGCGCCTCACAAAAGGCGATGTCGTGCCCGATGGACGGCGCGCACGAGTTGCACGGAAACAGCGATACAGAAAACAAGAAGCATGCGTGATTCGACCATGCCACACACGAGGCAGGGGAAAAGCCTCGAGACTCTTTTCTACGAACTGAATAATGATACCAGTTGTTTTTGGAACCATCGTTCGAGGGCGTCGCGAATCACCCTGACGCTGTTGACGGTACGAATTCCAGCGGCAAAGCGTCGATTGCGTCACTCCGAAACCACAATCCGGAATCCTGGAACTGCACATGGATCCGTGAGCCCTTATTTCATCCATTTGGACATCGATCTGTACATCTAAAGAGCGTTCGGGAAACTAATCGAAAAGCAAGATGCGAGTAAGCAATTCGGTGCTCCATCTTCATATGAAGCGAGTCGATTTTTTCGAATCATGCATACGAACCACGAGTTCCGCCATCAAGCGATAATTATTGAAACCAGGAGAGCTTGCATTATCATGCTGCACAAGACCTTGATATTCCGCCAGCATCCACCTTTAAATCCCTCCGATAATCGTGGCTCGTTCGTATGCGTCTCCCAATGCCTGCCACTAGCAGTCGCCCGCGAATGGTGTCTACCCATCTACGAAACGTCGTTCGCGCAGGAGCTGACAATGCGGGTCTCGTGGACGCGCCGCCTCCCAGTGCGTGGAACAGGACCTCGTTATTCTTGCATTCGCGCTGCACAGCGAGGCACACATCCTCGCCAGTAAGGATCGCTTTTTATCTTTCTCGCATACCACGACTGCTGTTTGATTAGGTACGGGGGCCAAGTCTTCAAAAAATGCGCTGCGGCCGTCGTTTGATTTTCGTGCTTCTCTCGGTACTGCTGAGTTTCTTGGGCGGCCTCCCAGTTCAAGTCCTGGTAAGCAGCACCGACCTGGACCCTTTCCAGTACGCAACGCGGGGTGAGGAGCCTGCTAACATTTTGAGTTTGATCTCAAGCCAAACGATTCCGCGGGAGGACGAGGATATTGCTGCGCAGGAGTTCCACTCGGGAGCTTTTCTTGAGAGCTTTGACAACGAAGGCGTCGACGCCACCGTACTTTCCCACGAGCCCGCTCGTGGAACAGCGACGAAAGCCTACGTCACTCGTATACTGAACTGGAGGCACGAGCTGCCCGCAGCGTGCGCGCTTGCATACTCCATTGCTTCGGTCGTGTACGGCATTGAGGATATTTCCAGAATCAGTGCCGGTGACGTCGAGCTTGTTGCTCTTGTTGAAAGTCAGCGGCTGCCGCGATCTGCCAGGTTCTACCTGGAAAAATGCGGGTACCGCGTAGTGCCGGTCCAGCCGCAACTAGGCATCCCAGATTTCCTGCGCTTGCCGCTTGCGTCATGGTCTCTCACCGAGTACAAGGCAGTTATCTTTATTGAACCCATAAGCCTGGTTCTGAGCCCCTCCGTGCAGGAACTCTTTCACTGCGGCTGCTTCTGTGCGGCGGTTCAAACAGGAGAATATTTCTCTGCTGGGGTGTTTGGCTTACGTCCAAGCTTGAAAGTTCATTCGCGAATGCTGGAGTTCCTCCGCAGGGATGTCATCGGCCTGGACTGGCCCCCCGCGCATTATGCGGAAAAGCACCGGCATCTTTTCACAGAAGCGAGCAGATCACTGGGTGCTTTCTTGAACACGTACTTTCGAGACTTTTTGCGTGCGCCGTATTTCCCTCAAAAGATTCCAGCTGAGCACATTGATGAGGATGATATGGAGTACGGCGAGCTCATGCGCAGCTGCTGTGACGATCCGATCCTGCTGGTGTCGAGCCTGCGACTAGCGTCGGACCCCAACTCGGTTTGTGTACGGCGACTGCCGATCGGGTACAATGGCGACCCCGTGTTTCATGGCGTATTCTCCAATACCCGTGTCATTCGATTCACAGCGCCACTGACGCCGTACGCCTGGTGGAGCGCATGGGTAATCGGTAATAAAGCAGCATGGCGAGCATCGCGCCGTGCTTTAGGAAGTGTTCGCGCTCGCTTCTGGGCTGCTGGGCCGCCCTTTCTAGGGCCGCTCATGTTAGGCAGCGGATTGATGGGCCTCGCTGCCGCCATTGTGGTACTGCTTGTGAGCTGGCGAGAGGCGCGACACCCGTTTCTGGGCCACTGGCTCGCGACCGTTCTGGGTACGCTTGCCAACGTGCAGCGCAACGCTCTCATCGAGCGCGGAGGACAAAAGCGCGATCGCCCATTCAGGTTTTGGAGTCGACTCAGAACCGCGAGACGCCCGTCTGCGAAAAGTACTGTAGACGCTGGCTCGTGCGACCCCGAATCGAGCTGTCGTCTGGAGCGCGCTCCATCAAGTCGTCGGTCGATGTGGATTCGGTGTATGAACCTGCTCGTTGGGAACTTATGTGGTTTGGTCGGTGGATTAGTCTTGCCAGCCACAGCCTGGCTCATGGTGCCGACGTATCTGCCAGCACNGGTAGGAGCAGCGCTGTTNGCTAGCTTGTGTGTGGCTTTGCAACACTGCACGTTGAGTGTTCTCCGCTTTTATTTCCAGCGTCGATGTTTTTCGCAAACCATACCACCACCACCACCACAGGGTGCAGCTTTCGAGGGCGCACGTCATCACGCCAGCGAACGAGATAGTAGCGACACCATCAACGCCATAGAAGAGAAGCAGAGTCGGGGCTATCCGCGGCTGGGTGCTTCTAGCCGCCATAGCGCTGGACTTCAGCGCAATGCTGCACGCCCGCTTCTGCTCCCGCGGTACGTTCACATCGCTCATTTCATCTGGTGGATCGTCGCTCCGCAGATACCGATACTCTTTACGAGAAACATTCCGCGCGTGATAACAATTTGGGTCTCGTCTTTATTTATTTATGACATGATCTGTTGTCTGGGTTTCGCCTTTGTTCTCCAGAGCGATGCACAAGAAAGCTGTTAATGGGCCCTGGAGCAGCGGCCGTAGCCCGTAAACATCACTCATCACAAGTTCGCTGGGCGGGACTCGACTCCGACCCAAGGCGCTCTCTATCGCGCCATGAAAAGATGCTTGTGTGCTGCGTATCGCCAAAGGCAAGCACTTGCGCTCTCCCATGCAAGATGAACTCCAGTCTGTCGACGCGGAACGCTTCTCACCGATGCACGGTACGCGTGCGGACGTCACGCATTCTAACGAAGATGCCGGGATGCTGTCCATGGACAACGACAGGAATGGATAGGAGCCTGCAGTGTTGGCGTCAAACGCACATCAACAACGAGCATGGACCCGAAGCATCGTTCAAAGTCCGGGAGCATTCCGCTTCAAGTGTCGCTCTCCAGCATGGCCAGGGCACGCGCCGATTCCTCCGCTTGCTCTGGTGTCGTCGGGTAAACGGATCTCAGAGTGTGCGAAATGCCGCTTGTCGAAACCATGCAGGGAACTTGAAACAGGAACGTCATCGTGTTTGTAATGAGGTTCGCATCTTCGATGAAAGCTATCCGAGCGGGACTCGCTCCAGCGCTCCACAAGCGCACCGAGAGACGGACTGCGACGCGGTCACCACGGACGCCAGCAATACTCGAACGCATCTCCAGAATGCTGCCCACGGGAATCGGTCGATGGAAGTCGATATCGCCGATAGCGACGAGGCGGGGTACAATACTAAGGCCGGCGTCCTGGCGAGCGCTCTCTTTCGANACGGTCAGCGACATGGAAGCGTGCTGAAGCACGGTCAAATATGCGAGCTCGAAAGACCATAAAAGCACTGTGCCTCCAAACATGAAACCGAACAAGTTCCGAACATCGGGCTGTACGATATGCATCGTGCGCATCGTGGTCTCGTCGATAGAGACGGAGTTCGCGCTCGATTTTGGTGCTACTGTCGATGAGTCCAAGCGCGCCTTCTCAGATTGACCAGATGCACTGGCATGTTCTGACAAGCTCTCCCTGCTCGACTGGTGTGATGTGGACGCAGCCAGGCCAGCGTGACGGTGCTGTTGGAGCCGGCTTTTGCGGCGTTCTGCGGCCAACTTTTCTCCACGGGCGAACGCCTCACGGTCAGCAGCGGTTGCCAGCAGCAGGCCGGGTACCGGGATGGAATTGTTTCCGGAAGCGTCTCGAGCGACGAATACGAACACGGCCTCGAGGAATGGCGGGCTGTCCCTATCCGCCCGAGCGACTTCACAGGAAATCGTCATAGAAGTGTTTCCAACATGGAACAGATGACCGTTGTACAGGAGGTCGAAATGGATAGCGGACCAAGGCGGAGCACTGCGGGCTGGTTTCACGGATTCTGTCGAGATTCCTGTCGGCTCTGACTGATGGTGCTGTAAAATGCGGATTTTGTCGACACAAGCGGTTACCGTGTTGATATCTGGCAGTGCCACATGCCGCAGGGCGATAGAGCCAGCCAGCGCATCGAGGTCTTCGAGCACTCGACCGATTCGAAGGCTACCCCACGCATTCGTATAAAACGAGCGCAGTGCTGGCGACGTGGACAGCTGCAGGCGCGTGTGCAGGCGCTGCGGGTGCCGCTGGGCCCGCCCCAGAGCACCAACTGGACTGCTCGGTTGTGTTGCGGTCTGCACCGGGTGCGCGTCGTCGCTCCCTAGCCCAAGAATGCGCTCATTATCCAGGAATTCTGACACAGAGCCGGCGTTATAGAGCGGAAAGGCAACAGCTCGGGCCGTGATGGCGTCTTGCATTCTGGGGTGGTACGCGCAACGCTGCTGGTACAGTGTCGAGCGCGCACACGACCGCAGGACGTGCGCACCAGCTGACGTCAACACGGTGCGCGCTGCGTCAGAGCGGCAGTCCACACAAAGCACGCAAGATATTCGGGCAACCGTCTGTAAGCGCTTCACTGAAAGCATTTTCTCAGCAAGACTGGCAAAAGAAAGGAGGCAGTCGGATTTGAACCAACGACCTATCGGACTGCAGCCGATTGCTCTACCACTGAGCTATACCTCCTGAGCGGCTTGCGTGAAAATGAGCACAAATTTCTATATAAATACGTGTTCGACGTTGATCGCATCCGCGGCGCAGCCGCGAATCCCCGCTGGCGCACGCGATCCGCTGCAGGTGCTCGGCGCGTGGCGGCGCGCTGCGCCATCCCTTTGACAAAGCGAAGAAGCGACCTTGGACCCGAGCGTGCGATAATGATCAAGTTTCATGGGGGAACGCAAAGCGGTACGGTGCGCGCTTGCAACTGCCGTGGCGATTTCGCTTGGAAAGTGAGCTCTGAGTCATAGGTGCTCCTCATGTTGTTTCCCTGCGCATGGCGTCGAGCATGAAGAAGCGTGGATAGATTTTTTTAGTTTGATTTATGCGCGCAGCGAGACCTGGACGCATGTAGATGCACCCTCCTTCCTGAATGCAATGCAGGGCCGAATCATACACCTCGTATCTGGAGTCGGGAGCCCCCTGCATCGAGACGATGGCGCATGGATCGGGTCGCTTCCAGCGTTGTGATGACCAAGACAAGCAATTTCAGCAGTGCAGCGTAGAGCAGATGACGCGCGGCCCTTCTCTGAATACTCAAATCCTGCTGACGCAACCACCACGAGAGGCTTTGTTTGCTGCGAATGTGCAGGACGGCTCGGTACAAGCTCTGAATTTCATTCATCATGTGTTCGAGGTGCTCTTGTTTCGCTGCAGCTTCCAGTTCTTTCAGAGATCTCTCGGAATTCGTGCGCTCCCCGAGACCGCTGAAGACGGACTGCCATTCAAATCGCAACAGAACCACACTAGCTGAGCTTTCTTCGATCCTGCTCAGGCAGAATGCATACGTTCCCGCCTCCGCTACTCTGATATCGAATCTTCCTTCCGGCTCTGAGGTCTCGAAAAGCGGAACCCCTCTATGTGATATCACGCGAACAGAGACGGGTTTCTTATCGCTCGTAGTGACCAGAAAGCTACCCACAAGTGAGTCGCCTTCCAATACGTCCTCGTAAAAGCACTCGGGGGACGCCTCAGAAAGCTCTACAAGGTATGCACGGCAGCCAGCAGCGATAAGAAATAACAGCTGAAAAGCGCAACAGACGAGCACGAGACGTGATCGGCGCATAGGCAGCACCACAGCTATCTAGACGCGCCGCTCAAGCGGTTTTGCTGATGCACGAACGACGCAGCCGATTGTTGTCCGCTACCGGTCGGACGTTTTTTGTGAACAACGCCTGGTGGCAACCGAAGAACCCCGTACCTAGCACTCGTGAATGCGTCTGGCGTGCGTGCGCGCGCAGTGCAGGGCGTCGCGTTCGCCATCCGGTGCGCGTGTCCGCAACGGCGACGGCGGGTACGACGGGATCACCCTAGTCACCGCACGTCGTTGTAGAACGCATACCGGCCATATCGTTTCTACGACAGCCCGAAGAACTTTTTTCCCTGTTTCAAGTAGAAAAATGGTCAGGTGTTTCCGTATCAGCAATGCAACGACCGGGTTATCGACTAGGTCTCCGGGCTATGGACTGCGTCGTCCGTTTTCGATTAGGTAGGGCATCGCGCATGATTGCACGCAGAGCGCCGGGCTCGAAAAGCTCGATGCCCAGGATCCGAAACAAGTTCTTTTATTGCCGTGGATGCAACTGCTCCGTAACCTTCCCCGTGAGTGGGATACGGCAATGTGTCCGTGCAGGCCGTGGGTCGCCCGATGAAATGCCCATGATTTGTGGATCGCTCTCTACCCTGGCGTTTCATTGAAAGCGTCGAAGATCGTTGGCAACGACAAACCACGCACATCCACGACCGCACTTGACGGCAGCAAGCGAAGCGAGTCGACGGCTGCTCCACGTCATACTGGCGCCTTCTATCGAGATTCTCGCTCCTGCAATACTTGAACTCTTTCGCGCTCTGTTTCGTTGATGTTCTGGACGGATGCGGCGATGGGTGGACCACGCTGTCACCGTGCCCCCTGCTGCCTGCTCCATGAAACTGTGTTCGCGATGAAATCCCCCTGCGAGCGGCGAGCCCGTGGTAGCATCTCGAGCGAGAGCTCGCCCCAGGCTTCCATATTCACGCACCGTATTCGGGACGTCCGTGGATCCACTGCCAGCAACAGCATGCAGATACGGGACATTCGGGGACGGTTGCCTCTCGATAGACCAGCTCTCGTCGACGTGTGCAGCGCAGCGGGTACGCGAACGGGTGCGATACCCGCGCCTAATCTCAGGTGCACTTGCGCGCGCGCTCTCTGCAGAGAATAGGCTGTTTCGCAGGGCGCCTTGTCAGAAGCGACCTCACTGTCTAGTTCAAAGGCTTGGATGCAGTTCTTTCTGTTTTGGTCACCTGGTCAAACGGTTTCCAATATCGGAGCTCTCTGAGGATAAACAGTCAGTAGTGATCCTTTTCGACGGAGCGCAGACGTGGCTGGAGGCGACGGGTTCCTTCGGGTGCAGCGCTCGGCGACGTTGCCTCGCGAAAAACTCTTTGAAACAGTATGCCGCTTTCCATCGGATCGCTGCTCCTTTCCTTCTTGCTTTGCACAAATGCGGTCGTTGTGTTGAACGAGGAGAGGTTCCTCTCACGTGTGGGTTGGCAGCGGGCGCAACCTAACGAGGCTCGGGAGACCCTCAAGGGGCGTCTCGTCGCACTGCTGTACGCAGTGCAGATGCTTCTCCCGATCCCACTCATCTTAGCGAATACCGTAGCAGTCACGTTGTTGCTATTGTTCGGATAAAGACTCCGGAGCATACATGGCCTGCTACCGTCGACGACGAATCTGTCCGGAATAGAGGTGATTTACCAGTACCCACAAACCCTGGTACTAGGTTTTGCGTGCTTTGCGACATGTTGCTGTCGTCTACCGTTTGATTCCAAGTTATCTGCTTTAGACGAAAAGCATGGTATGTCCTACGCTTGGTGACAGCCCTGTCCCGCTTGAGCCCCTTGAGCATCTGTGCCGGCCTTGGCCAGCATCTACGACCATGATTTCGCGGTCAGTGTTACAGGCTCGTTACGACTCAACTCCCCGGTGCAGAAAACTTCGCAGAGGTATGGACGCTCGCGGCGGACGTTAGCAAACTGAGCAAGGCGTCCGCCGTACAGATCCGGTGCCTGCACGACTCGTAACCTAAACATAGATCGATTCTTCACGTGATGCGCTGTCTATGCTTTTGCCTTCGGATAATACGCCAAGAGACGATCCATGTCCGTCGAAAACGTACGCAGCCATTTGCGAACCGCATCAGTTTTGCGTGGTGTTCGACGGCCTTGGTTGCCACGTATACGCGCCGCCGTCTCTAACTCGCTAAGGTCCTGAAGTATGTTCCGCACCAGACGATCCGTGCGTTTCTGTACCTCTTCATCGAAGTTCGTATCGGCAACAACGTTAAGCACGTTTCGCAAAGTGTCGTACCGAAATACCCGCTCAAGCTCTCCAAGCACGTCGTAGGTGTCAGGGGCTGCCTCGAACTTTGCACTTATGTCGCTGACAGCCTGCCGATACTCACGCAACGCAGCCAGCTGCTTTTGGACACGAGCCACGTCCTGTTCGGAAAGAGGCGGCGCCTCAAACTGCTCCTCAACGTTGTAACCAGGCTTTGGGTACAGCTTCTTCGTCAGCGCTGTACCTGCAGCCGCGTTGCACGCGCGCGGGGCCAGGCTACCCGCAACTGCGACGGTGAGCCACGTGAGCAGCGCTCGTCGCGTGACGTCACCACCCGGAACCGTCGCTTTGAGCGTGCTGAACGTGTTTCGGGCACAGCTGGTCCGAAATTGGGGTATGTTGCGAAGTCCTCGTTGAGTAAGGTTTAGACGTAGGCAATGTGTAAACATTTCACCCGAGACGCTTGTACCTGCGCGGGGAGCGTCAGCAGCAAAGCAGGAATGCGTACGACGCGCCGCATTGGCGACCCCAGCCGCTGGAGCCGTGCGCTCCGCGCGAGCAGCGCCGCTCACGTGCGCTCCGCGCCTCCGTTCAGGGGCGTGCAGCGCTGCCAGCATCTCTGACAATGCACACGGGGGAAGCGTTTGCACGCAGAGACTCTACACGGCGTACCGTATGCTCAGGTTAGGAACAAAGCAAGCACCGCGGAGACGGAGGTATGCTTGTGTGACGTGATTCGTCAATGGGTGCGCTTAAGTGACGAGTATCGGGAAAGCGACAAGTTCTGCAAGGAAACGCAACCCTACAAAAGAACTGTACGCCCTGCCTGCAAGTTTCGTTCTTCTTTAGCGACTCCCTGACGTTTCTTCCACGAGTTGCTGTGCTAGTTCGTCGAACTCTGTCTCCGGCAGCGCTCTTAGAGTGTTTGCGGGAACGCAGCTGTCTGCGATAGTGCTGGACAAACGCGCAGGTGCCAGTAGAGCCAATGTCCACCGAAAGCCCCGTGTGTCCTCGTATAGGAATTCTAGGACTGGCCAATTGATTCTGATAGTGGTTGTCTGGTTCATGAAGAACGACCGAATAAAAGCAAGCGGATCAGTTGCTGACATTTCGTGAAAAATGTCCTCAGTTATATCGATTAATGAAACGAGATTATTGTTCAGCAACTGCGTGGGAATACCATGCCTCGCGTATCTATCCACGCCGCTTCGTCCGCTCT
>JGI24721J44947_10012680_pt1 | contig 10368 bp, 10 predicted proteins | sample YelNatPaOPGAMG01_FD_44947 | JGI IMG/M metagenome (IMG submission 44947) | reverse complement strand
CCGGTTGATTTTTTCCGGCCGTTGTCAAAAAAACCAGAATAGCTGTCTATCTCCGGATCCGTTCCTTTCCTGAAAATAGCTTCCACCCGGCGGTCATCAAATCCCGGAGCAAACATCGCTCCCTTTTCACCCTGGATGCAATGATTGGGCCAGAGCACCTGATCCAGGTCGCCTAATTTCACTACCTCAAAAGGTTTTTTCTCGGCATGATTTGAAGCAAAGCTTAAATGATTCATAGGGTGCCAGTCCTGGGTGGCTACAACTAAGGGAAATTTTTCTTCCAATTGATTTATCAATGGAATTATCTGGTCCCCGGCAGGTACCGGCAGACTGCCTCCGGGCAAAAAATCTATTTGAAGGTCAACGATGATTAAAGCTTTCATAGTCAATCTCCTCCAAAACTCTGACGATAATGGTGAACTAAATTATTTCGCAGAGTCATAAGTTTGGAGCTTAAACCAACTTTATAAATATGCGGAAATTCAAATCTTTTATGTTCGGATGGGAGAAAGGCAAGCCTTTCTTGACAATAAGCAGCAATTAGAGGCACCTCTTTTTCTGCTTCCAGTCTCTCACCCCTGGCCATTACTTGAACCATCAATTCTTCATCCCGATAGATTTTCAAATTCAGAGATTTTTCCGGGTCAAAAGGATGAAACATCTGTTGAGGTAACTCCTCCTCAACTAAATGAATGGCGTCGGCCATAAAAAATCCAGCCTCATCCCTGAACCGGGCCACTTGTTTTCTACCCGGTAAAGTAGTTTTTGTGATGTTGTCTGACAGCTTCATTCGAGGCTGGCCGTCAAAGGCCGCTAACTTATAGACACCATCCAGGGCGGCATCGGGAACGCCAGTTACCAGCTTGGTGCCAACTCCGAAAAGGTCGATTGGCGCGCCCTGTTCTATTAAGCTTCTTATGACCTGCTCATCAAGTAGATTGGAAGCTACAATTTTAACCTGACTTAATCCCGCTTCATTTAGCATGGCTCGAGCTTTTTTAGAAAGGTAAGCCAGGTCTCCACTATCCAGCCTTATACCCTGAAGCTTAAGTCCTCTTTTTTCCAGCTCTTTAGCCGCCTTTATGGCATTGGGAACCCCACTCCTCAGAGTATCATAAGTATCAACTAAAAGCACTGCCCGGCCTGGGTTAGATTCTACAAATTTTATAAAAGCCTGAAGTTCATTTCCATGGCTTTCAATAAAAGAGTGGGCCATAGTTCCAGCTGGCTCCAGGTTAAACAGTCTCGCAGCTTCTACGTTAGAAGTGCTGTCAAAACCACCAATCACTGCCGCCCGGGAAGCCAGAAGTCCACCGGGGCCTGGAGCCCGCCTGAGGCCAAAATCACTCAAACCACGCTGTCCGGCAGCCAGCCTCATCCGCGAGGCTTTGGTAGCAATCAGGCTCTGATAATTAATCAAATTAAGTAGCAGAGTCTCTATTAATTGAGCTTCAAACAGCCTGCCTTCAACTCTGATAATAGGCTCGAGAGGAAAAACTACTTCACCTTCCTTCATTGAGTAAAGGTCGCCAGTAAAACGGAAATTCTGAAGATAATCCAGATAATCAGGGCGAAAACCGAGATGTTGAAGATACTCCAGGTCTTCTTGAGAAAAACGAAAATTTTCCAGAGCCTGCAGCAGCGGATCAAGACCGGCATATATTGCATATCCGCCATTAAAGGGAATAGTCCGAAAGAAGTAATCAAACACTGCCTGTTTTTCTGCAGTTCCATCCAAAAAATAAGCCTGGCCCATGGCCAGTTGATAGAGGTCGGTATAAAGGGGAGAGAAATGGAAAAGAGACCTAACTCCACTCATTTAATTTTATTATATTCTAACTTGGCCAGATAAAAAAGGTTTTACTTGACACTTTTGCTCTTTATTGTTTAATTTAAACAAAATTAGGATGTAAAAAAGGGAAAAAATGACCAGAGTCTTACTTGTTAGACACGGAGAAACCGAATGGAACAGAGTGGAAAGATTCAGGGGGAGCGCTGATGTTCCTCTCAATGATAATGGGATTAAACAGGCTGAGCTTTTAGCTCGAAGGATTGAAGCGGAATGGAATCCCACGGCAATTTATGTGAGCCCTTTGTCTCGAGCTATCAAAACCGGGGAAATCATAGGGCGGGCTTTCGGATTGCCTGTTCAAATTCACCTGGGATTATCTGATGTAGATTATGGAGAATGGCAGGGCCTTACGCCCGCCGAAGTTAAATCTCGCTGGCCGGAGTTATATGAGCGGTGGCGCACTATTCCGGAGAATATATGTTTTCCCGGAGGAGAATCTCTTGATGAACGCCAGAGAATAGGAGTAAAGGCTATAAAGGAAATTGCTGCCAAACATCTTGAGGAAACTGTTGTCTGTGTGGGGCATACGGTCATTAATCGCTTAATTATCCTTGGGCTACTCGAGCTTGATAAGAACTACTTCTGGCGGATCAAGCAGGATAACTGTGCCCTGAATGTAATTGAGAAAAAAGGAGATATCTTTATCTGTACTACTCTTAATGAAACGGGTCATCTATTATGGCAGGGAAAGCCTTAGGACTATGATTATTTGGAAAATTCTGGCCAGCATTATTGGACCGGCCATTTTTTGGCTGGCTTATTTTTACTACAAAGACAGGAAACAACGTGAGCCTCTTGTTAATCTGCTGGCGGCTTATTTAGAGGGTTTTATTTTTGGTTTTCTTTGTTTTCTCACTTATAAACAGTTGCCTTTGATTGGTCTCCCGGCTGGTTTTAACCAGGTGCTGGCGAAAGGAGATGGGCGACAGATTCTATTTTATTCGATGGTTGTGGTTGGACCCTTAGAGGAATTTTTTAAATTGTTACCTTTTGTTTTTTTTATCTTAAAAAGTTGTGACCTGGACGAACCAGCAGATGGGGTGGTTTATGCGGCATCTATTGCCATCGGGTTTGCCAGCTTTGAAAATCTGGGCTATTTACCTCTTATGACCGGTTTGGCCTTTTTTGGCCGGGCTCTGGCCTCACCCTTAACTCATGCCATCTTCTCTTCTATCTGGGGGTATTCTATTGTTAGAGCCAAAGTCAAGGGGAAATCCATGATTTTAGCTGGTTTTCTTAGTCTGATTATCGCCGCTGCTACCCATGGTTTTTTCAATGTTCTAACTGTGTCTGACACTTTCAGAATTTATTCCGCGGTTTTGATCCTTATTCTCTGGTTAATTCTTATTTATCTGCTTGAGAAAAGCTGAAAGTTTTTAATTTTGTCGTTCACTAAGGACAATAACTTCAACTCTCCTGTTTTTAGCTCGATTAGCTTCTGTATCATTTGGGGCAACCGGGCGGCTGGAGCCAAAACCCTGATATTTCATTCTTTCTGGAGCGACCCCTTGCGACATCAAAAATTCATAGACTGTTCGGGCTCGATCATTGGACAGTTTAAGATTGATTTCTTCAGAACCAGTAGCATCTGTATGTCCTTCGATGCTTAGCTTCATATCGGGAAAAACCATTAAAATTCCGGCCAGCTTGGCTAATTTAAGCTGGGAATCTGGCTTGAGAGTAGCTTTATTCAAGTCAAATAAAACACCGGCCAGATTAACCATTAATCCACGGGCGGTATCAGTTGTTTCGGCCACAGTAGACAGAGCGGCTTTAAGTTTCCCCGCCAGCTCATCTCTCTCCCTTTTTATGGCTTCTCTTTCCTGTGCCAGTTGATCTCTTTCGGCAGCCAGCTTGTCCCGGTCAGCGGCCAGAATCTGGGTCTGACGGGAAAGCTCCTCCATTTGTTTGGCCAGAGCGGCCCGTTCAGCCTGAATTTCTTCCAGTTGCCGGGCCATTTTTTGAGCTTCAGTTTCTGCTGCCGTTGCCCTTTGTTCCAGGGCGGCTTTTTCTGCCTGGCGCTTAGCTTCAGCCTCAGCTGCAGCTTTTTCTTCTTTCATTTTTAATGTTTCTTTAATTGCTTGAGAAGCATATTGAACGGCTATTCTGGCTGTATCAGAGGCCAGCTTTTTATCTTTTTGGTTTCGTGCTTTTTCCAGGGCTTTTCTGGCCTCTTCAATGGCCTTTGGATTTGCTTCTTCGGCCCCAATCTTTTGGGCAAACTGCAGGGCTTTTTCTGCCTGTTTTATGGTAACCGGGAAATCAGTGCTGTATTGAACAAAGGCAATAGTATCCAGTGCTGGTTTAGCCTCGGAAAAAAATCTTTAAAATCAAAAGGTGCTACCTGAACCCCTTTTTCGCCCGACTCTCCATTGGTAAACAGGATTACTTCCGTTGGTTTATTTACTGTGCTATAAGGTTCGGCTGTGACCATTAGGGCAACGATTTTCTTATTAACGTAAAACTGCTGTGAACCGGAAGCTTCTTTGTGCTCAATCGGGATTTCGCCCAGATTTTCATAACTGCCATCGGGACTNATAGCCCAGAGAACATAGGTGGCTATATCACCCCCGAAAAGTATAGCTGGTTCCATTTTTTCGTAATTAAGTTCAATTGAGGTCACTCCCTTTTCAAAAGAGAGCTTGGCACTCATCGTTGCTTTAGCCGGGGCTTTATCTGTTTTATTAAAGTTAATTTCTATTTTTTTGCCCTCTGGAAGAGTCAGGGCCTTAAGCTGAACATCAGCCCAGGCCGAATTGAGCAGAAATAATAGAGATATGGCTAAAATTAGAAGTTTGAATTTCATATTGGAATCCTCCCTCCATAATTTTCCTTTCCTGCTGGAAAGTTTAACACCAGATTAAGACCAGGGTCAATACAACAGGCCAGATTTGGTTCTTTACCGCCAACGCAGCTATAACTATAAAAGGATGGCCTAAAATCCTCTGCCTGATAACCCCTGGGGGTATTGACACCTGGCTTTATAACTTATATAAATAGAAAAATAAATTTAAAAAATGAACAGCTAATGAAAAAAGGAAAAAATTTGGCACAAAAAACCGTAAGACGAAAGCCTTTTTTACTTTTTCTTGTTATGCTGTTATTTTTTACCTGGGCCTTTTCCTCGGGCATCAGCTATGGGTTAAAAAATCTGACTCCGGAAGAGAAGCAAGCTCTTTATAATCTTCGAGAGGAGCGCTGGGAAGCTAATTCCCGAAATATTTTAAAAAGAATTTCCAGCTTACGAGGTGAAGCAGGGATAACCGTTAAAGACCTGAAAACAGGTTGGACCTTTCTTCATAATGAAGATCAGCTTTTTCCCGCCGCCAGCCTGGTTAAAATACCGATAATGGTAGCTTGTTTTAAAGCTGTTCAAGATGGCTTAATTGATCTCGGCGCTCACTATGTTTTGGAGAGGAAAGACAAGGTGGGAGGCTCGGGGGTCCTGCGGCGAATGAGAGCAGGCAGAGTTTTCACCTGGGGTGAACTCATTGAGTACATGGTTACGGAAAGCGATAACACCGCTGCCAATATCTTAATTGATAAGCTCGGTTTTGATTACATTAATCGCGTCTTTAGAGAAATCGGCCTGGAAAAAACAACTCTCAACCGCCGGATGATTGATTTTAATGCCAGAGAACAGGGATTAGAAAATTATACTACCGCTGCTGAAATGACTGAGCTTTTAGAAAAAATTTATTATGGCCAGTGCTTCAATCGAGAAATTTCAGAGAGATGCCTGGAAATTTTGAAAAAGCAGAAGATTAATGATCGTCTTCCCCGTTATCTTCCTAAGGATGTAATTGTGGCTCACAAGACAGGTTTGGAAAGAGAGGTCTGCCATGACGCCGGTATTGTTTTTACTCCTTACGGTGACTACATAATAACAGTACTGGTTCATACCTGGGGTGGGCCCGCTGCTGCCAAAATTTTTATTGCCCGACTTAGCTCCTATTTTTATCAAGTCTTTAAAACCTGATTAAAATAAAGCCCAGAAATCATTCCCTGCCTTTTGGCCAGGTTTGTTGGCTTGTCCTTTTAAATTTTTTTTCGCTGGTTTGTATGATAAAATATAAATAGCCTTTAACTGCTCAGGGTTCTATTGACTTGGAGGTTTTTTTAATATATGAATATATATTCATATTATTAAAGAGGAAAACTAATGAAATTAGAAGAAGCCGTAAAAATATTTAAGGTTTTTTCTGACCCAAAAAGGCTGCGGATTTTTCTTTTACTTCTGGATTCAGAGCTATGTGTCTGCGAATTGATGGACATCCTGAAGGTGGAACAATCGCTTCTCTCCCATCAGCTGAAAATCTTAAGGGAAGCAGGCCTGGCTGATATCCGACGCCGCGGGCGCTGGGTATTCTATTACGTTCCAGCCCAAAGGAAAAAGCAATTATCTCCGCTGGTTGAAGCCTGGTTGAAGGAGGAACTGGCTCAGGCCAGAAAGCAAGGTAAAATGGTCAAAGAAAAAAAGGTTTGCCCGCTTGGCTTCCAAGAAGAAAAGGCAAAAGAAAAATCAAGCCTGAAGATTTTAATTTCCCCTGGGTTAAAAAAGAAAAATAAGAAATAACCACAAAATCATGTAGAAAAAGAAACCTGGGTAAAAAAACCGAAGGCCAAAAAAATAAAGAGTTATAAGTTGAAGAGTTAAGGCCTCGTATATCCAGTTTCAACATTTAAAAGAGAATCATCACTTTTTAATTTTGTTATCTCCTTTAAGGGAGAAAGGTGAATTATGAGAAATCCTGATGAAGCAAAACCTGAGCAGAAAGGTCTGAGACAAGCCCACCCGGCCAGTTTAAAGGTCAAAGTCACGGTGGATGAATCCGGCCGAATTCAGCTTCCGTCGGACTTATCGGATCACCTTGGAGTTGAAGCCGGAGATAGTCTTTATCTGATTCGGGAAAATGGTCAGGTTTTGATTGAACCCAACCTCCATGCTTTGCGCCGTCTTTATATCGAACCGACTTCAGGCTGTAATTTGAAATGCCAGACCTGTATTCGCCATACCTGGAATGAGCCTTTTGGCGCTATGAGCTGGGAGCTTTTTGAAAAACTTCGGGCCGAACTTAAATTTTTCCCTCATCTTCAATCTATCATGCTGGCTGGCTTTGGCGAACCGCTTTTCCATCCGGACATTGTGGGAATGGTAGAAAAGCTGAAAAATGTTACTTCAGCCAGTATTGAAATTACCACCAATGGGACTCTGCTTAATGAATTAATGGCTAAGGGGCTGCTTGAAGCCGGGCTGGATCGCCTCTGGGTGTCCTTCGATGGGACCAACGAGACCAGCTTTAACGATATTCGCCAGGGAGCCAATTTTCGGCTTGTTCTGGAAAATGTTCAAAGAATGCGCCACCTGGCAATCGCCCTGGATAAACCCTTAGCCATAGGTATCTCTTTTGTGGTGATGAGAGAAAATATCAATGATTTAAAAAATATAGAAGAACTAATCCAGGCGGTTGGAGCTGATAGAGTTTTAATCAGTAATGTCTTGCCTTACACCGAGGAAATGGAGCGGCAGATGCTCTGTCTTCTGGCTCTGACCTGCGAAACTTTTGCCGGCCTACCCGGGAAACCCCAGATCAGTTTACCGCGGCTGGATATTAATTACCTGACCAAAGAGCCGATTTATCATCTGCTTAANGGTTACGAAAATCTATTCTTGGTGAATAATGCCATCAGTGCTCCGACTCGCTCCTGCCGCTTTATTAAGGATGGCACAACTTTTGTCCGCTGGGACGGGAAGGTGGCTCCCTGTATGGCTCTTCTCCATGAGCATACCACCTATCTTTACGGGCTGGAGAGAAAAATCAAGGCCTATTTTCTTGGCGACCTGAATCAGCAATCGCTTAATGAAATCTGGAATTCGCAGGAATATCACGATTTTCGGGAAAAAGTTTATCAATTTGATTATTCACCCTGTCACCTCTGTGGAGGTTGTTCTTACTTAGAGAAAAATGAAGAAGATTGTTTCGGCAATACTTTTCCTGTTTGCGGAGGTTGCCTCTGGGCTCAAAGTGTCATTCANTGTCCATAANAGATTAAAAGCTGGTGTATAATANTTATTTAAAGCTTTTAAAAGCNGGAAGCAGCAGCTGCTATTTAAGCAGCAGAGTTTTTGATGAAGATTTTCAGCTCTGGCCAGAAATAGCNGGTGCTTTTAAAGAGAGTCTGATTTGACAGAAGTTAAGTCAAATAAAAGGANGTTGATAGAAGTTGTTTTCTATTTTTAGAAAGCCTGCCGGCTGATAAAATATCAGTAGCCGAGATTGGCATTCGAGTTTACTTTTAACAGAGTGAAAAAGGCAGGAAATAAGATGGAAAGCAGCTGTCGGTCATATCCAGATCTAATAAGTATTATTTAACAATGAGGCAAAGGATAAGATGGAGGAGAAAATGGCAATTCTTGAGGTTAGGGATATTTCCCTCCAGGTAAATTCCACCGTTATTCTCAACGGGTTGTCGATGGAATTCTGGGAAGGCTTTGTTCATGCGGTAGTCGGTCCTAACGGTGCGGGTAAGTCAACTCTGGCAAATGTCATTATGGGATTACCTGATTACCGCCACCATACTGGAGACATTTTATTTGAGGGGGAGTCGATAAAAGGCCTAAACGTTGATGAGCGAGCTCGCCTGGGCATTACCTTGGCCTGGCAGGAACCGGCGCGGTTTGAAGGGCTCACAGTCAGCCAGTTCATACTGGCTTCAGCTAAAGACAAAAATAAAAATGAAGTTGATCGGGTGCTGGAGCTGGTTGGGCTGGAGCCAGCCCGCTATCGTTCCCGGGCGGTGGACAAGACTTTAAGCGGCGGCGAGCGAAAGAGAATCGAACTGGCTTCCATCTTAGCCATGAAACCAAGGCTGGTTATGCTGGATGAGCCTGACTCTGGTGTGGACATCGAAGCTATTGAGCGGATTTTCGAAGCTATTGACCGCTTGAAAAAAGACGGAGCCACTGTTTTATTGATTACCCACAGTNCTAAGGTTCTGGAAAAGGCTGATCATGCTTTTTTAATCTGTAGCGGAATGCTGGTTGACAAGGGAGAAACGAACAAAATTCTGGAATACTTCAGTGGTAAATGCTTGCCCTGTGCTCATAAAAACGTTCCTGACCTTAATGGATTAATCAAATCTGGAGGAAAACTATGAGTGAAGACTTGGTAGAAGAACTACTGGAATCAATAAATTTACACCGAAGTTTTAGTAAAAATACACCTCATGTGGTTATTAATGCCAACAAAGTTCTCAGCTCGCAAGTGGTGGAGGGTCTGATCATTGAACCGGAAGAACTACCTGATGGAGTAAGAGCCAAGCTTCTGGTAAAAAAGGGTTATAAGATAAAACAGCCGGTTCACCTGTGCTTTGGAATGTTGCCGGAGCGAGGTATACAGCATATTGTCCTAAATGTTGAAATTGAAGACGAAGCTGAAGTGAGTTTTATGGCCCATTGTACATTTCCCAATGCAGTCGATATCCAGCATCTGATGGAAGCCACAATTAAAGTGGGCCGAAATGCCCGCTATTCTTACTTTGAGCGTCATTATCATAGTGATGAAGGAATGATCAGGGTGGTCCCGCTGGCCAAAATCGAACTGGCTGATGGCGCCCGTTTTTCTACAGAATTTGAGCTGTTAAAAGGTCGGGTGGGAGTTATTGATATAGACTATTCTACAATCTGTCAGGCCGGAAGTTCAGCTGAGATGAAGGCCAGGATTTTCGGCCGGCTAAATGATCGGATTAAAATCAGAGAGGCCGCGGTGCTGGAAGGTGAAGCCAGCCGGGCAGTGCTGACCACCCACATCGCGGTTCGGGATGAAGCGGTGGCTGATATCAATAATGAAATCATCGCCAAAGCGCCCTACTCCCGTGGACATGTGGACTGCAAGGAAATCATCCAGGGCAATGGGGTAGCCAGAGCAGTGCCCGTCGTTGAGGTCAGGAATCCGAAGGCCCACGTCACCCACGAAGCAGCCATCGGCAGCGTCGATTCCAAGCAGCTTCAGACTCTGATGGCCAGGGGCTTGAGCGAAGATGAGGCTGTTGATTTAATAATCCAGGGCCTTCTGAGCTAAGAAAATGGGGGACGTCCTAGGCGTTTCCTGATTTTCCCCAAGAAAAAAGTGAAAATTGGTGACACCTTGAAAATGTTCGCTGAACAAAAACAATTTGGTGTTTTATTAGGCACGGNGAATCCANGAGGAACAGGCTTTTTAAAAAAATTCTGAATCNGTTATAGAATCTGGGTCCTAATTTGCTACATNNAAAAAAGCCGGAAATACGACCAGCCTTAGGAAATTTGAGCTTATTTTCTGTTGCCCTTTTAATCTTCCTGTCTGGTTAAAAAGCTAAGCAGGTTCGTTCGGTTACAGTCAGGACTGAAGCAAGTCTTAGGAAGATAAATATAGGGAGCCGCCCTTCATCTTTCTTTTGTTAAAATTTGCTTGCCCCTTAAAGAGGCGGTGGCTTTTTACTAACTTTTAAGCTTGTTATAAATTCCCTGTATCTTC
>JGI24721J44947_10012677_pt1 | contig 10368 bp, 7 predicted proteins | sample YelNatPaOPGAMG01_FD_44947 | JGI IMG/M metagenome (IMG submission 44947) | reverse complement strand
AAGGACCGCGCTTACCAGGCCCTCAAGGCCGACATTCTGACCAATCGTCTCCGGCCGGGCGACCCCGTCCCCGTGGAGAAGTATGTGCGGGATCTCCGCTTGAGCCGGACTCCGGTGCGGGAGGCGGCGTTGCAACTGCAACGGGAGGGCCTCATCGACATCCACCCGCGGCTGGGCACCTTCGTGTCCTATCTTGACCTGCGGAAGATCCGCGAAATGTACCGCGTCCGCACGCTACTGGAGGGCGAAGCCGCGCGCGAGGCGGCGTTGCGGGCTCCGATCGAAGCGCTGGAGCAGTTGCGGCGGGATCTGGCCGCGTTCAGCCAGACCGGAGAGATCGACGTGCGGGGGATGTCGGAAACGGGCAAACGGGTCCATCAGATCATCGTCGAACACTGCGGAAACGACGTGCTGCGTTCCATGATTCTCTCCATGCAGGATCATTTCACCCGCTTTCGCAGCCTGTCGATCCAACTGCCCGAGAAGGTCCTTTCCTCGCACCGCGAGCATCTGGCGATCGTCGACAGCCTCATCGCCCGGGACGGCGTCCGCGCCGCGGCGCTGATCCAGGAGCATTTCGAGCACGCCTGCCAGTTCCTGCTCAACAGCCTGCTCGAAGGATCGGCGGCGGCAGGGGCCCGGTTGACGATCGCCTCCTGAGGCTGCGGCTTTCGGCGGCTTGCGCAGAGATCTGCCCGAGGCTGGACCGGTCTGGACGCAGGGCGACCGCCTCACTCCGGCTTGGATTCCAGGGGAGGGTAGGAGGCGGCGGGTAAATGATTGAAAAATATGGAGCGGGAGACGGGATTCGAACCCGCGACATCAACCTTGGCAAGGTTGCACTCTACCAGCTGAGTTACTCCCGCCCTGCCTACCCCGTATTCTCGCTCCATTCGCNGCCGCCTGTCAAATGCCTTGCGGCAACAAAGCTGAGGCCTTTTGTTCCGGAAGCTCACNGCCTTTTCACAGGACTGTCACACAATGTTTTTATGGNCTGTANCCCNTTGAATAAANAGGAGAAATTTTTATCCATCGGAGGGGATCCTTTCGAGCGGTTTGTGTGTTAGACTGTGATCCGTTCGATCCTGTGCGGTCGACAGAGCGCTTTAACCAAGCGGCCCAACCCGAGAAAACCTGAGGTCCACGCAAGATTTCCTCAGGGTGTGGAAAGCCTGTGGAAAACGAAAGGGTGTAGTGTGTCCACCGATACTTTGAACCTTTGGGAGGAGATCAAGTCCCAGCTCAAGACGCGCCTCAATCCGGAGAGCTACCAGAACTGGCTGGCCAAGACCTCGTTCCTGCGTGTCGAAGACGGGGTCCTCTTCGTCGCCGTGCCCAATCAGGCCACACGGGACTGGATGCAGGAGGAATACGCCGAGTTGATTCACCAGGCGGTCCAGTCCCGCTCCCTGCCCATTCAAAGGATCATCTATGAGTTGCCCCCGTCCGCGGCTCCACAAGCAAGAGAGGCGCCGGACAACGGGGACTCGCACCTTTGGCTTACCGGAGCCTCCTTGAATCCCAAATTCACCTTCGACAACTTTGTCGTCGGCCCATGCAACCAGCTGGCTCACGCCGCCGCCAAAGCCGTCGCCACCAACACCTCGCGCAGCTATAACCCGCTGTTCATCTACGGGGGCGCAGGCCTCGGCAAGACTCACCTGATGCATGCCATCGGGCATGCTCTGCTCGCCAGAGGCAATGGCTCCCGCGTCGTGTACACCTCGAGCGAACGCTTCATGAACGAGCTGATTCAATGCATCAGCCAGCAGCGCATGCCCTACTTCCACCAACGCTACCGCCGCGCGGATGTGCTGCTCGTGGACGACATCCACATCATCGCAGGCAAGGAACGAACCCAGGAAGAGTTCTTCCACACCTTCAACGAACTCTACGACCATCAGAAGCAGATCGTCATCAGCAGCGACAGCCCGCCCAAAGACATCCCCGGCCTAGTCGAACGGCTGCGGTCCCGCTTCGAGTGGGGCTTGATGGTCGATCTCCAGCCCCCGGACCTCGAGACCAAGATGGCGATTCTAGACCGCAAGGCGGACACGGAGGGGGTCCGGCTGCCCGACGACGTGCGCGTGTTTATCGCCACCAAGACGAAGTCGAGCGTGCGTGAGTTGGAAGGCGCGCTGATCAAAGTGATCGCCTACGCCTCGGTGAACAACCTGCCGATCAACCTCGACGTCGCCAAGCACTGCCTGCGGCACCTGTTCTACCCAGCGGAAAAGCGCATCACCATTGAGAGCGTGCAAAAACTGGTGGCCGACCATTACGGCATTCCGGTCGCGCAGCTCAAACAGAAAAGCAACAGCCGGCGCATCACCGAACCCCGCCAAGTGGCGATGTACATCACCAAAGAGGTGACCGGCGCCTCCCTGCCGGAAATCGGCCGCGCCTTCGGCGGCAAGCACCATACCACGGTTCTGCATTCGATCCAAAAAATCGAGGCCTGGCGGCAGCGCGACCCGGAATTCAACAGGATTATCCAAAAGCTAATCGACTCATTCTCTTGATCTTATGACGATTTCCACAGGTCATGCCGGAAAGCTCGGAGGAAAGCTGTGGACGATGCGGCGCTTCGAAGGTTTTGCCCGCCGCAGCTCGGCGCTTCCCACAATGCTGTGGGACAAGAAGGCCTAGAATTTTGTATAATTTAGAAGGAATTCAACATTTCAACAGCGCCTATGATTACGACTCCGGAACAGATTCTATAAACCACTTCAAGAAAGCACAATGGGAGAACCCTGGCGATGGAATTCACCGTAAGCAAAGCGGACTTGGCGCGGGAACTCAGCCTCTCGCAGGCGATTGTAGACAAGAAAACCACTATTCCCATCCTCTCGAACATCCTGTTTCAGGCAAACGGGGATCACGTCGTGCTCACGGCGACGGACCTGGAGCTGGGGCTTCAATCCACCTGCCCTGCGCGTGTGCAGAAGGCCGGNTCGGGCACCATNCCGGCCAAGCGGCTGTTGGAATACGTCGCGCTGTTGCCGGAGGCGGAGATCCATGTCAAGTTCCTNGAGAACCAGTGGGCGAGCCTGGTTTGCGGCCGCTCACGGACGCGCATTGCCGGCATCTCAGCCGAAAACTATCCCGAACTTCCGGCCATGCCGGAGCCCGTGGCTGAATTTCCGCTGTTGACTCTTGCGGCCTTGATCAACCGCACGAGTTTCGCGATTTCGTTGGAGGATTCCCGGTTCAGTTTGGGTGGAGCGCTGTTGATCGTCAAGGAGCAGAGCCTGGCGATGGTGTCCACCGACGGGCACCGCTTGGCCTACGCTGAGTCGGCCGGGCCGTTGCCTGGCTTCCGTGGTTCCTATCGCGCTTTGGTNCCGCGCAAAGCCATGGACGAGCTGCGCAAGCTGGCGCAGGATGCGGATCCGGAGATCATGGTGCGCTTTGCGGGGGATGAGAATCACCTGTTTTTCCAGACCGGCGGCCGCTGTTTGTAAGCCGCAGGCTTTCGGGGAATTTTCCGGATTTCGAGCGTGTCCTGCCCAAGGAACATCCCTACTCGGTGACCTTGCCGCGGGAGGATTTCCGGAATGCCGTGCAGCGGGTGCAGGTCTTCTCCGACGAACGTTCGCGCGCGGTCCGCTTGCAGGTCGGACCGGGCGAGCTAAAGATCCACTCGTCTCTCTCCGAAGCGGGCGAAAGCGAGGAGAGCATCCCTGCGGAGTACGAAGGGCCCACCGTCGAGGTGACGTTCAATGCCCATTATGTTACGGATTTCCTGCGGGCTGTGAGCAACGAGAAGGTGGCCTTTCAGTTCCGGGACCGCGAGGCGGCCGGCGAGTTTAATCCGAGCGGGGAGCCCGCGGATTTTCTCTACCGCTACATTGTGATGCCCATGCGCATTTGAAGGGAAAGTTTGGCGAGGCTTATCGGCGGGGAGAGATTTGGAACCTACTGAAATATGGCAAGCAAGGAAGTTCAACTGAACGGCGCTGAGGTGTACGACGCTTCCAGCATCAAGGTGCTGGAGGGTTTGGAAGCGGTCCGCAAGCGCCCCGCGATGTACATCGGTTCCACCGGCGAGGCCGGTCTGCACCACTTGGTCTACGAGGTGGTCGACAACGCGGTGGACGAAGCTCTGGCGGGCTACTGCACCGAGATCAGCGTCACGATCCACATCGACAACTCGATCACCGTGGTCGACAACGGCCGCGGCATCCCCGTGGGCATCATGCCGGAAGAGGGGGTCTCGGCGGCCGAAGTAGTGATGACCAAGCTCCATGCGGGCGGCAAGTTTGACTCCAAGTCCTACAAGGTCTCCGGCGGCCTGCACGGGGTGGGCGTCAGTGTGGTCAACGCGCTCTCGGAGAGCCTTCAGTTGGAGATTTGGCGGCAGGATCCCGGCAACCCAACGGGCCCCAGCTTCACCTGGACCCAAGAGTACGAGCGCGGGGTTCCTCTGGCGCCCTTGCAGAAGAGCGGCAAAGCAGGAAGAAAGACGGGGACCAAGGTCACCTTCAAGCCGGATCCTACGATTTTCGACACCACGGAGTTCAACTACGACACGCTGGCGCAGCGGCTCCGCGAGCTGGCCTTTCTCAACCGCGGCCTGAAAATCACCCTGACCGACGAGCGCACCGATCCGCCCCGGAGCCACGAGTTTCACTACAGCGGCGGATTGCGGAGTTCATACGCCATCTGAACCGCGGCAAGACGGTGCTCCATGACCGGCCCATCTACTTCGAGGGCCAGCGCGAGCTTCCCGGCGGCGGCACGCTCACCATGGAGGTAGCGCTCCAGTACAACGACGGCTATACCGAAAACGTCTTTTCCTTCGCCAACAACATCAACACTGTCGATGGCGGCTCGCACTTGAGCGGCTTCCGCAGCGCGCTGACCCGCACGATCAATTTTTACGGCCAGCAGGCCGGACTTTTTAAAGACGTCAAGGAGAATCTGACCGGCGACGACGTGCGGGAAGGGCTCACCGCTGTGATCAGCGTGAAGCTGCCGCAACCGCAATTTGAAGGTCAAACCAAGGGAAAGCTCAACAGCGACATTCAGGGCTACGTGGTCCAGTTCGTCAACGAGAAGCTGAGCGAGTACTTCGACAAGAACCCCTCGGTGATGCGCAAGATCGTCTCCAAGGCGATCGACGCCAGCCGCGCGCGCGAGGCGGCGCGCCGGGCCCGCGATCTAACCCGCCGCAAGGGCGCGCTGGACTCGGGCGGGCTGCCGGGCAAGCTGGCCGATTGTCAGGAGCGCGACCCGGAGCGCTGCGAGCTGTTCCTGGTGGAGGGCGAGTCGGCCGGCGGAACGGCCAAGGCCGGCCGCGACCGGCGCTATCAAGCGATCCTGCCGCTCAAAGGCAAGATCCTGAACGTCGAAAAGGCCCGCTATGACAAGATGCTCAGCCACGAAGAGATCCGGGCGATGATCACGGCGATCGGCACGGGCATCGGCAAAAGCGACGGCGATTTCGACCCCTCCAAGCTGCGTTACGGAAAGATCATCATCATGACCGATGCGGACGTGGACGGCTCGCACATCCGCACCCTTTTGCTGACGTTCTTCTTCCGCCACATGCAGGAGCTGATCACGCGCGGGCACGTCTTCGTGGCCCAGCCTCCGCTTTACCGCATCAAGAAAGGCAAGAGCGAAAAATACATCAAAGACGAGAAGGAGTTCGTGCGCGAGATTCTGCGCCGGGCCACAGAGAATGTCTCGGTGGAATTCGGCCCCAGCTCCGGCGATCCCCGTCTGCGCATCGAGGGCGCCGAGCTGCGCAGCTTTCTAATGTCGCTGGACGAGTACCTTCAGATGTCCCAGAAGGTGGAACGGCGGTTGCGCGACGCTCGGGCGGTGGCCGCGCTGGCCGATGCCGGCTTCAAGCTCGATACGAAGGCCGACTTCGCCGAGGAAGCCAACCTGGCGCAGTTGTGCGCCCGGCTGCGCTCGGCGGGACTCGATGCCGCTGGAGAAGGACGAGGAACACTCGGCCTGGCAAGTGGTCTTCCACGACTCGACCCAAGCCCGGCGTTCGATCAGCCTGGAACTGCTCTCGCAGCCCGAGTACCGCAAGCTCCGGGCTCTGGCCCGTCAGTTGGGGCGCTTCAACCATCCGCCCTACACCGTGATCAAGGAGGAGCGCCGGGAGGTGCTGCCCAACTGGGCGGAGCTGCTGGATTACGTCAAGCGGGAAGGCACGCGGGACGTGACCGTGCAGCGCTATAAGGGACTGGGCGAGATGAACGCGGACCAGTTGTGGGAAACCACGATGAATGCCGAGACCCGCACGCTGCTGCGGGTCCGCCTGGAAGACGCCGTGGAGTGCGAGGAGATCTTCTCGACGCTGATGGGCGAAGACGTGGAGGCCCGCCGCAAGTTCATCGAAGAGAACGCACTCGACGTCCGCAACCTGGACGTCTGAGGCGTTCCGGCGCTTCTGCGCGCCTTTAAGGGGAACAGACCCGCCACACTTCCACAACCCAAACCACTGGCGATGGCCAAACAGCTTGCCGCGGCGATACAATCGATGCCACCGGCGGCGCAGGATAGCCTGAGCGGCGGGCTGTAGGGAAGGCAGTGGCGGCGGCCCGCGTCATGGATCGGCTGGATGCTCGGGTGGAGCATGGAGCTGCCGGGGCATGAGGGTGGTCATGGTCAAAAGCAAACTGATCTGCCTTATAATCCTGCCGCTCGTGGCGGCGGCGCAGGTCCCGCAGAAAGTGAGGGTTCGCGTTGACGCCAGTGCGCGCACCGGGCCGTGGGCGCCGGTCTTCCGCTTTTTCGGCTATGACGAGCCAAACTATACCTATATGCCGCACGGCAAGAAGCTNGTCGGAGAGCTGGCCGCAATTTCCTTCGCGCCGGTGTATTTCCGCACGCANAACTTGCTGGTGACCGGCGACGGCACGCCCGCCCTCAAGTGGGGCTCGACCAACGCTTACACCGAGGACGCCTCCGGCAACCCGGTCTACGACTGGTCGATCGTCGACAAGATCTTCGATACTTACCTCCAGGCCGGCGNCAAGCCCNTNGTCGAGATTGGTTTTATGCCCAAGGCCCTTTCGGTGAAGCCCGANCCCTACCAGCACAGTTGGGCTCCGGANAAGCAGTACAACCAGATCTTCACCGGATGGGCTTACCCGCCCAAGGACTACNCCAAATGGGGCGAACTCGTTTACCAGTGGGTGCGGCACTCGGTGGAGCGCTACGGCCGCCAGCAAGTGGAGAGCTGGTGGTGGGAGCTTTGGAACGAACCGGACATCGGCTACTGGCAGGGTCTGCCGGAGGAGTACAACAAGCTCTACGACTACACCGCAGATGCCGTGAAGCGGGCTCTCCCGTCGGCCCGCGTGGGTGGGCCTTCCACGACGAATCCCGGCTCGCCCAAGGCCGCGGCGTTCCTGCGCCAATTCCTCGAACACTGCTTGAAGGGGCGGAACGCGGTGACGGGAAAGACCGGCGCCCCGCTGGACTTTATCAGCTTCCACGCGAAGGGTGCGCCCCAGGTGGTCGACGGCCGCATCCAGATGGGCACGGCCGTGGAACTGCGCCACGTCGACGCCGGCTACCAGATCGTCGCATCCTACCCCTCGCTCAAGAACCTGCCCATCATCGTGAGCGAATGGGACCCGGAGGGTTGCGCGGCNTGCTCAGCCCGCATCTATCCCCAGAACGCCTATCGCAATACGACGCTCTACCCGAGCAACACCGCGGTCCTGCTGAAGCACAGCATCGACCTGGCCCAGCGGCGGGGCGTCAAGCTGGAAGGTCTGCTGACCTGGGCCTTTGAATTTGAAGGGCAGCCCTACTTCGACGGATTCCGGACGCTGGCCACCAACGGCATCGACAAGCCCGTCCTGAACATCTTCCGCATGGCCGGCCTGATGCAGGGCTACCGGGTTCGCCTCTCCAGCGACGGGGCTCTGGGGTTGGATGAGATCCTGAGCAATGGAGTGCGGCGGCAGGCGGACATCGACGGCATGGCCACGGCTGGGGAGCGTCAGGTGGCGGTGATGATCTGGAACTACCACGACAACGCCGCTCCCGCGCCGCCGGTCCCCGTCCAAACCGAGATCTCGGGGCTCCCCGCTGGGTTGACCAGAGTCCTCGTGGAGCACTTCCGCATCGACGAGCGCCACAGCAATGCTTTTACAGTCTGGAAGGAGATGGGCTCGCCGCAGAATCCATCGCCGGAGCAATACGCCCGTCTGGAAGCCGCCGGCCGGCTGGAGCTTCTGGAATCCCCCCGCTGGACTCCTGTGGCGAAGGGGACCGTTCGGCTGGAGTTCAGCTTGCCCCGGCACGGCATCTCGCTGCTGCGCTTAACCTGGTGATGCTCGAGCGACGGGGCGGCCGGCAGCCGCTCGCCCTGCAATCCCTCGGGACCATCGCCTCAGCAAGCCTGACGCAACTTCGTACCGGTTGGGCCGGCGGCTCCGGACGCCGCGAGCGGGGCCGCGGGGTCCAAAGCGCGTACGCCCGAAAAGTGACCGAGTGGGAAGGCCAGCGCCTCAAAACCACCGGACCCATTGATAAACCCGCCCCATTTCGGGCTTCAGCGGTGGCCGCGTCCAGTGTACGTCAGGCGGATTCCCCCAATTCCAAAAAAACTCTTGACAGATTTGTTTAGAGGCCGTATTATCTAAAACGTTAAAGGGGTTTCTTCGGCCACGAAAATGGGGACGGACGCCAATGGGGTGGCGCTCTGGAGAGAGCTGCGGGGCGGGAGGCGGCGTTTGCCACCTTCCGCCGGCTCGGTCTCTGTTGCCACCTACGCTGTCGTTGGCCCTACTGCGGCCGGAACCTCAGGCTGGTCTACGCTAATGCTTTGCAACAACAGGACTTCGAGTGCGCCGTGGGTGGCAGGATTGAGCACACAGGAGTTTCTGCGGGCATATATACTCGGCCTCATATGGCTTGCGGCCTGGCAGTCAGGCCGCCGACAGTCCACTCCCAATCACAGGAGAGATCCAGAATGAATCAAACCAGAGACCGGTCTCCATTGAGGAGACTGCTATCCGTCGCATTTCTCGCCGCGTTCGTGGCGGTGAGCGTACTTCCCTGCGCGGCACAACTGGACCGCGGCACCCTGACCGGCGTCGTCACCGACCCGACCGGCGCGGCGGTGGTCGGGGCCAAGGTGCAGGCCGTGCATCAACTAACCAACATGACGTTCGAGACCGAGACCAGCATGACGGGCAACTACACCTTGCCCGGTTTAGAGCTGGGGCGGTACCGGGTTACCGTGGAGGCGAAGGGCTTCAAGCGGGCCGTCTTTGAGAACATCGAAATCAACGCGGGCGCCACGGTGCGGCTGGACGCGGGGCTGCAACTTGGGGCAGTGACCGAGACGGTTGAGGTGAGCGCGCAAGCGGCTGCGATTCAAACGGACTCCACGCGAGTGTCGACGAATATTACGACCAAGCTCGTGGAGGACTTGCCCCTGGTCGTGGCCGGGCAGATTCGCAGCGTGTTTAACCTGGCGCTGGTGGCGCCGGAAGTGAAGTCGGATTACAACTACCGGCTGGGTGGCGGCCAAGGCTCCGCTTGGGAAATGGCCATGGACGGCACCTCGACGACCAGCGCGTCGGTACAATATCAGACCGAACGAACGCCGCTCAGCACCGTCCCGGTGGANGCCATCGCCGAGTTCACCGTCGAGACCAGCGGGATGAAAGCGGAGTTCGGCCGCTCGATGGGGGTCGTTTCCTTCGCCACTCGCAGCGGCACCAACGAGTTCCACGGCAACGTGTTCGATTTCCTGCGCAACAACGCCTTCGACGCGCGCGGGTTCTTCGCCCAGAGCGCTCCGGTGCTGAAACAAAACGACTTCGGCGCGACCCTCGGCGGACCTGTAGTTCTCCCGAAGCTGTACGACGGGAAGAACAAGACCTTCTTCTTCGCCAGCTATGAGGGTTTCCGCAACCGCGCCGGCAGCTCTCCGTGGTACGGAACGGTGCCGCTAGTTGAGATGTACGACGGGGACTTCAGCAACTACAAGAAGTCCGGCGTGGGGATGATGCAACTCTATGACCCGGACAGCACCGTCCTGCTTCCGGATGGCAAGACCTATTCGCGGACGCCTTTCAGTGGAAATCAGATTCCCAAGAGCCGCTTCAGCAAGGTGGCGAGCAACTACATCGCCTTGCGGCCCAAGGACATGGTTCCCAACGTANCGGGCGCAGGAATCACCAACAACTACTTCCGCGACCGCGGGATGCGGCTCACTCCGTGGGACAAGTACAGCGTGCGGATGGATCACCAGCCCAACGTCGGCAACCGGTTTAGTTTCCTCTGGATGGATGGCAAGATGGAGGAGAAGTTCGGTGAAGAAGGAGCGCCTGGGTTGCCGAAACCCTTCAATGGCACCAATACCTGGGTGCGCAAGAACCG
>JGI24721J44947_10012675_pt1 | contig 10370 bp, 9 predicted proteins | sample YelNatPaOPGAMG01_FD_44947 | JGI IMG/M metagenome (IMG submission 44947) | reverse complement strand
AAAATCATAATAATGTGTGATGCTGATGTTGACGGTTCGCACATTCGAACTCTATTGTTGACTCTGTTCTTCAGATATATGAAGGAAGTTATAGAGCTTGGACATTTGTATATAGCTCAACCTCCCTTATATAAAATAAAGAAAGGTAAACAGGAATTTTATGCATACGACGATGAAGAGCGTGATGCAATTGTTAAAAGGTTGAAGAGTGAAAAGAAAGATAAGGAAAAAGAAGAAGAGGGGGAAGAACAGCTTGCAGTAACTGAGGAGGGAGCAATTGTTAAAGAGGGAGGAATAGTTATTTCCAGATTTAAAGGTTTGGGTGAAATGAATCCCGAGCAATTGTGGGCTACAACCATGAATCCAGAAACCCGTACAATTTTGCAGGTAACTATCGAAAACGCAGCTGATGCGGATAGAACTTTTTCGATTCTAATGGGTGATGAGGTTGAGCCCAGACGGGAATTCATTGAAAAGCATGCTAAATATGTAAGGAATCTTGATGTTTGATAAAGTAAGAACAGTAGTAATAAATTATCAAACTCCTGATTTAATAAAAATTGCGGTTGAATCGCTGAGAAAATTCTATCCCTCAGTGAAACTACTCATAATCGATAATGGTTCAAAAGATGAATCGAAAGCTGTAATTGAGAGATTGAAAGGTGAGTGTCCCGATGAAACGGATCTTCTTTTTCTGAATAAGAATTGTTTCCACGGTCCTGCTATGGATAAGGCATTGAAAACTGTTTATGAGGAATATGTTTTTTTTCTTGATTCAGATGCAGAAGTAAAAAGAGGCGGGTTTCTTGAAGCAATGCTAGATGAAATGGAAAAAGACAAAAATGCTTATGGAATAGGCAGAATGCAGATAGTGAATAAAAGAGGTTTTCCGGCTGAGGAAGGAATTACGGTTTTGGTACCTGCATATATGATGATACGCAGAAGCTACTATTCTGATCTTCCGCCGTTTGAGCATCATGGAATGCCTGTATTGAACAATTTCATTTCTGCCAATGAAAAAGGTTTGAGGTTAATTTCTTTTCCCATAGAACAATATATTGACCACAAATGGCGAGGCACTGCTTCTCGCTATGGATATGGTTTGGGATTAAAAGGCAAGATAGACTATGTTTTGAATAAAATTGGATTGTAATGAAAAAGGAGTTTTTGTGCAATGCCTACGACGATTAGTGAAAAAATAGTTCCTGTTGATATCGAAGATGAAATGAAAGGTTCGTACATCGACTATTCGATGTCAGTTATAGTTGCTCGTGCTTTACCGGACGTTCGCGACGGACTGAAACCTGTACACAGGAGAGTGCTTTACGGAATGCAAGGACTTGGGCTGTTCAGTAATCGCCCTTACAAAAAATGCGCTCGTATAGTCGGTGAGGTGCTTGGAAAATACCATCCACACGGTGATGCAGCTGTTTACGAAACCATGGTGCGAATGGCGCAGGATTTTACTATGCGCTACACACTGGTAGATGGGCAGGGTAACTTTGGATCGGTAGATGGTGATTCACCTGCGGCAATGCGATATACAGAGGCAAGACTCACGCGAATTGCGGAAGAGATGCTAAAAGATCTCGAAAAAGATACCGTAGACTTTGTCCCAAATTTTGACGATACGCTTAAGGAGCCTTCTGTTTTACCATCGCTATTTCCTAACCTGCTTTGTAACGGTACAAGTGGTATAGCAGTCGGAATGGCAACAAACATTCCACCCCACAACCTGAGGGAAGTTGTAGATGCATGCGTTGCGTACATCAAAGATCCAAATATAAGCAATGAAAAATTAATGAAGCATATTCTTGCACCGGATTTTCCAACAGGTGGAATAATATACGGCTACGAAGGNGTAAAAGAAGCATATACTACAGGTAGAGGACGAATTGTTGTCAGGGCTCGTGCCAATATAGAAACTGGCAAAGGCGAAAAGCAAAGAATAGTTATTACTGAATTGCCTTACCAGGTCAACAAGGCTGCTTTGATTGAGAAAATTGCTGAGTTAGTATCTGATAAAAAGATAGAAGACATTTCAGATATAAGAGATGAGTCTGATAGAGAAGGTCTGAGAATTGTAGTTGAATTGAAGCGTGAAGCAACTCCAGAAGTTGTCCTGAATAATCTTTTCGTTCATACCCAGCTTCAGACGACATACGGTGTTATAATGCTAGCGCTGGTTGATGGTAAGCCCCAGGTTTTGCAGTTAAGGGATTTCATTAAATATTTCATTGAACATCGGAATGAAGTTATTGTTCGACGCACAAAGTTCGATCTGAACGAAGCTGAAAAGAAAGCGCATATACTCGAAGGATTTATAAAAGCCCTCAGTCATATTGACGAGGTGATAGCTTTGATAAAGAAATCCAAAGATGTCGAAACAGCAAAAACAGGTTTGATGAAAAGATTCAAATTGACCGAAATTCAGGCTAAAGCTATCCTCGATATGCGGTTGCAAAGATTGACTGGACTGGAACGGAAGAAAGTTGAAGATGATTATAAGGAAACCATCAAGCTTATAGAGAGATTAAAATCAATACTAAAAAGCAAACAGTTACAAATGAAGATCATTGAAGATGAGCTGATAGAAATAAAGAATAAGTACGGCGATGATAGGAGGACGGAAATAATCTACAAGGCGGAGGAGTTTAGTATTGAAGACGTGATAGCTGAAGAAGATGTGGTTGTAACAATAAGTCATAATGGCTTTATAAAAAGATATCCTGTGTCGGGTTATCGCAGGCAATCGCGTGGTGGTAAAGGAGTTACAGGTGCAGCTACCCGCGAAGACGATTTTGTGGAGCATATGTTTATTGCAAGTACGCACGATTACGTGCTGATATTTACCAGTAAAGGCAAATGCTACTGGCTGAAGGTGTTCGAAATACCTGAAGGTGGGAGAGCAACAAAGGGTAAATCAATAAGTAATCTGATAGAAATAGATCCTAACGAAAAGATAACATCATTTATATCAGTAAAGAATTTCGATGACAATCATTTTATTTTCATGGTAACTGAACAGGGGCAGGTGAAGAAGGTGGTTCTTTCTGAATTTGGAAACCCAAGAAGAAGCGGAATTATAGCTGCAAATTTAAGGCAGAATGATAAACTGGTCGATGCACGATTGACCGACGGAACCCAGGATATTATAATAGGCACATTTAATGGGCTGGCTATTCGTTTTCATGAAAGTGAAATTAGACCAATGGGCAGAACTGCGGCAGGTGTTCGCGGTATTAAGCTTGCAAAAGGCGACAAGGTTGTTGGAGCGGTAAACCTGAGACGCAAGGGAACAACCATTCTGGTGGTAACGGAAAAAGGCTTTGGCAAGCGAAGTAAAGAGAATGAGTACAGAATTAGCCATCGTGGCGGAAAAGGTATAATAACCGTAAAAACATCGGATAAAAATGGCAAAATGGTAGTAATAAAAGAAGTGATGGATACTGATGATATAGTTGTTGTAACTGCAGAAGGTATGATAATTCGTCAACATGCATCGGATATAAGGGTATCAGGAAGAAATACTCAGGGTGTTCGACTCATAAAACTGAATGAAGGCGACTCCGTTGCTGACGTTGCTGTAGTAGTAGCTGAGGAAGAAGAAGAAAAACAGATTGAAGAGCAAATAAAGAGTCAGTCAAATAATACCAAGCCTGTAGCAAAGAAGGGAACGGAAGTTAAATTGGAAAACGAAAAGAAGGAAGCTAAGGAAGACACGAAGAGTATTNAAAAGGAACAAAGTAAGCCTTCTAAACCTACTGTAAAAAAACAGAAAAAAACAAAGCCCGAGAAAAAGAGAAAAAGACACTAGTACTTAATTGAGATTAAATTGTTGTCGCAAGCTTTTTGTGTAAAGCAGTCGCCTGTAAAACGAGGAACTCTCACGCGGTAGCCGACGGGTAGCCGCGAGTAACGCAAAGAGAGTTGTATTTTTTCTATTGTCATAATTCATGTGTTTATCTAGAGTCGCACCCTAAAAGAGTGCGGCTACCCTTTGTTTTTTTAATGATTAATTATTTGGGAGGTGCAGACTTTAGTTTGTGACTCAAGAAAATCCAGGAAAAAGTTTCCTGCGATTCATTTTTATATCTTTTAATGAGGACTAATTATGAATAAAAATTGTAAAGGTACAGTATTGATAACTGGAGCATCGAGCGGAATTGGTAGAGAGCTCGCATTAATTTTTGCACAAGAAGGATATAATCTGGTAATTATTGCAAGAGATAAAAAGAGAATAAAGGAAGCTGAAAAGAAAATTAAAAAATTAAGTAGCAAGAAAGTGTTGTGCATTTCGCAGGACCTGTCGGATATTAATGCTCCAGAAAAAATATTCAAAAAGGTAAAATCGCAAGCCGGGCATATTGATATTCTGATTAACAATGCAGGATTTGGATGGATTGGCGATTTTGCAAGTATGGATGTTAAAACTGCTCTGGAAATGATTCAGGTTAATATTTCTGCACTTACTGCTTTGACTCGTCTTTTTCTAACCGATATGCTTGCTAAAAATAGTGGCAAAATTATGAATGTAGCATCGACTGCTGCATTCCAGGCTGGACCTTACATGGCAGTATATTATGCAACAAAAGCTTATGTTTTGAGTTTCTCACAGGCACTTAATGAAGAGTTAAAAGACACAAATATTACGGTAACAGCTTTTTGTCCTGGTCCGGTTGAAACAAACTTCGGAGCCCGAGCGGGCTTTTCAAGTAAAAAACTTTTTGGCGGTCTGGCATCTATGGATGTAAAAAAAGTAGCAATGATTGGCTACAAAGGAATGATGAGGGGAAAGCCAGTAGTTGTAGCTGGTTTCTTAAACTGGCTTGGTACACAGGTAATTAGATTTTTACCGCGTTCACTTCCTCCTAAATTTATTAAAAGAATTCAAAGACATCGTAGAGCAAATGGCTAAATTAATACCATGATGGGGTGAGGGGGTATTAAGGAACATAATCCAGTATAATTTTAACTATCTTGTCATTCTGAATTTCAAAAATCATGTATGTATCGCATGGGGGCCATAGTGCGTAGTGCACTTCCTTATGATTTTCGATGATCCAGATTTCAGATTTTCCCATGATCTTAAAAAGTTTTGATATTGAGTCGGCAACTTTCAGACCTTTTGGAGTCTTGTACTTTGGTGTGAAACATTCAAGGCGGGTTATTCTTTCATTCGAAACAAGAGCAATAATCCCATTAAAGTAATATATTTGTTCTTCAATGCTATCAAGTTTTGAAGGAACAGCTTCAATAGAATCAGGCTTGCCAAATGCTTTCTCAGCTTCTATTATGTGGGACCCAAGAGTTATATTTGCTATTTTGAATTGGTCGGTCTGTACATATGCTACCGGATTTACTTCCTGCGCCGATAAGCAAACAGCTACCAGAATGCCAATTATGCCAGAAACTATAGCATTTTTTGATGATTTCATATTAAGCAGGGCTAGATTGATTTATATCAATAATAAATTTATTCAAGTTATAAAACAATAGCAAATTTCATGACCCTGAGTAGTATGTAAATCAAGAACTTTCCTGGTGTTTAGTTTTACGCCTGTTTATTACGTGCTTGATAAATTCTATTAATGCAGGCATGCCTGGAATTAGTATTAATGCTATGATGACCAGACTGAAGTTGTTTTTTATGAAAGGTATGTTGCCAAACAGGTAACCTCCTATGGTAAATGTGAGAACCCAGAGAATTCCACCTGTAAGGTTGTAAAGCATGAATCGTGGGTACGACATAGTACCAATTCCAGCAATAAATGGAGCAAAAGTTCTAATTATTGGTAGAAATCGTGCTATAACGATGGTTTTGCCACCGTGCCTTTCATAAAATTGATGAGTTTTTATCAAATATTCCCTATTGAAAAACCTCACATTTTCTTTGTGGAAAACTCTGGGTCCTACATAGTAACCTATCCAGTAATTTGCTGTGTCGCCAGCGAAGGCAGCGGCAACAAGTAGAACAATAGCAAATGTTAAATCCATTGCCCCAATTGCTGCTAAGGAACCAACTGCAAAAAGTAGCGAATCNCCTGGAAGGAAAGGTGTTACAACNAACCCAGTTTCACAGAAAATTATGATAAACAGAATTGCATAAATCCAATTGCCATACTGAGAACATAGCTCGATTAAATGTTTATCAATATGAACAATGAATTCGATTAATTGGAAGATATATTCCATAGAAACCTGTAAACCCAATCTACCAGTTTTTTCGGATATGGATCATTTAATGGAAAGTAGTTCAATCTCAAAAATAAGGGTCTCGTTTGGACCGATTACAGAACCAGCGCCTTTTTCGCCATATGCCAGTTCTGAAGGGATAAAGACCTGCCACTTTGAACCAACCGGCATTAGTTGCAAAATTTCTGACCAACCTTTTATTACCTGTTTGAGTGGAAATTCGGCTGGCTTTCCTCTTTTGTAGGAGTTGTCAAATTCAGTTCCATCAATGAATGTTCCTATGTAATGGCATTGGACTGTCTGGTCTGCAGTTGGTTTAGGTCCGTTACCATTTGTTATAACTTTATACTGCAATCCACTCGGCAAAGTAACAACATCTGCTTTCTTCCTATTTTCATTCAGGAAAGCTTCGCCTTCCTTTTTATTTTTCTCTGCTTCAGCCTGTCTCTTTTTCATCATCTTTTCACCTAAGTTTTTTTGAAGCATTGTTATTGCTTCTTTAATTTCTTCTTCGCTCATTTGTAACTTTGAATTATTCAATTCATCTTTTATTCCCTGTATAAATTGAGCCTGATCCAGTTCAATTCCATCGCTCTTTAGGTTCTTTGCGACACTTACCCCAATGCTGTAACTGATTTTTGACTTATCAGTTTTGGGTTTCGCCTTCTTTTGCGCACTTGTTATACTTATTATGAACAAGATAACAAGTAGCGCAATTATTGTTCGTTTCATTTTATTCTTTCCTTTTGTTATGTAAAATTATGCAGATTATTTCTGCTGTGAATTATATTGAAAGATAGGATATTTTAGCTTCATAAGAAAATGTTTTTTATCTTAAATAACATGCTTGATATGAATAATAATAGAATAGTTTTAACCATAAGGAAGGTACTNAAATGAAACCATGGAGAACACAGAGTAAAACATTGATGCTTGATATGGGCAAGTTCCTGAAAGTTGAAAAACATACCATCCAACTCCCTGATGGCCGCATTTTCGATAATTGGCCATGGGTAATATCTCCTGATTATGTTCTTGTTCTGCCGGTAACTAATAGAAATACTTTTCTTCTGTTTGAGCAGGTAAAATATGCAGTCGATGGTGTGACCATTGCTCCTGTAGGTGGATACATAGAGCCAGACGAAAATCCGCTGGATGCAGCGAAACGAGAATTGCGTGAAGAAATGGGATGCGAAGCTATGGAATGGATCAGCCTTGGCAATTACGCATCTAATGGAAATCATGGTGGAGGGAGAGGCCACTTATATATAGCATTGAATGTAAAAGAAGTAGGTGGAAAAATAAGCGACGATTTGGAGGAAATGAAAATGATTGAATTACAGCCCAATGAACTTGAGAGTAAGCTTCTCGATGGACATGTTAAGGTGCAGGGCTGGATAGCTTTAATTGGGATGGGGTTGCTATATTTAAGACGAAATGGGTATTTACCAGCCTTCTGAAAAAATCATTCTTCTCCAATTATTGTTACTATTAAGTCTCTTTCTCCACCGTAATTTCTGTGTTCGCAGAGATAAATTCCTTGCCATGTTCCTAAGTTCAGTCTTCCGTTTGTTATTGGTATGGATACGGAGCTTCCAAGTATGGAAGCCTTGAGGTGAGCAGGCATATCGTCTGAACCCTCTGTGTCATGCTCGAAATATGGTGTGTTGTCGGGTATGGCTTTCGAGAAGTAAGTCTCAAAGTCTTTCCTGACAGTTGGATCAGCATTTTCATTTATGGTTAGCGATGCTGAACAATGTTTTATGAAGACGTGAAGTACGCCTTTCTTAATTGATTTAATTTCAGGAAGCTGAGATAACACTTCCAGGGTGATAAGATGAAATCCCCGATTACGCGCTTTGAGTGTTATTTCTTTCTGTATTATTGTCATAGTTGTGTACTAGAATATAAGATATAAAAATTCGTTATTCAGGCAAAAGGTTTTCTGTTTTTCGGTTTCAGTATTTATGCAAATCGTTTCACATTCATGTCGGNGATTAAAGCTTGTGTCGCAGGCTAAAGCCTGCGGCTACTTTGATTAACACAACCTTCCTTGACCATATTAACTTTTGAAATATTTGCGTAAGCACCTACCCAGGTTACCCGGTAAGGTTTCCCCTCTCCTTGAATTTTCGGTTATTCGTTACAGCATAGTGAAATACTGCTTAATCTTCAAAGCCATTAGCTTTCTTCGTTCTTCAAGAAACTCAGTGTATTTTGAGGCATCCATTGTGGCAATGCTTAATGGTATGCAATTCATAGCCAAATTTTTGTTGAGCTCTTCCATGGTATTAATGCTGCCATATTTCAATTTNCCNCCATTGCATTGCTCCAATAGCTCATTAAAGTAAACATTGGGGGCTTTGGTACCAATGGCAATATTTATTTCGCTTTGCGCCATTACATAGTTAGCAATCTGGTTGTAAATTCCACGGTTATAGCCTTGTTTCTTAAGGTACTCGCGGGGGAAAATATGATGTACATCGCCTTTCAGGGCTATGAGGTCTTGCACTGTAATATCCTTGGATAAAAATCCCTTATCGTTCATTTTTACCTGCGCCGCTAGGAAAACATTGAACGAGGGGCTGCTCGATACTGAAGTATCCATCTGTTGGGGCAACCGTAATTTCCAGTAGGCGTCCGAGAGCTCTGCATCAATGGTGTTCTGCAAATATTTTTCAGGATTAACCGAAAACTGCTTAATGTCAAAATCAAACTGTGATTCCGGAGAACCCGAATACCGGCTGGTTAAAACAGACAAAACAAACCATTTCCTTACCCAGGTTTCAATTAACGCCTGGTTAACCTTTTGCTCCCTCAAATGCAGGTATAAAGCGTAGGCAAAGTTTAAGGCATTCTGCGAGCGTATCATCGAACTATCGATAAACCCGGCAGAACGAATTATCATGACAAACTTTTTGAAATTGTTCTCGTTCATGTAATCCTTTATGCCCAGCGAAAGGGTCTCAAACGAATTTTTAGCAATTTCTTCCTCGTAGTCGCGGGTTTCAAAGTTACGTCCCGACAGCAATGCCACCAGATCCTGAAGTTTGCCACGCTTAAACTTAAAGGTAAAGGCAACCCTTAACATATCGGTATAGGATGGATCGTAAAGGTCATCGTTCTCGTTTTTCAGCCAGGCCATCTTCTGGAAATATTCCGTTTGGGTAAAATCTTTATCCAGATCAACTAACTGCCTGTAAAACTCCGGGGCAACAGCCATGTGGCAAAAATAGTCTATAGCCTTACGCAGCACATTGCCACCGTAGGTCTCGTTAACAGCTATCTTCGACATGGCAAAATCGGCCTGGCTAAGAACAACGCCCTGCGAGTTAATGCGAATGAATATTTCAGTAACGGTATCGATATCCAAATCGGAGTTAAGCTCAATTAACCCAATATGATTGTTTACAATGCCCTTTAAAAGTTCGATATTTTTAAATATCTGATCTTTATTGTAATCGGTATTATTGGCACAGTATTCATCAATAAAACTCAGTAACGAAAAATTGGTGTGAAAAATTTCAGCAATATCCGGAATCCATTGCTTATCCTTTTGTATAGCAGGGTTCGATACCTCAAACCGCATTTCCGCGGGGTGAAAAGCAATGACTATTCTCCTTTTTCTGTACTCCTTATCTATAATCTCTTTACCAAGAAGCGAAGCCATAAGAGCCGTAACGCGTTGCTGCCCATCAATCAGTATCCTCTTGCCTGTTGCCTTTGTGCCATCCTTAAGGCGCACATCGGGGTTACGCCATGCAATGATGTATCCCACAGGGTAACCGTTGTAAAGCGAGTCAATAAAATCGCGAACCTTAGCCGCATCCCACACAAAGGGGCGCTGGATTTCCGGTATGGCTATCTCGCTGCTCTGTATCCACGTCAAAATGGTTTGTATGGGATGCTGGTTAACTGAATATTTTTGAATTGACATTTTATTTTCCTCCTTATATTGTCTTTATTTCCTCTTGCATCAAATTATTTTCATCGTTTCTCCAATTGGTTGGGTTATTAACAATGTATTCCCTTACACGTTGCAATTCCATATCGTTGCGGATAATGTGTTCGTAATAATTGCGTTGCCAAACGTTGTAAATATCGGTATGTTGACGGAACCATTTGGTAACCCCGATTTTGAAACCCCGTACGATGGAACCGATGGTTTGGGTTGT
>JGI24721J44947_10012655_pt1 | contig 10380 bp, 9 predicted proteins | sample YelNatPaOPGAMG01_FD_44947 | JGI IMG/M metagenome (IMG submission 44947) | reverse complement strand
TTATCCTTGTATACTTAAAATATAGAACCTGTATTATAACTGAAAGTGTCTCTATTCCGAAAATTAACATCAAAATTGGAACCATAATTTCAAGTTTTAAAGAAAGAGTGTAAAAGATAAAAAATGCTCCAAGAAAAGTTGAACCCGTATCACCCATAAAAATTTCTGCAGGATGGTGGTTAAACCATAAGAAGGCAAGAAGTGAACCTCCAATTGATAGAAGTGGAATTATAAATCTACTTTGAAGAAAGAAAAAGATAAAAAATGGAATTAAAAGTAAAGATAAGCCAGATAGAAGCCCATCAAGACCATCTGTAAAATTGAAACTATTTATTGCTCCAACCGATAGAAAAAGCGTTATAATAACAAAAATTGGAGTTGAAATAAAAATGTCTTTGCCTGAAAAAGGTAAATAAAAATAGGTACCATAATTTTTTATTAGAAATAGGATAAATGGGATTGAAAAAATTGTCTGTAAAATTATTTTCCATCTTGCTTTTAATCCATATGCATCAGTTTTTATTAATTTAGTTAAATCATCAAAAAGGCCTATTGATGATTGTAATAAAACAAAAATCATCAAATTATTTGTAAATGGAGTTTTTGGAATGAATAGATATGTAAAAATGAGAACTATTATAAAGGAGATACCTCCAAGAGTTGGAGTACCACTTTTTTTATAGTGCATCATTGGACCTTCTTCTCTAACTATTTGTCCTATTTTTCTTTTTCTCTGAAAAAATATAATTAGATATGTTGTTATAAGAGTTAAAATAAATGAGATAATAAAAGGCAAAAGAAACTTCATCTTTTTCCCTCCAATTTTTTTGAACCCTTGTTCTTCAATTCAAACAAAATCTCTTTAGTAACTTCAATATCATTAAAAGGAATTAATCTATCTTTAATTCTCATATTCTTCTCATCTCCTCTTCCAAGAATAAACAATCCATCGCCTCTATTTGTAAATTCTATTGCTCTTTTTATACACTCTCTTCTATCTTCCACAAAAAAATATTTTACATTAAATTTCTTTAAAAAATAGATGAAATTTTTATTGCANTGAAANGGCGTTTTTTCTTTTGAATCATCTCTTGATATAAAAATATGATNAAAATTTTCTATAAGTTGTTTTGTTATTAGAAGCGTCTCTCTTATATCTTCTTCCTCAAAAAAAGAGAAAAGAACAATTTTTCTTTTTAAATCGATCTCTTTTGTTTTTTCAATCAAAAATTTTATTGAAAGAGGGGTATTTGCCTTATCAACAACAATAAAAGGGTCTTCATTTACTATAACCCACCTTCCCTCTGGTTTCTTATAAATCTCTTCTATCTTTTTTATCACCTCATCAATATCTAAATTGAATAGATAAGATAAAGATATTGCTGGCAAAATTGGATAAATATCACTTTTTTCTTTTAAATTTATATAAAATACTTTTCCAAATAAATTTATTTTGAAATTATAAAAATCATCTTCTTTAGAATAATTTTCTATATAAAAATCGGCCTTATTTTTATATGAAAAATAGTAATTTGAACTATCCTTTTTAAAAAAAGTTGAATAGGGATCATCTTTATTTATTAAAAATGGACCATTGACAAGTTCTTTTAATTTAAGTTTAGATTCAAGATAATCATTTATATTTTTATGGATTTTGAGATGATGAGTTATTGAAAAATTTAAAAATATTCCACCTTTAAAATCTATTCCGTAAACTCTTTTTCCTTTTAAAGAAAATGATGAGGTTTCAATAAAAAAATTTTTTACACCCTTATCTAAACTCTTTTTAAGATAACTATTTATTATATGTGATTCTGGGGTTGTTAGAGTAGTTTCTGATTCAAAAACTTTTTCGTTCAAAATGTAGATTCCTTCGCTTCCAATTGAACCAGAATCTGGAAAAATATTTCTTAATAAATATATGACACTTGTTTTCCCAGAACTTCCTGTTATGCCAAAAACATTCATTTTTCTTGATGGATCATCAAAAAAATTTTTTGAAATTTTATAAAGTGCTTCTCTACATTATCAACAATTATTAAGGTTGAATCATCTGGATGATCAAAAATCCTATCTGAAACAAAAACCTTTACTCCTTTTAAATAAGCATCTTTAAATAGATTAAGACCATCAAAACTTTGCCCTTTTATAATGAAAAAAAGTGAATTTTCTTTTATTTCATTTAGATTTATGGATAGTGAATTTATAATAGAATTACTATCTCCATATATTTTTTTGTAATCAACATCTTTTAATAGTTCATTTACCTTTTTCATCTTCTTTTATTCCATAATAGTTTATAATTTTTTCTGTTATTTTTCTAAAAACTGGCGCTGCAATCCCTGAAGCAAAAACATCATAACTTCTTATTCCATCAACCACAACTGTCACAACATATTGTGGATTATTACAAGAAAGAATTCCTATAAACCACAAAACTGATTCTCCTTCTACATACTTTCCATCTTTAATTACTCCTGCTGTTCCTGTTTTACCNCCNATTGAATATCCAGAAATTAAAGCACTTTTTATACCCTTTTCACTTACAACATAATCAAGGTATGAAAGCATTTTATCTGCTGTCTCTTCTGAAATTACTTTTTTAATTAAAACTGGCTTTGCTTCTTTAATAACATCTTCTCCATCAACTATTTTTTTTACAATCTGAGGTTTTAATCTATTTCCCTTATTTGCAATTGCTTGATAAAAAGTTGTTTGCTGAAGTGGTGTAACAGTTATTCCAACACCAAATGACATAGTTGTTAAAGTTGTTGCACTCCAATCTTTTGGTTCGAGAATATCTCCACTTCCCTCATATGGAAAGTCACAACCAATTTTTTCTCCGACTCCAAAAAGTTTCAAATAGTAGTAACTTCTCTCTTTTAATCTTTCTCCCACCTGTATAAATCCAACATTACAGGAATTTCTGAGAAGGTCTTTTAAAGTTTGCTTACCATGAGCAACAATACATGTAAATGTTTTGTTATCCCTTACAATATAACCCTTACATTCAAACTCATCATCTTCTTTAACTACTCCCTCTTCGAGAGCCGCAGATGCAATTAATGGTTTAAATGATGAACCTGGTTCATAATTGTATCCATAAGATGGATCTGGATATGAATATTTAGAAAAATCATTAAAATCATTAGGATTAAAATTTGGTATAGTTGCGATTGAAACTATTTCTCCTGTTTTTATATCTTCAACAATTCCAATTACTCTTTTTGGATTGTACTCTTTATAACAATTTTCGAGTTCCTCCTCCACCATTCCCTGTAAATTTATATCAATAGTTAGATATAAATCTTTTCCATTTTTTGGTTTTTTAATTACAAATTCAGTACCAGGAATTTCATTTCTCAATGCATCTACCATAAATCCAACTTTTCCATCTTCTCCCCTTAAAATATCATCAAATTGATACTCTAAACCCTCAAGACCCTTATCAACACCCATAACTCCAAGTAGATATGAAGCAAGATTTCCATAAGGATAAACTCTTTTATAATAGAGTTCAAANTAGAGTGTGCTATCAAGTAATTTTTCGATTTTTTGTTTATCTTCTCTTTTTATATCATCTTTTAAAACAACCTGACCATTATTTTTTGAAAATGATTCTCTTAAAACTTCTTTATCTATGCCTAATATTTCACTATATTTATTAATCCATGTATCAATATCTTCAACTTGATTCTTATTTAATATTAATTTGTATCTTTCTATTGAAATTGCAAGAATTTTTCCATTTCTATCATATATTGTTCCTCTTTTTGCCTTTAGTACTTTTCCACTTTCCATCCATTGATTTAAACCCATTTCTTTGAGTAGTGAACCCTTTAATATACTTATATAAAAAAATCTTAAAAAAACAATAACAAAAACTATTACAAAAAAGTTAAAAATATTAAAGATTTTACGGTTTATTTTGAGTTTCTTCTTTAGAAGATTCTCCTTTATCAATTATTATCACCTTTCCTTTATCATACTTTACCTTCAATTTTTCTATTGCTCTATCTATCAAATTTTTAGGATTTGTTATCTCTTCATACTTAATAGTAAGTTCAGATAGTTTTTCTTCNAAAAAATCAAATTCATCTTTTAATGCACTCTTTTCCTTTTCAAGACTCATAATTTTAAGGTTAATAACNCCATAGAAAAGCATAAATAGAATTATTATAATAATCAAAAAACTAAATTTTTTGAACCACTCTGAGTTTTGCACTTCTACTCCTCCTATTTTCTTTTATTTCAAATTCAGATGGAGTTATAACTTTTTTATTTAAGAAAATCAATTTATCCATCTCNTCAAGTTCTTTTAATCCATTTTTTACTATTCTATCTTCTACTGAATGGTAAGATATAACTTCTAAGATTCCATCTTTATTTAAGTAATCAGAAAAAACTAACAAAAATTCTCTTAAATTCTCAAATTCTTTATTTACAAAAATTCTTAATGCCTGAAAAATTTTTGTTGCTGGATGAATTTTCCCTTTTCTTTTTATAACTTTTTCAACAATTTTTGATAATTCTATTGAAGTTTCNATTTTTTTCTTTTTTCTATATTTAATTATTTCATCTGCAATTTTTTCACTTTCCTTTATCTCACCATACTCTTCAAAAATATAAATAAGATCTCTTTTATTTAATTTATTTATATAATAATCNGCTCCTTTTGTTAATTTACTATAGCCCATATGTAAACTTTTTTCATCAAGAAAAGAAAAACCTCTTCCATTATTAAGTTGAAATGATGAAAAACCAAGATCAAGAAGCATAAAATCAACTTCATCTATATTTATCTCTTTAAGTTTTTTATAAAAATCTTTGTAATTTTCATTAAAAAGTATAAATTTTTTATTTAATTTCATTAATCTTTGTTCTGCGACTTTAAGTATTTCTTCATCAAGATCAAAACCTATAAGTAAAGAATCTTCGCTTGCTCTTTTTAATATCTCTTCACTATGACCACCCTCACCAATGGTTAGATCGAGAAAAATTTTATATTTTGAGAAATCTATAAAGGAAATAACTTCATTTAGTAATACAGGTTTATGCTTTATATCCATCATTTACCTTCAAGAATTTTTGAGATTGATTCNTCATAGGTTATTTCTTTTGAATTTCTATAATTTTCCCACATTTTACTATCCCATAATTCTACTCTGTTATAAACTCCAATAAAAAATATCTCTTTGTTTANATTTGCAAATTTTCTAAAATCAGATGGTATCAATATTCTTCCATAATCATCAATGTCTATTTCAATCGCTGAAGAAAACCAAATCCTTAAAAAATATCTTGATTCTTTTGAGGATAAAGGAATTCTGGATAATTCGCTTGAGATCCTTTCCCATTCAGAAATTGAGTAAAGAAATAAGCAATTTTCAAAACCTCTGGTAATGATAAACTTATCCCCCAATTCCTTTTTAAATTGAGGAGGTATCATTACTCTACCTTTATTATCCATTTTGTATAAAAAAGAACCCATAAACATTTTTTATATTTTACCACAAATTACCACATTTTACCACAAAATATAAAAAATGAATGAATCAATTATAAAAATTTTCAATTTTTTATTGAAAGTTTCCTTTTATTAAAGAAAAGAAAAAATAATTAGGATTTATTTAACTCTTTCCACTTTTCAAGAAGTTCTTTTTCTTTTTTTGATAACTTATCTGGAATTTTTATTTTTGCAATTATTAAATAATCTCCCCTTCCTCTACTTCTTAAATAAGGAAGTCCTTCCCCCCTTAATCTTATTGTTTCATTGAATTGAGTTCCTGGTTTTATCTCAATTTTCTTTTTCCCATCAATTGTAGGAATTTCAATTTCCCCTCCAAGAATTGCTGTAAGAAGTGGAACTTCTGCTTCATAAATTAAATTTTCTCCACTTCTTTTTATATATTGATGAGGTCTAACTTTTACCTCTATATATAAATCACCCTTCAATCCATTTTTAGATGCATTTCCTTCTCCATCTAATCTTATTCTCATTCCATCTTCAATTCCTGGTGGAATTTTTACTTTTATAATTCTCTTTTTATTTTTAACACCTCTTCCTCCACAATTTTTACATGGATTTTTATTTATATAACCTTCTCCTTTACAGGTTGGGCATGTTGTTATTGTAACAAATTGACCAAATATTGATGATTGAGTTCTCTTAACTTTTCCAGTTCCATGACATGTTGGACAGACCTCTTTTTTAAAACCTTTCTCAACACCACTTCCACCGCAAACTTCACAGATTTCATCTCTTTCAACTTCAAATTCAATCTCTGTTCCATATAAAACATCTTTTAAATCAATAGTTACTCTTCCATATATATCGCTTCCTTTTTCAACTCTTCTTCTCTCTTCTGTTCTTGAAAAACCACCTCCAAAAAAGGTATCAAAAATATCTTCAAAACCAAAGTTAAAATCTTTGAAAAAATCACCAAAAGGAGATTCATTTGAATATTGATAGGCATAATCCCCGACACCTTCTGCAGTTCCATACATATCATATCTTTTTTTCTTTTCTGGATCTGATAAAACTTCATATGCTTCATTAATTTCAGCCATTTTTTTAGCAGCATCAGGATTATTTTTATTTAAGTCNGGGTGATATTGTTTAACAAGTTTTCTATATGCTTTTTTAATTTCATCAGGGGTGGCATTTCTATCCACCCCTAATACTTCATAATAATCTTTATTCATTACTTAACTTCATAATCTCCATTTATTGTTCCTTTATCATCNTCTTTTTTATTATCATCCTTTGGTGGTTCTTGTGTTTCTCCAGTTTGTCCACCTGTTGTTCCTGTCTTTCTATAAATTTCTTCTCCAACTTTTGAAAGTGCTTCNTTAACTTCATCAAGTTTTCTTTTTATCTCATCAATTTTATCCTCTTTAAGTAAATTTTCAAGTTCATCAAGTTTTTTTTCTGCATTTTCTACAACTTCTTTACTTACTTTGTCTCTATTCTCTTTTATNGTTTTTCTTCCAGTGTAAAGAATTTGATCTGCAAGATTTCTTGTTTCAATTTTTTCTTTGAGTTTTTTATCCTCTTCAGCAAATTTTTCTGCTTCTTTCTTCATCTTTTCAACTTCATCTTCAGATAATCTTACTGCCTGAGTAACAGTGATATTCTGGCTTTTATTAGTTGCCAGATCTTTTGCTGTAACATGAAGAATTCCGTTTTCATCAATTTCATATGTTACTTCAATTTTTGGAATACCACGAGGAGCAGGTGGAATACCATCAAGAATAAATCTTCCTAAAGAGACGTTATCTTTTGCAAGAGGTCTTTCTCCTTGCAAAATATGGATTTCAACAGATGTCTGGTTATCAGCAGCAGTTGTAAAAATTTGTGTTTTTTTAATTGGTATTGGAGAATTTCTGTCAATCATTTTTGTTAAAATACCACCAAGGGTCTCAATACCAAGAGTTAAAGGTGTAACATCCTGAAGAACTATCTCCTGTTTTACGCTTCCTTCAAGAATTCCTGCCTGAATAGCAGCACCAACTGCGACACACTCCATTGGGTCAACTCCTCTTTCAGGTGGTTTTCCAAAAAAGTTCTCAATGAATTTTTGAACTATTGGCATTCTTGTTGGTCCACCAACAAGAATTATGTTATTTATATCATTTGGAGAGAGTTTTGCATCTTCAAGTGCCTGTTGAAGAGGACCATTACATCTATCAACAATTGGTCTTACAAGTTCTTCAAGAAGTGCTCTTGTAATTCTCTTAACAAGATGTTTTGGTTCATTATTAACAACTGCAATGAATGGAAGATTAATTTCTGTTTCAAGAACACTTGAAAGTTCAATTTTTGCTTTTTCAACTGCCTCTCTTAATCTTGGAAGTGCCTTAGGATCTTTTGATAAATCAACTCCAGTTTCCTTTCTAAAATCATCAACAACATAGTTCATTAATGCTTCATCCATATCTCTTCCACCAAGCTGGGTATCACCAGATGTTGAGATAACCTGAAATACACCTTCACCAAAATCCATTATTGTAACATCAAGAGTTCCACCACCAAAATCAAAAACTAAAATCTTTAATTCCTTTTCACTTTTATTAAGTCCATATGCAAATGCTGCTGCCGTTGGTTCATTTATTAATCTCACAACTTCAAGTCCTGCAATTCTTCCTGCGTCTTTTGTCGCTTGTCTCTGGTTGTCATTAAAATATGCAGGAACTGTTATAACTGCTTTTTCAACTCTTTCACCAAGGTATGCTTCTGCATCTTTTTTAATTTTCTGTAAAATAAATGCTGAAATCTGCTCAGGAGTGTATTCTTTATCATCAATCCTCACTCTATAGTTTGTTCCCATTTTTCTTTTAATACCTGTAATTGTTCTTTCTGGATTTAATGTCATTTGTCTTCTTGCTGGCTCACCAACAAGAAGTTGTCCATCTTTTGTAAATGCAACATATGATGGAACAGTTTTACCTCCTAAAGATACTCCTTCTGCAGCAGGAATTATTGTTGGTTTACCTCCTACAATAACAGCAGCAGCAGAATTTGAAGTTCCAAGATCAATTCCAATTATTCTTGCCATATTAATTTACCTCCTTTTTGTAAACTTTTACATAAGCAGGTCTAATAAGAAAATCACCTATCTTATAGCCCTTTCTATAAACTTCACTTATCTTTCCATCATCTCCATCGTTATTTGTTAAATCTACGCTTATAGCCTGATGAAGAGATGGATCAAATTGCTCTCCAACAAAACCAATTTCTTCAACCCCCTCTTTTTTCAAAAAATCTATGAATTGTTTTTCAATTAATTCAATACCCTCAATTAAATTTTTATCATTAGATTTATTTTTAGCCCCATCAAGTGAATCAATTATATGCAATAGAGAAGAAATAATTTCTCCTTTCTGTTTAATTTTTCTATTATTTTCTTCTTCTTTCCATCTTTTTTGAAAATGTTCAAGATCCCTTCTCTCCTTTTTAATAAGAAGAGAAAGTGCTTTAACCTCTTCTCTTAATTTTTTTATCTCATCTTCTTTTTCTTTAAGTAGTTTAAAAAGAGAATAAGAAAAATCTTCTCTATTCTCCATTTCTCCTCCTTTTAGCACTCTATAGTTTAAAGTGCTAATTTCATTATTAAATTTTATAAAATAAAACTTTTTTGTCAATATATAAAAATAAAAGAGGAGATATTTAATCTCCTCTTTAAAAAACCTTTAAACTTAAAGCCTTTAATTTACTTAATGAAAATGTTAATCAATCTTAAAAAGATATTTTTTATAAATGATAATAAATTATTTGAACTATTAGTTGTAGTTGTACAAGAACACCTGAAATTTAAAGTTGTATATTGGGGACAACATGGAAGAGTTACATCTATATAAGCAGGTTCAAATTTACACTTTGGATTATATGGTCTAACTCTATAAGTTTTATTACATGGAATTGTGCAAAATGAATCATAATTTCCTTGAGCATTTCTTGTTAGAGTTGTAATTTTTACATTATTCATATCATAAATTTCTACAGTTGTATCAGCAGGACAATTTCCTGAAATATTTACTACAACTCTGCCCATCTGGATACAAGAACATTCAAATTCTAAATACCCATATCCATTAGGACAACATTGTACTAAATTTATTGTTTTTGATTCTGGCTTAAATGTACAATTTGGATTATATGGTTTAACTATATAAGTACCTGGACAATTGAGATTACAACCAGTTGTAAAAACACCATTTGCATCAGGTTCACCTAATCTGTAAAGCAAATTACCACTAATATCATAAATTTCAACTTTTGCAGGTAAACAATTTAAAGGAAGTTTCACATCTATTCTTCCTTTATAATGACACTCGCACTTAAATTCATATGATTGGATATCAGGACAACATTTTGTTAGTTCAACCTTTAATGTTTCTGGATAAAAAGTACAATTTGGATTATATGGTTTTAAAGTATAACTACCAGGACAGGTAAGATTACATCCTGTATCAAACAATCCTTCAGAATTTGAAAGATAACTTCCAACAATTTTTCCTGACGAATCATAGATATAAAGAACAGTATCTTTTACACACTCTTTTGGAATTTTTGCTTGAATTCTTCCCAAGGGTTTTACACATTCACACTTAAACTCAACTTTATAATATTCAGGGCAACAATTTTTTAATTCAATTTTTGTTTCAGACATATTTGTACCAGGTACATAGAATTTACAATCCTTATTTTCAGGTTTTATTATATAGATTCCAGGACAATCTAAGGCGCAACCTGTATCAAAAACACCATCTTTATTTGCAATTAAAGTTAAAACTTCAACATTTGTTTGAGAATTTATTATATGAACAACTGTTCCTTCAAGACACTCTTTTGGCATAGATACAACTATTCTACCTTTA
>JGI24721J44947_10012653_pt1 | contig 10381 bp, 8 predicted proteins | sample YelNatPaOPGAMG01_FD_44947 | JGI IMG/M metagenome (IMG submission 44947) | reverse complement strand
GCTCGAAATTCCATGGCCGATCCATTACCATGAGGGAGGTCCCCTCGGGGGGCTGAAGTCGAGCTTCCAAATAGATCTTCGCCCTCGCCAGGTGAACGAGACGATTGGGGGTTTGACCCACGGCCGGAGAGGGTCCATGAGGAGATAGAAGGGATGTCACCATCTTGGCCATCTCTTTACAAGGAGAAAGTCACGCAGCTTCCAAAGGCCCTCAAAGCAGTCAGGCGGGGGGCCAAGGTCTTTCTCTCCACGGGATGCGCAGAGCCCCAGTATTTGGTTCAGGGTCTTCTGGATATGGCCGATGAGCTCCACGATGTCCAGCTCCTTCACTTCATCACCTTGGGCAATGCGCCTTACACTGACAGAAGGTTCGACAGTCGATTCAGACACAATGTTTTTTTCGTGGGACCTGGCACGAGAGATGCGATAAACGAGGGGAGGGCGGACTATACCCCTGTTTTCACATCGGAGATTCCTCATCTCTTCAGAAAGGGAATCGTGCCAATAGATGTGGCCCTCATCCAGGTATCTCCTCCGGATTCCCATGGGTTCGTGAGCCTGGGGATCTCAGTGGACATAGTCAAGGCGGCTGTGGAATCNGCGAGGACGGTGATAGCCCAGGTGAACAGGGCCATGCCCAGGACCATGGGGGATACCTTCATCCACATCTCCCAGATAACCCACATAGTGGAACACGACCATCCCCTGATGGAATTCAGATTTGCGGCCCTGACCAGGACAGAGGAGCAGGTAGCCCGGAATGTGGCCCGCCTCATCCGTGATGGAGATACGATCCATGTGGGCATGGGCCATATACCACATGGGGTTCTCNCGTTTCTCAAGGACAAGGTGGATCTGGGAATTCATACGGAGGCTGTCTCGGACCCNTTCATAGATCTCATAGAATCTGGCGCTGTGACAGGGGAGAAGAAANGTCTCCATGCGAGGAGAATAGTCTGCAGCTTCTGCATCGGAACCAGGCGAATCTACGACTACGTGCACGAAAATCCCCTCTTTCTCTTCCTCCCAGCCGAGGAGGTCTACAATCCCCTGGTTGTGGCCAGGAACAGAAATATGGTCTCCATAGTGAGCGCACAGGAGGTCGACCTCAGCGGCCAAGTATGCTCCGAGTCCAGGGGGTTTCACTTCTATAGCGGCCTGGGAGGGAGACTGGATTTCATCCGAGGAGCAGCCATGTCGGAAGGGGGGAGGTCCATTGTGGCCCTTCCTTCCACAACCGAGGATGGGTCGGCCTCGCGAATAGTCCCGTACCTTCAGGAGGGGGCTGGGGTTGTGGCCACAAGGGGTGACGTGAAGTACGTGGTGACGGAGTTCGGTATAGCCTATCTCCACGGAAAATCCATCAGAGAGAGGGCCATGGCCCTCATCAACATAGCTCACCCCAAATTCAGAAAGGAGCTCCTGGAGGAGGCCAAAAAGAGGGCCTACGTGTATCCAGACCAGATCCTGGTTGAGACGGAGACCTTCGACTACCCCGAAGAGGAGACCAGGGCACAACTGAAAGATGGTCGATGGGTCACNATCCGGCCCATAAAGCCAACAGACGAGCCATTGCTCCAGGACTTCTTCTACTCCCACTCCAACGAGACCATCTACAGGAGGTACTTCCGGGCCGTGAAGGCCATGCCCCACACTACAGCTCAGACCTTGGTGAATCTCGACTACAGGGAGAGGATGGCGTTTGTGGCCACGGTGGGAGAGATCGGGCTCGAGAAGATAGTCGGAGTAGCNAGGTACGCAGCCGAAAAAGACATGCCTGGCTTCGTTGAGGTGGCTTATACCATTCACGACGACTTCCAGGGACTGGGCCTGGGGTCGATCTTGCAGGACAAACTGGAGGATTACGCGAGGAGGATGGGTTTCCAGGGCGTATGCGGGTACCTTTTCCAGGACAACTTGCCCATGCTGAAGGTCTTTGCCAAGAAAGGAAAGTATCACAAGGAAAGGGTCGAGGGGGGAGTGCTGAGGGTGTGGAGATATTTCAGCGAACCATCGGAAACGGGGGATCACCGAGGNGGCGAAGCTCCCGAGGAGGTTCGACCTTGAAGACCTTGCGAAGGTGTGCGGGGATCTTGGGATGGGCTGTTTCTCTCCTCTGGGTGAGCGTTTCGGGAGGGGAGGAGCTCGTATCTGGTTGTTACAGGTTCATTTACGATCCCATGGAGTTCTCCCAGTGGGAAGTGGAGGAGTTCTCCGGGAGGCTGAGGAGAGATGCGAGAAGCTCAAGCTCTTTCTCCATGTGGCGACAAAGGAGCCCATCGACGTGTACGTGAGATCCGGTCAAGGGGTGAGCACCACCGTCCCCCACAAGAACAAGGCCATGGATCTCTTCTTCCTGAAACCCATAAGGGGTGTGGAGGCCCCAATAGTCCACGAGACAGCCCACATCTTTTTGGACTCCCCGAATCCAGTCCTGAGAGAAGGTCTCGCCACTGCCATGGAGGAGAGATTCGGGACCCTGTGGACCCATCCCACATATGGTCTCAGCCTAGTGGAATGGATGAAAGGGCTCGAGTGCGCTGAGAAGATCGTGGGGCTTGCCCAACTCGAGAAGACGGACTGGAGGGAAGGAGCATGGGAGGCGAATCCCATTGCCTACGTCCTAAGCGGCTCCTTCGTGGCTTTTCTCCTGGAGAGATACGGTCCGGAAGAGGTGGGGAAGGCCCTCAAATGGACCCAGAGGTTCAGGCCAACGAACCTGGAGAGGGTCTGCGAAGTCCGTTTCAATAGACCCCTCAAAGACTTGGAGAGGGAATGGCTGGAGACAATGAAGTCCGAGCCCATGAACCCATCTGCCAGGGAGCTTTGCCAGGCATTGAAGGCAGGCAAGGTGAGGGAATTCCTCCAAAAGAGGCTCACAACCCCCTGACAAGGTCCCCCTGGGTCGGCCCAGTATCCAGGAGTCGACCTGTGGGCCTCTTCTACGAGCTCCCTGTCAAGTGTTCCTTGACAGGGCGGAAGGTGCTGTCTCAATATATTGGCAGCCCATTTTCGCGCGCCCATAGCTCAGCTGGATAGAGCGTCGGACTACGAATCCGCAGGTCGGGTGTTCGAATCACCCTGGGCGCATCTCTGTCTTGGGGAACTCCTCCCGCAATGGGTTTGCGGGATGGACCCCTACCCTCTCCCCTTGGACCAGCTTCACACCTTTTCCATGAGCAAGGCCCACGAGGCCCAGAGAATCGGGTGCTCCTGGATCAGGGAGGGAGACCTTTCACGAACCAACGGTGAGACTCTTTCCCCTGAAGTGGGAAAGCCCCTCGAGTATCTTGGGGAAGGCCTCCAAGGAGGCCCAAGCCTCCCTCAGGCTATTGGGGAGCTTCTCCACATAGGCGTAAGCGCTGTGGTTGTGGATGCTCTCGAAATTTTCGGCCTCCACAGTGTACGCTTGAAAGTTAGGATCCGCATCGAGCTTGAGGGCTACATTTCTCACCACATCCTCCACGAAGGCCGGATTGTCATAGGCCTTCTCCGTGACGTACTTCTCGTCTGGCCTTTTCAGCACAGCGTACACGTCGCATGAGGCCGACTCCTCCACGAGCTGGATCAGATCCTCTATCCAGAAGAATCTCCTGTACATCACCCTGACGGACACAAGCCCCCTCTGGTTGTGAGAACCTCTGGAGCTTATTTCCTTGGAACAAGGGCACAGGGTCGTGACCGGGACCGTGACCCCCACAGCGAAGACCCTTGTGGCCCCGACAGAACCCGAGAATTCGCACGTGTACTCCATGAGTCCAGGCGCCCCTGACACAGGGGCCCTCTTTTCNATGAAATACGGGAATGTGACCTGCATGTGTGCGCTTTCGGCCCTGAGGACCCTCCTCAGCTCCTCCAGGATTGTCCCGAAATGTCTCAAATTGATCTCGTGACGATGGGCGTTGAGGACCTCGACAAAGCGGCTCATGTGCGTGCCCTTGAAGTGCCTGGGCAAATTGACGTACATGTTGATGCTGGCAACCGTGTTCTGGGTCCCGTTGGCCTTGTCGAGGACCGTTATGGGGTAACGGATGTTCTTTATTCCCACCTTCTGGATGTCCACGTTTCTGTGGTCCCTAAGATTCTGAACGTCTATCATTCGCCCTCCCCCAGGTAAGAAGCGCAAGCGTTCTCAGATTCCCATACCCTCACCCTTTTCACCTTGATCCCAGGGACCTGGATCCTCTGGCAGAGGCCTTCATAGACGAACTTGGCTATGTTCTCCGAGGAGGGATTTCTGTCCCTGAAGGGCTCGAGGTCGTTGAGGAAGGCATGATCCAGAAGCGAGAGGACCTTCCTCGTCTCCTCTTTCAAGATCCTGAAATCCAAAGCCAATCCAGTTTGGTCGAGCTGGCGGGCCTCGACGGTCACATCCACCTTGAAGTTGTGGCCGTGGAGCTCCTCGCACTTTCCTCCGTAATTTCTGAGACTGTGAGCAGCCGAGAAGACTTCCCTTATGGTTACCTCGTACACTTTACCTCTGGCCCCTCGATGCATTTTTTGCCATTATAAAGCCCAGAAGACCATGGGGAAAGGCCCTGGAAGGGCTNGACCAAGAGGAGAGCTCCAGAAAGGGGCACNCGAGACACGAACCCGGGGGAAGAGGGGAGGGAAGATGGGACCGAGGAGCATCGCAGTGATAGGGGCGGGGACAATGGGTCACGGTCTAGCCCTTCTGGTTGCGAAGGCAGGGTACAAAGTTTCCCTTGTGGATCTGGAAGAGGGGATTCTCGAGGGAGCCATGGCACTTATCGAGGCAGAGGCCAGGTGGCTCGAAGACATGGGGGAATTGAGAGAGGGTGGCTCTGACCTCCTTCTCCAGAGAATAGATCCCACGGTGGACCTCGAGAAGGCAGTCACTGGCTCGGAATTGGTCCTGGAGGCCATAGTCGAGGACAAGGAAGCGAAGGCTGCTCTCTATGCCCGAATAACCCCTTGGCTGGGGAAGGATGGGATCTTGTGCAGCAATACCTCGTACCTGGATGTCTTCCAATTGGCCCCGAGAGAGCTCTTGCCGAGATTCCTCATAGCTCATTTCTACGCTCCCCCTCACCTCATTCCCCTTGTGGAAGTCGTGGCGAGCGAGAAAGTGGCTTCCCACACAAAGGAGAAGGTCGTGGGATTTCTGAGTTCCTTGAATCAGAGGCCCGTTGTGATGGAGAGATTCATCCCGGGCTACATCGTGAACAGACTCCAACGGGCAATGGCTCGGGAGATTTTTCACCTTCTGGAAGGAGGATATGCCACAGCCGAGCAAATAGACGAGGCAGTGAAAGCATCCCTCGGGATTCGGATACCGATTCTAGGTGTGGTGCAGAGGTACGATTTCACCGGCTTGGACCTGGCCTTGAAATTCCTGGAAAACCCATCCATACAGCTTGTGAGCGAGGACAAGATCCCAGAGATCCTCCGAAAAAACGTGGCCTCAGGGCACCTCGGGGTGAAAACCGGGAAAGGATTTTACGATTATGGAGGAAAGCCCCTGGAGGAGATCCTCCTCGAGAGAGATAGGAAGCTCTTGGAGCTGAGAAGGTTCCTAGAGGGTAGATGACCTCCATTTTGGAGGGCCCCCAAGGCTTTACTTTCACGCGTCATCTACCTTCCTCGAAAGGCGTCAGGGCCCACAAGGGGGACATTCCTCTGGGCCTCCCTGAAGGGACGAAGGCCTCTTTCCTTATGGGCACATCGCCTCACGAGGGCTTGGGAATTCGTGCCATTGCGAGTTTTGGAAGCAAATATCCACGAGGGGGGCCTTTCCAAGTCAGCTACCGCATTTGACTTGCAGCTCCGACCTTCTCTATACTCCAAGAAGCGGTCTTCGAGCCCCCAAGCGGGGGAGAAAAGAATATTTCGGGACCAGGAGGCATGAAATGTTAGTCCCCATGAGGATCCTCCTCGACCACGCTGCAGAAAACGGATATGGATTGGCCGCATTCAATGTGAACAACATGGAGCAGATTCAGGCCATAATGGAGGCAGCCAACGAGACGGAATCTCCCGTGATAATACAGGCATCCAGGGGGGCGAGGAAATACACCAATGATGCGTTCCTGCGCCATCTCATTCTGGCTGCCGCAGAGCTCTATCCCCACATCCCCATAGCCATGCATCTCGACCACGGAAACTCGCCCGAGACATGTTTCAGCGCCATAAAGCAGGGATTCACCAGCGTCATGATGGATGGCTCCCTCTTGGAGGACGGAAAGACCCCGAGCACTTACGACTACAACGTCAAGGTGACCAAGGAGGAGGTCGTCAAAGTGGCTCACAAGAAGGGGGTGACAGTGGAGGGGGAACTTGGAACCCTGGGGGGCATAGAGGATGGACATGGGGCTGGATTGACAGGCCAGGAGGCGAGAAGACATCTCACGGATCCCGACCAGGCTGAGGAATTCGTCAGGGAAACCGGGGTGGATGCCCTGGCAGTGGCCATAGGGACAAGCCACGGGGCTTACAAGTTCTCGAGACCACCTACGGGAGAGGTCCTGGTGATGAGCCTCATAGAGGAGATCCACAGGAGGATCCCCAATACCCATCTGGTCATGCACGGATCCTCGAGCATTCCCCAGGAGCTCCTCGAGATCATCCGCAAGTACGGGGGCAAGATAAAGGAGACATACGGTGTGCCCATAGAGGAGATCAAGAGAGGGATTCAGCACGGGGTGAGAAAGATAAACGTGGATACGGACAATCGCCTGGCCATGACAGGCGCCATAAGGAGGGTCTTCGCGGAGCATCCTGAAAAATTCGACCCCAGGGAGTATTTGAGCGAGGCCAGAGCAGCGATGAAGAAGGTCTGCGTGGAAAGGATGATAGCTTTTGGCCAGGCTGGGAATGCGCCGAAGATAAAGCCCGTGACCCTGAAACAAATGGCGATATTCTACAAGACGGGAAGGATTCCCGCATAGGATGGCCTCTCCTTCGCCTCTCGCCATTCCCCAAAGGAGATTCTCCCTCCCATGGAGTGCTTTCTCCTCGGCTCGGGCGGCATGATGCCCATGCCATACAGGTTCCTCACTTCCCTGGTCGTGAGGGTGGAGGGGGCCATGTACATGTTCGATGCGGGGGAGGGGACCCAGGTGGCCCTCAAGAAAATGGCCCTGGGCATTAAGGGCCTCAGGGTGATCGCCATAACTCACCTCCATGGGGACCATTGTCTCGGGCTTCCGGGCATTCTCATGATGAAAGCGCAGGTGCAGGATCCAGGGCCCCTCGTTGTCCTGGGACCAGCCGGAACCCAGGGGTTCGTGGCCTCNTTGAGGGCCTCCCTAGGATTCCATCTGAACTACCCAATCGAGTTCGTGGAATGGACGGATTCGGGTGGGGAGGAGGCCTATGCGGATGACAGAATATCCATCTTCTGGGCCCCTCTGGCCCACACCACCTTTTGTCTCGGATACAGGCTCGAGGAGCATCCTAGGCCGGGGAAGTTCCTGGTGGAGAGGGCAAGGAGATTGCGGGTCCCGGAGGGTCCATTGTGGGGACGGCTCCAAAGGGGGGAAGAGGTAATACTGGCCGATGGGACCAAGGTGGTCCCCTCTCAGGTCCTGGGCCCTCCGAGAAGGGGAAGGAGCGTGTGTTTCGCAGTGGACACGAGACCGTGCAAGGCCCTGTACAAGCTCTGCAAGAANGTGGACATGGCCTTTCTGGACGGGATGTTTCATCCCGAGCACGAGGAAGAGGCGCGCGAGAAGGGCCACATGACCTCATCCGATGCATCGAGGGTAGCTGCCAGGGCAGGGGCATCCAGGGTGATCCTGGTGCATCTGAGCCCGAGATACAAGGACGAGGGAGAGATAAGGGAGATCCAAAAGGCGGCCTCGGAGAGACACGGCTCCGTGGAAGTGGGAAGGGACCTGACCCAATACACCATTCCCCTTCCCGACTGAAACGGAAGGGAGGGATGGGGGCTCCCACCCTTGGAGCAGGGCTCTCGCGATATGAGGGAAGCGTAGTCGGTTCAGATGCCTCAGTTGGAACTCCTTTTCGGAGAAGAGCTCCACAGGAAGGTCATACTCGAGGGCGTCTTGAGGGCTGAGAGATACGTGTGGATAGCCACAGCCAATCTCAAGGACATGCACATGAAGAGGGGGAGGACCTTCAGGCCCGTTCTCGAAGTGTTGGATGAGATGGCGGGTGAGGGAGTGACCTTTCGGATCATCCACGGGGATCTGCCATCCAGGTATTTCGTGGAAACCCTCGAGAGGTTTCCGAGACTTGCAGGCGAGGCATTGGAGCTCCAGATATGCCTCAGGAGCCATTGGAAGATGGTGATCGTGGATGGAGTGAGAGCCTATATCGGTTCCGCGAACTTCACAGGGGCCGGGCTCGGGGCTAGAAGCACGAGGAGAAGGAACCTGGAGATAGGGATATGGAGCTCCGATCCACTTTTAGTGAGTCCCATAAGGGATCTCTTCGATGAGTTCTGGATGGGCCTCCACTGTTGGGACTGCGCCCTGAGAAAAAAATGTCCCGACCCCATAAGGTGAGGAAGTAGCCCCAGAAACCACTTTCCCCCGAAGCCTTTGACCCTCCAAAGCCCTTCCCTTTGGGGCCCACCCCGTATCCCTCGCGGCCCTCCCGAGATCTATCTATGGATCCCATCGAGCCCGCCGATCTTCCGGATGATCTCCTCGCACAAGTTCCCTTGCCAACCTGGTGCACAGGGTCTCGAGCGATATTCTTGGATGCCTTTGGCGATGGCCGAAGCCGGAAATGCTTTCCCGAATTGTTGCGGCACATTTAGCGGCAGGGCACGCCGTGTCCCACAGGATATTGGCTGTGGATTTGCGGGCGTAATCCGCCAATTATTCCATGTGACTTGTATCGGGATGGCTCTTGGTCCGGAGGAAACGAGTCGCTTGCTTGCCAGGTGGCGGATTGGATCGGTCAACTCCTTCTTGGTGCCGCCGCAATTGCCAATGTCCACCATCACAAAGTTGCTATCGGGCAGTTGGGTAGTGGTGTGGCGCCGATGCCGACCCTGAGGAATTGCAGTATCATGCTCATGGTATCCTCCCTTCTTTGTCACTTCTGCTTCACGCTCCTTGCTTTTTCAAGGCGGGTGCGGATAAGGCACCGCCTCATATACCGCCTCCCGCTCTCCCGCCGTCAAGCCCAGCATGCCGAACGTCTCCTCGTCCAAACCATTCTGCATCCGATGGGTCGGTGCCGGTGGCGTAAATGTTTTCGCGGTCCAGGTGCCAGCGCAAAGGGTTGGTAGCGATGTATTCGCGAATGCGGTGCAGGGAGCCGTCGTTGCGGATGATGTGTTCGTAGTAGTTGCGTTGCCACACGGGGGCACCCGGCGTGCCCCGACCCCTTGATGGGTTTCGTGACCGCGGATTTGAATGATCCGACCATGGATGAAATGGGTTGCCGATACCGACCGGGCGGATATGCGTACGTCGGGGTTGGGGCCGTAGGGGCGACGCTTGCGTCGCCCCTACAACATCGGCCGACCCCCACAATCCACACAACCCCATGCACGTGATTGGGCATCACCACAAATTCATCCGCATACAATTGAATTTCCCGGCGCATTTCCGTCGAACGGAACCATTCCTCACGCACACTGATGCCGTTCTCATTCAACCGCATTTCCCCCTCCACCACCTCGCCAAACAGGTGCGCCCGTGCTGCGTGCAGATGGTGACAAAATACGCCCCCGCCCGGGTGTAATCGTACCCCTTCAGGCGAATGCTGCGGCGGAGGTGCTTCGAAGGGTCGTAGGGCATTGTTCGTATTTCGTGTGTGTTCGACCAAATCAGGATAAGGCAGACCGTGGATACCAACTCCTGCGCGATTCGCTTCAGGGTCGGCTCGCCCAAGACCTTGACTGCGCTGTCGTTGTCTCCAGGGCGTCGTGGTCGGTCAGTGCGCCCATACATCCTCCGGTTCCGGTGCTGTGGTGGCCGGGTTCTCTCGATCGAAAGACCAGCACAGAGGATTATCGAGGATGTAATGGCGAACGCGGTTCAGTGACTCCTCGTTGCGGACGATGCGTTCGTAGTAACTGCGTTGCCACAATCGGCCACGAAACGGCAACCAGGCGTAATGTTTAACCCCGTGTGTGTAGCGCACCGTGGTGATTGATTTGAACGCCCCCCACAATACCCCCAACCGTAGGGGCAACCCTCGTGGTTGCCCCGGGTGCGGTTGCCCGGTCCACATTTTGGGCAGGCACAAGGCCTGCCCCTACAGGGTCAACATCGGCGATGACAACGATGCCGTCAATGTGGTTGGGCATCACGATGAACGCGTCCGCGTCAATGTTCGGGAACCGATCAGGTAGGCTGGTCCATTCCTGGTGCACCAGGTAGCCCATATGGCTCAATCGCATTTCTTCATCTACGACCTCGCCAAATAGACACGCCCGATC
>JGI24721J44947_10012649_pt1 | contig 10386 bp, 9 predicted proteins | sample YelNatPaOPGAMG01_FD_44947 | JGI IMG/M metagenome (IMG submission 44947) | reverse complement strand
GGTTTCACCATCCTCTCCGGGACACCCTTCACCCTGTATGCCGGGGAAAGCGCGTACGTGATAGTGCAGTTCACTCCAGGAGGCCCAGGAATCTACAATGGCGTAGTAACCTTTACCGCTGCGGGCCAAGCGCTTGCGTCCGAAAGAAGGGTCACAGGGAGGGGACTCTGACGGAGACGGCCTCCAAGCACTTCTTTCATCGAGGGGGCTATGATCTTGGCACGAATATAGCATGCGGTGTTCCCAGGGTTATCTCAAGCCCAGATGGGCGGAAGAGACCCCGAAGCCTCCGCGCTGCGAGGCTGGGAGGTCTCTTCTCGGGGATGTAGAGAGGAGATGAACCGAGAACCACCTGTTGCCGAGGAGAGATTTGTTCAGGCTAGAGCTGATGAACAGCGATTAAGACCATTGGAGTATCATGAAGAAATGACCTTTGTCGAGGCGTATCAGAAAGGCCTTCTGAGATCCAAGACACGCGTTCGCCTTTTGGGCTTTTGACTGCAAGGAGGTGATGGCATGAAACCCGTTAAGGCTCTGTTCACAATCTTACCGTTCATTGGGCTTACACTCTTTGTGGCCGACAAGGCTTCCTGTATAGAATGGGCGAATTTCTACAAGCCAGCCGGGGTTGGCTGGGCACATTTTGGAACTAGGGATACCTTTGACGGAGGCTATCTNATCGTAGCCGAGAGTGCTCCTGCAAACACTGGCCTTGCCTTTTATCACGGATCCTTGTGGGTCCTTAAATTGACTGCCACTGGCCTGGTTCAATGGAGTAACACGTACGGTACGGCCGCCAAGGATGTCGGCACGGCGGCTGCTCAGGGATGTGACAAGGGGTTTCTGATAGCGGGACNGACTTTGTCTTTCGGAAGTACTAAGGGGGACGCCTGGGCTTTGAAACTTGGATGGTACGGCGATCTCGAGTGGCAGTTCGCATATGGAGACGGAGGAGTGAGATCATATATACCGAAGGAAGTTAAAGTAACCCCCGACTGCGGGTATGTGATCGTGGGACAAGCGACTATTACCACTACCGGANAAACCGACGNATGGGCCATGAAACTGGACCAAAATGGCAATCTCGTGTGGAACTTTCTTTACGGCGGGACAAAGGACGATTGGTTCAATTCTGTGGAACTCACAGCCGATGGTGGGCTCCTTGTNGCCGGTAGGACATGCTCCTTTGGAATGGCCGACGCCTGGACCGGAGACGGCTGGATCTTGAANCTCACCAAAGACGGTATCCCTCAGTGGCAGAAGACCTATGGCGGGGCGTCGGATGACGAGATAAAGGCGGTCTCATCGGCCCCAGAAGGATATGTGGCAGTAGGCCGCACCTGGTCTCTCGGAAAAGGGAGAGGCCAGGGATGGGTAATGGGTTTGGACCCCAACGGGNATGTCATTTGGCAGAGAGAATTTGGGGGTGAAGAAGATGACGATTTTACCTCGGTTGCGAGAGTAACCGATGGGTTCCTTGTCGCAGGGCGCACCTGCTCCTTTTCCTTCGATAGCTGCAGTGCATGGCTCCAAAAGCTCGACTTTAGTGGCAATTCAGTATGGGAAAGAGCCTATTACACAAACGTTCCAGCCGCCTGGGAAGCCGCAGTGTCTGTGGCCAATCCAGGAGACGGAGGCGCTATTCTGAGCGGAACTTCTCTCCAAGCTGATTTGACCCCGAGTGTTTGGGTCTTGCGGACAGATGAGGTGGGAGACATCGAAGGATGCCCCATTGTCATTCCCGCGAAGACCCCATCGGCGTCAATCAGCATTCCAGGCGGGACCTCCAGCCCTGNTTACATAATACCTGTTCCCACGNTACCGCCTGCCCCTTCTNCGGCAACTCCNGNGATTGCCACCTTTACGAAGAAAGAAGCTTGCCCATTTCCTGAAAGAGGGTTCGTGAGTGTGTCCCTCACGGGATCTGGGACCGGCTCAGTGGTGAGCGACCCTCCGGGCATCTCATGCGGGTCCGATTGCAGCGAGGTCTTCCNAGCAGNCACGGAAATTACTCTCACAGCATCTCCCTCTCCGGATTCGTCGTTCACGGGATGGTCTGGTGGGCCTTGCCAAGACGTGACCGAGCCTACCTGTACTTTCGAGGTCCCTGCTGGTTTGACAACCATATCTGCCAACTTCGAGAGGGCATACACTCTCCAAGTGCAAGTCTCGGGTTCCGGATTCGGAACAGTCGTGAGCGACCCAAGCGGCATAGCCTGCGGGACTGACTGCAGGGAAAATTACACCAAGGGTCAAGTTGTCAGACTCACTCCAAGACCTTTTCCAGGCTCGGTTTTCTCGGGGTGGGGTGGCGATGCGGACTGCAGTGACGGGATCGTCGTAATGAGCTCCAACAGAACTTGCATAGCAAATTTCGAGAGGACCATTTCAACATCGGGTTTGCGGGTAATAGCTCCCAATGGCGGAGAGACCTTGATCTCGGGTGAAACCTATCAGATTCAGTGGTCAGCTCCAAGTACATCGTCTCCCTTCACGGTCCAGTATTCTCTAGATGGCGGAGCCACATGGCAAACCATTGCGAAGAAGGTGAGCGGCTCTTCGATATCCTGGACTGTGCCTCCAGTGGACAGGCAAATGGACCAATGCCTGATAAAGGTGAAAAAGAGAGGNACAGTGACCAAATCCTCGAGCTTCGATATTTCCGATGCACCTTTCACNATAAAGCCAGGGTTCTGAGATGGTAGAAGGGGGGAGGGCANAGGGCCTCCCCCTTTTTTGTCTTCAGGATTGCTGATCGGGCTTTTGAGAGAAGCGAAAGTCCCNCATTTTGGCTTGATGGACCGCTAGCAGCATCGAGGGTCATTGGCAGTGGANTTGCGTTGAGACNGNGCACGTTCTCGATTTCTTCTTGGCTTCCANGGCCCAAACTAATATCATCTCCACAATTGGTGATTTGGCACCGCGATCGAGGAAACCTCTTGGGGAGTCGGAAACTGCTCGATATTGATAAGCGCTCTCTTCTCCCATACCGTGAGCCCATTTCCAGTCAGCCTGGCGGTCTAGCCCCCACANGTCTTCTCTTCCACCCAGTAGTTCACGAANNTTCGCAATTTCACTTCCCGGAACGTGCTCACATCATGAGGAAAGAGGCCCCTTTGGAGTAGGTCTCTTACGAGCTCATGTTGCCACAATCCCAAANCCCTCTCCCTTGAGTTTCAGCTCAAAGATTTCCTCGGAAGTGAGGTCCGCGAGAGGTACTTGGCAAAGTCCCCTAGAAGTGTGTAGGATCAGGAGGGGAAACCCCAGGGGGAAAAGGCAGGGGTCAATGGGAGAACCGGCTGTCATCCAGATGTGAGGAAAGGGAGGATGCTTTCTCGAGGAGGCCAGGATATGCATTGTCCACTTAGGGGAGCTCGAGGGATCTTATGGGTTTTGGCGCTTCTTTCATTTTGCCTCGCTATGGGGCACCCTTTTTCATTTGCCTCGAAAATGGAAGGAGAGACTCGTGCGACTTTGAAGAGCCAAGAGAATGGGTGGAAAGGACCCGTTCCCCTCAAGGGTGGAGATCACATCCTGGTTTCGGGCCCTAGGGGAGAGGTGGGCCAGAGAAGCGCTCATTCCCCTTTGGAGAAAAAGGTCTCCAAAGGTGAAGAGCTCCTCAGAAAGAGGATCGGAAGTGGAGCTGATGAGATAGGCTGCGAACGACCTCATGAGGGGAACCAGGAAGGGCCCATGAGCTTCGCGATTGGAGAAGATGGAACCATCTATGTTCTGGATCAGGTGAACGAGAGGGTTCAAGTCTTCAGGGACAACGTCCTCATCAGGACCATTGGCCTTCCATCTCGTGTGGCACGGGATTTGGAGGTAACACATGAAGGCAAAATCCTCCTCCTCGACAACCTCAAGGAAAAGGCTCTCTTTGTTCTCGATGGTCGCAACGGAAAATTGCTCAGCAGGATCGCGCTCGAGGGGCCCAATATCCCCTATGGGCCATCGGTACTCGCTATTTACTTCCGGAAGGAAGGGGAACTTGCTGGAGTATGGGCAGAGGTAGAAGGCCGCTCCGTCCGGCTGGCCATGGCGGATGGGAGTGCGGCCCCCCGAAGGGTTTCCGTTCCAGGCCTGCTCAGTGCCAAGGCCAAAAGATTGATCTCCGCCTCCATACTCGGGGATGTGACGGTTGAGGTAAATCTTTCAAAGGAGAGATTCAGCGAGGTTTCTTCTTACACGGTCCGCTTCGATCTTCCAGTGGTGCACATCCTAGCTCTTCACATGGATCAGGATGAGAGTGCTTATGTAGCGGTTCACTTGGAGGAGGGGAAAAAGGCCAAGAACGTGATCGTGAAACTGGATCGAGAGGGCAAGGAGTGCGGGAGAATGGAGCTTCCCCTCCAAAGGATGGAAGACGAAGTTCAGCATCCCATCAAGATGGACTCAAAAGGCAACATATACCAGATGTTGGTGGAGAAGACGCACGTTGTCATACTCAAGCACGGGTTCCAAAGGTGAAGGTGAATCCATGTGGCTAGAAACACCTCCCAGCTGGATGAAAACCTTGGGTCCAGCATGGCCCATGGGTCCAATGAGACAGATAAGGCGGCCCACCCGAGCCTCTTCCTCCTGAGAGAGAATTTTCCCTAGGGGGAAATGGCGATGGATGTGACGAATCGATATGAGGTGAGATACCGAAATGGCAATGCCCCGTGGGATGTAGGGAGACCTGACTCCAATCTCATATCCACTGTGAGAAGCTTCCCCATAGAGCCATGCAAGGCCTTGGATATAGGCTGCGGGACAGGAGACAACTCCATATGGCTTTCCCAGGAAGGGTTCCAGGTGGTTGGGGTCGACTCTTCCAAGCTCGCTCTGAACAAAGCTAGAGAAAAGGCCCTTGAGGCTCGAGCAAAATGCAAATTCATAAATTGCGACTTTCTAGAGGATCCAATAGAAGAGGCGCCCTTTGGTTTTGCATTCGACAGGGGATGTTTCCACTCCTTCAGTGATGCGGCGGACAGGAAAAGATTTGCCCGGAAGGTAGCGGAGTGTCTCGGAGATGGTGGGTTTTGGCTCAGTTTGAGTGGCAATGCTGATGAGGCGAGAGATGGGCCAGGGCCACCTAGACTCAGGGCTAGGGATATTGTGGAAGCTGTGGAGGACTATTTCGAGATTCTCTCCTTGGTTTCCGGACACTTCGAGTCCAGAAGCCCTAGGCCCCCGAGGGCCTGGATCTGCCTCATGAGGAAAAGAAGCTGAAGGCCACTGATCCATGAGGTCAGTGCGAACGTGAACTGGCATCTCTTTTGACAGAGTATCCTTTTCCCCCAAGGGCCAAACGGGCCATTGGCCACAGGGGTCCCGCAGGAGGGCTTCCTCGACTTTCCCCTTGACAGAACGAGAGGCCGAAGTAGGAAAATTCAAAGAAGGACCAGGTTTTCTCTTTCAGGGCTTCTACGGACAGTCCAGGCCTTTCGCTAAAGTCTCATACCCAATTGGGAGCATACCTCTTGGAGGGCAAAGCGGAGTTTTTGAGGGTCGTGTCTGATGGTATCCACCTTGTGAAGTGCCCTGGGTCTCGGTGGTGGCTCCTCTGCTAAAGGAAAAACCCACGGCCTAACCCCCATCTCTCTTATTATCTCGAGCTCCTTTTCCGTGATCTCCAGAGGCACCACCCCTAGCGAACTGTACATTTTTTTCGCATCCTCTGGGAAGGACCCGTCGTGAAGCAAAACCCCATCCAGTCCATGGGAGCCCACCATCTTCAAGATTTCAGCTACATGTCTCGAGACAGAGAATCCATCTGTCTGTCCAGGGGTCGTAGTGGTGTTGCAAACATATATGGAGAGTCCCTTTCTCTCCCTTATGGCCTCCGCCATACCTCGGACCATGAGGCACGGCATAATACTCGTGTACAGACACCCTGGTCCAATTATAACGAGTTCAGCTTCTCTCACGGCCTCCAACACCCCTGGCCCTGCCTCGGGGACCTCGCCATGCCATCTCAAAGTCCTTATGGGAGGCTTCCCGATTCTCCTCACTTCCCTCTCCCCGACCACAACCGTTCCATCCTCTAGTTCGGCTTCAACATCCGCATCGACACATGTAACAGGCAACACGCACCCTCTAGCCTCGAGAATCCTCTGAAGCGTAGCTGCAGCAGCCGCCATGTCCCTGTGCTTTGTGAATAGGGCTGCGAGGATGAGATTTCCCAGAGCCATCCCTTCCAAGTCGTGGGGGATTGCTGTCCTTAGCCTCTCTTCCATGAGAAGGGCCAGGCCCTCCTTTCCGCTCAGGAAGGCCAAGGTNGAGAGGGTGGTCCTCAAGTCTCCTGGAGCGGGCATTCCGAAGAGCTTTCTGCACATTCCCGTGGAACTTCCCCTATCTGTAGTGCAGACTATGGCCACCAACCTATCCAGCTCAGGGGCCATGGCCCTGGCCACAAGAGACGGTCCTGACCCTCCGCCAATGGCCACGATGGGGCCCTCACCTTCTCCAATGACCGCAGAACTCCTCCAATGGNTCAATCTCGGGCCCATAACCTCTGCTGATCTCCCCCCGGTCCCCTCTCATCCTTTGCCAAGTCAGCAACAGTGAACCCCCGGAGGACCGTTGTCAAGGCAGCCTCGATCTCCCTTCTGGCAAACCCCCAGCCTTCTTCCCCCATTTGTCTCCTTGCCCAATCCCCTATCTCCTCCAACCTCATCTGATCGGGACTCTTCTGGAACACCACCCAATCCGAGTCCTGGGAGCAGGGGGCAATCCATCCCATCTCCTCGAGAGCCTCGAGGCATCTCATGACTTCCCCTCTCTCGAGGGGCAAACTGTGCGCCAATTCGCGGAGGGAAAGGGGTCTCTGTCCAACCTGGAACCTCCTGGCCAGCAATTCCAGAACACCTAACATCCCTTCCAGGTATATCTTCCTCTTCTTCCCCACCGTAGCGGTGTTGCGCTGCTCGTGGGCATGTGCCACTTCCGCTCCCCATAACACTATGAGCCAGCTCACATATATCCAGACAAGAAACACGGGCAGTTGCGAGAGGGCACCGTATATAGCGTCATACCTAGCGACTCCGAACTGATAGCGGATGTAAGCCCATTGGGCCAACTGCCACATGACCGCCGTGAATGCAGCACCAGTCATAGCAGAGCCCATCTTCACCTTGGTATTGGGGACCAGCGCATAGCACACCCCAAATGCAATCCACAGGATCAAAAATGGGCTGAGCTTGATGGCCAGCCGATATGCTCCAGCCAGGATCCATACGGACTCCATCCGCTGGACGAAGCCGGGACTATTGAAATAAGCCGTGAGACTTAGTGCCAACAGGCCGCTCAATGGCGCGAGCACGAGGATGCTCGCATAATCTGCCAGAGTTCTGAGCCATGGCCTGGACCTCCCGACTTTCCATATGGCATTGAGGGAGTTCTCCATGGTGCGCATGGTCATTACCGCTGTCAGGAGCAGCCCTATGGTTCCCAGAACACCCAGGGAGCTGGCATTGGTTCGGTCCACGTATTCCATTATCCTGTCTATCACTTCCCTGGAGGCAGGGGTGAACTTCTCGAGAAGAAGCATCTCGAGCCTTCTTTGAAACCCGAGTCCTTTGAGGACGGCAAATCCTATGGTGAGGAAAGGAACGAGGGAGAGGAGACTCGTGTAGGTGAGAGCCGAGGCCCTGAGCAAACACTGGTCCTCCATGAACCCCGTAAGCGCTACCCTGCATACTCTGAGGAGTTGCTCCAGAAATCTGCCCAGAGGACCGAAAAGCTTTTCGTTCCCCCCTTTTAAAGAAAGCCGAAACTCTTTCTCCTCCACCTTTGGGGCTCCTCCTGGTGGGAAGGACTACTTGTGTGCTCGGACCAGAGATTCTTGAAAAATTCTCGAGCGCCTTCCGCGTTGTATGTGACCGACTTTGTGCTATATTATGGGAAAAAACCCCAAAGGCCAAGGGAAGATGGAACGCGAGAGCCCGGGGCTCAAAATTGGTTGAGAAGCTAGTCTCCCGAAGGGAGGATCTGGAAATGCCCATTTACGAGTTCCGCTGTCTTTCGTGTGGAGAGCTTTTCGAACTGCTTTTCGTCTCCACAAGCGAGCCCATGGAGGTTCGCTGCCCTCACTGTGGCACCGAGGGAGGCGAAAGGGTGATGAGTGTGGTGCAGAGCCACGGCAGTCAGAAAGGCGGGTCCCAACCCCAGCCAGTTACCCGCTCTTGCCCTGGAGGAACTTGCTCCAGCTTTACCCTCCCAGGACACACTAAGTAGGACTGGCACGTTTCCCAGAGGGAACCTGCCCTTTTTGGAATCTCAAGGCATCCGGAGGTGGCGCATGAGGGTCCTCATAACAGGAGGGAGCGGTTTTGTGGGATCGCATCTGGCCAAGAGGTTGCGCGAGGATGGCCATCAAGTCATCATCCTCACCCGNAAGGGATCTGGGGGAGCTGACTTCTTACAGGGAGATCCCAAAATCCCGGGAAAATGGCAAGAGGAGGTCGCGAAATGCGATCTCCTAGTCAACCTGGCAGGGGCATCGATTTTCGGAAAATGGACCCCCCAGTACAAGGAGGAGCTCAGGCTCAGCCGAATCCTCACCACCAGGAACTTGGTCGATGCCATTCCTCAAGGGGCCCGGGTGACCCTCATGAGCACTTCTGCAGTTGGCTACTATGGGTTCCGCGGTGACGAGGAGCTCGACGAATCATCCCCTCCTGGATCGGATTTCCTCGCAAAGCTGGCCGTTGACTGGGAGGCTGAGGCCCGGAGGGCTGAGGACAAGGGAGCCAGGGTGGTCATTATGAGATTCGGGATAGTTCTTGGGGGAACAGGTGGCGCTCTCCAACAGATGGTCAAACCCTTCAAGTGGTTCGTAGGGGGGCCAATAGGGAGCGGGAGACAGTGGTTTTCCTGGATCCACATCGAGGATCTGGTCGAGGCCATCTATTTTCTAGCGAGCCTCGATGGCGCATCCGGGCCCTTCAATCTGACCTCTCCCAACCCCGTGAGAAACAAGGACTTTTCGAAGGCCCTTGGAAGGGTTTTGGGCAGGCCGGCCTGTTTCCCAACCCCCGGCTTCATGATAAAGCTCGTCCTCGGAGAGTTCGGCTCGGTGATCTTGGAAGGCCAAAGAGTCCTGCCAAAGAGGCTTTTGGAGGCGGGCTTCAATTTCAAGTATCCAAAGGTGGATGAGGCCCTGAAGGCTGCCCTGAAGGCAAGAAGACCTTGAGGGGCCACTCTATCCCATATGCGAGAGACCTCATTGCGAGGTGGAAGCGAGAAATGGACGCTCAAAAGGCAAAAGCCTTCCTGGAGCAGGCGAAAAGGGAACCTTTTGCGAGAAAGCTCGGATTGGAGCTACTCGAGGTGAGAGAGGGTTATGCGAAAGTGAGGATGATCGTAACCGAGGATATGGGAAACATGTTCGGAATGTGTCATGGAGGGGCGATATTCTCGCTCATGGACGAGGCGTTCCAGGTTGCCTGTAACTCTTACGGGACATGGGCTGTGGCACTTCATGTGGGGGTCTCGTACCACTCCCCTCCACAACTTGGAAGCACTCTGCTTGCGGAAGCCCACGAAGTGCACAAGACCAAAAGGACAGGCCACTACAGGATAGAGGTCAGGGATGAAAAAGGCGAGCTCATAGCCTCATGCCATGCCATAGCCTATAGAAAAGGCTCCCAGATACCCTTTCTCGAAAAGGGTCCACCAGAGTAATGTCGGGCCCCAAAACTCGTGAAGCCTGGAAAGGCTTGAAAGAGGGGGATCCGCTTTTGGATTTGTGGAAAAGAGCGCCTGAGTGAGGGCGGAAAGCTCGCATCGCGATTTTGGACCAACCTTTTCGTCTTGCACCATCCTGGTTTTCTTGGCAAAACTCCCTTTCTCCTGGGGGCACAAGTGAGAGCCTCCTTAGATCATCATGTATCCGGCGAAAAGTTGAATGATTTGAGGGAGGTGATTTCACATGGATCGCTTTCCTACCCCTAGCGGGCTAACTCCTCGAAGAGACGAAACCCAAACCCCCATTTCCCCCCAAAACTGATAACCTCTTGGAGCGCAAGTGGGAAGGCCCAAACGTGAAGGGAGGTTGGGGGCATCTTCTATCCGGCAGTCCATCGCCTTCTTCTGCGAAGCGATTTGATGATCTCTAGCGGAGTCCGAGCCGTGGTGCTTGTCATATTCTGATCATATTGATAGCTCTATTTCCACCGCTCCACCCTCAAGTAAACCTTCCCCCTGGCATGGCGACCAATATCTTGTTCGCTCTTCTTCTCGGCAAGGAGGATCCCGATGAAAGGTGATGAAATGGAGAAGAACTCAGGTATTCTGCATGGGAGGCTTTTTCCAAGTGGCCTCACCAAAGGAGTAGTTGTGCTTGCCCTTTTGGGGCTCGCAGTGGGAGTTATGGGCTGCGCAGCCACTGGGGGTGCAGCC
>JGI24721J44947_10012645_pt1 | contig 10390 bp, 10 predicted proteins | sample YelNatPaOPGAMG01_FD_44947 | JGI IMG/M metagenome (IMG submission 44947) | reverse complement strand
AATTGGTAGTTGGGCATACCAATGAAAGCACCAATAATTATGCCTATTACACCAGCATAGACTAGGTAAAAGGAAAGATAGTTGATTGGTTGTATGAAAACCCATATCGGCAGGATGGCACCAAGAAAACAGAAGAGCAACGTCATGAATATCCAGAAGTCCATAGCGTTGGGGAATGGAGGCACAGCCCCGGTCGCTGGCACAGCGGCAAGGGGAGCAGTATATGGAAATGTTATACCAGCCCAAATTCCAAGAAACATTACTATTACAGCGACTACTGTCGTGTAGACTATGTTGACTTTGAGTTTATAAGTTGCATACCCGGCTAAGGCTCCCACTATGGCTACTATGAGTACCGGTAATGGACTAACTGGAAAGGCTGGAAACAATTGTCTAGCGACTACATTGGTGAAAGATGAAAGAATTAAGATTATGTACCAGAGTATGTACCAAAGCAGAATTGTTCGAGCTCTCGGCGAAATTAGCTCGTAGGTTATGGGTCCGAAAGATGCGCCATCCGACCTTGCTGACACAATCAGGCTTCCATAGTCATGTATCCAACCGATGAAAATTGTTCCAAACAGAATCCAAAGTAAGGCTGGGAGCCAACCCCACTGAAGTGCGATTATTGGTCCACTTACTGGACCTAAGGCTGCAATGCTTTTCCATTGGAAGCCGAAGAGGACGTATTTGTTTGTTGGGAAGAATTCTACGCCGTCCATGTATGTGTGTGCTGGCGTTTCACGTTTGGGGTCGGACATTATGACATTTTTGTCGAACCATTTTATGTAGCCCCAGTAGGCAATTGCATAAAGGATTATGCCCAGCAAAATGACAATTACTGAAAGCACTTCTCTCTCCTCCAAAAAAGTATATTGAAGGTTATATTAATATAAAACTTATCATACACATCAAAACAGAGTGAACGCTCGTTAACAAAAGGAGCCTTAAAATGTACGAATTCACCGCGATTTTCCTTCTCGCTCTACTTTTCATAATTGCATACTTCATTGGAATGCGCCAGAACCGGAAAATAGCAGTCAAATACGCTAAAACCGTAAAGGATTACATGTCTCCAAAAAGCGAGTTTGTTGGCTTCCGTCCATACAGCCGCGGAGGATTCAGAGCGCTATGCAAAATGAAAGAAAAGGAAGCTTTCACACAAATTGAAATGGCTGTAAGCCTCGTAGACCGCGAAAACTTGATGCATTATCCTCTATCATTACTAACGAAGGACTGTGACACATTTGCATGTTGGGGATTTCTCAAAGAACCCATACCATTTAACATTGAGATTTTGCCAATAAAAGAAGAGAAGCTTTGCCAAAAAGTGGCGTCAGAGAAAAACCTCAAAGCGATAGCCTTAAAGAGCGGACTCAACGAGTTCTTCGCAGTTTTAACCTCAGACCAAAAATCTGCAAAAAGGTTTCTATCAGATAATCAGTTACAAAAACGCATTTTAGAAATGAAAGCTTCCATCAAACGCTTGTCCCTAAGCGAGAAGGAGTCAAGAGTATACTTAATAGGTGAATTGAGGGAGACTTCCGCCTTAAAATCTTTCATAGACATTGTAATGTCTTGCGGGAAGACAGCAAAAGAAGTCACATGAACTGCTTTTGCACTTCTATCACAGCTTTGCTGTCCTTTGTCTTCGAGTAGCTTTCAAGCCTTTCTTTGTTAAGTTCCAGGAACGTGTGCCCCCACTTAAAAATTGAAAGAAGCCTGTAAGCTTCTTCTTTAAACCCCGCAATGTAGAGGGCTGCTGCTAGGGCTTCTGCGGTGCTTAGCTTTGTTGGGCTCCCAAAGTTAACTGGGTTTCCAGCTATTAGGTAGGGTAAGCATCTTGATGTCCCCCGAACACTTTTAAGCAATACCCTCTCAGCATGCTCCCAACTGAAGTCTAATGCGGCTAACCCAAATTTTTCTATGCGCTCTCTGTCCGCTGGTGAAAAGGCTATTTTGGAAAGAGGGTTAAGCACAACGGCCCTTCTCGGCAGAAACTTGATTTTGTGAACAAGCTTAACCAAGCCGTGGCGCCTAAGCTTTAGAGCTGTACATTTTTTGGGGTCACATTGCCCAGCATGATAAATAACTATCTTAACTAGTTTTTCCAATAGATTTTCGCACCTTCAAGTGACTCATCGGATCATNNANAACNNGNGGAATCCAGTTAAGAAGATCTGTTGCAACCATGTGATAACCTTTCTCTTCAAAAACAAAGTCTCCGGCAGCGCCATTAACAAAGGCTCCTGCAACAGCCGCCTCAAAGGGATCTGCTCTTTGAGCAAGGAAAGCACCGACAATTCCTGACAGCATGTCTCCGGTTCCGCCAACAGTCATGCCTGGATTTCCAGTGAAGTTCAGCTTGAAACGTTTTCCATTAGAAACTATGTCAACAGGGCCCTTCAGCAGCACCGTGACGCCCATTTCTGCAGCTGTTTTCTGCACCTCTAAAACTTTTTCCTTCAAATCTTCCGGAAGCCTCCTTCCAACCAATATAGCGTATTCTCCTGCGTGAGGAGTTAAAACTACTGGCACATTCAATTTCCTTTTGAATTCTGCAAAAGCCTTTAAGCCGTCTGCGTCTAAAAGCAATGATTTACCAGCGCCTTCAACAATCTCAATTATAGCCTTAACCGCTTCTTTCGTCTCGGTGTGCAAGCCCAATCCAGGACCTAGGACAACAGCGCTTGCCTTTTCTACGTAAGCCTTTAATGGCGGTATATTGCCCGGATTCAAGTGCTCGCCCCAAAGCTTTATGGTGATGAGGTCTGGTGACATGGCTGAAATAGCNTGAGCAGTTTTCTCNGGCGCAGCAACATAAGCCAAGTCAACACCCGTGCGAAGGGCGGACAACGCCACCATNGCCGGAGCNCCAGAGAAGGTTTCGCTTCCNCCTATAACTAGTAAGCGTCCAAAGTCNCCTTTACGGGATTCTCGAGGACGGGGTTTAGTGANGAGAAGAACATCGCCTGGTCCAGCATAGTTTTCAAGCTCTTTGGGCAAGCCTATGCTTTTCACGATGAGTTCGCCAGTGTATTCTTTGGCGTTTAAGAGCCCCTTCTTTGGCTTGTGAAACGTTATTGTCAAGTGGGCTTTAACGGCGCTTCCTAAAACTTCTCCGGTGTCTGAATCTATGCCGGTTGGCACGTCAACAGCTACTCTAAAAGCCTCTAAGGAATTAATTTTCTCAACCATGTGAGAAATTGGAGGCTTAAGTCTTCCTTTGGTGCCTGTTCCGAGAAGGGCGTCTACAACTATTTCTGCGTTCACTTGTGGTATTAGCGAACTGTCTGAAACTTCATGGATTGTGATGCTTTCTTTTAGAGATTGCAGGGCGTTCCAGTTTTCTAAAGATGCTTTGTGGGAAATATCCCTGCCTTTTCCGGCTAAGATAACAGTGACTTTGAAGCCTAAAGATGATAGGTGTCTTGCGATAACGAAGCCGTCACCTCCGTTTCCGCCTAAACCGCAGAAAACGGCAACGGACTTTTCCGGCTTGAATCTTGAATTGATTTCCACGGCTACGTTGTGTCCAGCGTTTTCCATGAGCTGAAGCTGGGAAACCCCAAAATATTCGGCGTTGACTTCTAAAGCACGCATCTCTCGACTTGAAATAAAATCTTCTTCACGTTTTTCGTTCAACATATTCAAACCTAAATANTGTATTATTCGTAAACAAGAGATAAGAGTATCCTTTTATTTTATCGAACTGGTATCGAGGCTCCGCAGTACTCGCATTGCACAGAAGTCTGTCCCTTGTATATTTCGCGTGTGTATGGGGCGCCGCAGTTGGGGCAACGAACAATCTGGATAGATGGGGCTTCTTTAACCGTTACACCTCTTATTGTGGCTATGTCTCTGTCAGCTTCCCCGCCAATTATGTAACTAAAGAATCTTGTAATTACATCAGTCTCCCAGCCTTTCACGTCAAAAGGCGTTTCCTCCAAGCGGCGTTCTGGCTTAAAGCGAATGTAGATTCCAGCCCAAGCGATTAGCCCAACTCTTCCCTTCGATATCTCCTGCAATGCACCGATTGGTTGCTCTATGAGGACTGTGCGCTCAAGCTTCTTTTTCGTAGCGATAAAGAGTTTCTTTTCTAACACAACTTCTCGCTTCCCCTCAAAAATGAAACGTTGATTTGTGAAGTATAGGGTTCCATCATTTTTTTCGCCTGTCATGATTTTTCCTTCTATGGCTAGGACTGGGCTTTCATCCTGCTTAAGTTGGAAGGATGCTTGGGAAAAGAGTTCAACTGTTTTTTCGGCTATTTTTAAGTCTCTGTCTATGGCGTCGATGCTTGATGCTAATTCGTTTATGGGCGCGCTTACCTTGCTTGCTTCGGAAATCGCTCTTGCCTTCAGAGAGGAAGCATCTATGCGAAGGCGCGTTGCCACAGATTGGCAATAGATGATGTTGCCATGGTCCATTTCAACCTGTAGTCTTCTGGCTTCAGATTCCAATATACGAATTTGCGCTGTTAATGGTTGAACATTGTTAAGAAAGGCTTGTTTGAGAAGCGGAGCAGACTCAGCCCACTTTCTAGTTAGCAATTCTATGCTTTTCTCCAAATGTCCCATTGCCGCATACCCGCGTCCACGAACTGTTGCAAGCCTGCTGGGAAGAGAACCCATAGCTCCTTCAATACGCGCCAGCTTACTCTCTACATCACTTATGGCTGCCGAGGCGCCTGAAAGCTCAGACTCGATTGAACGAAGCTGCGAATAGAGAGCATCCCTCTCCCGATTAGCATACGCCATTTTCTAACCTCGAAACTCTACACTGACGTTGAAATCAGTAAGCTTCAAGTATTTAAATAAAAGTTGTGGAATCAAAATGGAGAGCAAGCTATGGCGTCGGAGTAGTAAAATATTTTAATCTATAAGAGTAAACATTAAATGAGGAGGTTTAGATGCCTACAGCCTTTGTGTTGATTAATACAGAGATAGGTTCAGAGAACGACGTACTGAAAGAGTTGAAGAAGGTTGATGGAGTAGATGAGGCTTGCGCCGTTTACGGTGTATACGACATAGTTGCTAGGGTTAAAGCGAGCACCATGGATAAGCTTAAGGAAATCGTAACTTGGCGCATAAGAAGACTTGACAAGGTGAGGTCAACATTAACAATGATAGTTATTGAAGAAGCAACCGGCAAATAATATTCATCCCACCCACTTTTTTAACCTTCACCAAGACTATTCACGCAAAACAGCCAACATCATAGTAGCGAACTCCAAAATAGCAATAGTGGAGAGAATTGTTAAAACAAAATAATCAGCTAGAAAATACGCTATTAAAGCGGCCAATATCGGAAACAACACCATCGCAAATCCTGGGATAATGATTAGAATAAACGTGCTCAGCCTTGCATAAACATTACCTAAAGCGAAATCTCCCTTCCAAAATTTGTTCGCCAAAATTGTAAGCTCCAGCATGCTTGCAGCTGCAACTGAGAATGTGTGGACTGCCCCAAAAGCGAGAATGGAAACAAAATTCTTTTTTAAGAATACTGCTGCAACAAAAAGAACAACCAGAGAAATTGCATATATGACTGTTGTCAGCATAGTTTTGGCAAGTATCAGCGTCCTCTTCTTTAATGGAAGACTCCTTGTGTAGGCGGAGGATACGCCCTCTATTGAAAGCAGAGTTGGCGGAAGCAAAAGAGTCACTAGAGACATCCCAAATAACATTCCTAAAATAGTGCTTAACCCAACTTCGCCGAACGAAAAAGAAAACACTAGGATAGCCGTCTGCAAAGCCGGCAGAAGGAATAAACTTGCGTAAGAAGGCGACCTAGAAGCCATTCTTAAATCTTTGCGGATTATCCCAAACCATGGAGCTTGTGGTCGGATAATTGTATCCTTAACAATTTCTCTCATAGGCGTGATTACACCTCCAACTCCAGTTCCAATTCTCCTGATAAAACTTGTGACAAATTTTAGACAGTAAGCTGCAAGAGTTGAGTATCCAAAAGAAGAGATTATGGAGAGGGTTAAGATAAAATAGTTGATTTCGCTTGGAAAAGAGGCGTAAGATACCAGAAAACCAAAGGAAAAGGGATAAATTAATGCTATGAATTGCAAAGATGAAAGAGTCTGGGTCATTGAAGCGAATGTTTGGGCTATTTGCACAGCGAAATTCATCACGAGGTATGCTCCAAATGATGGAAGAATCCAAACAATCAAGAAAATAAATCTTAAAAGTGCCTTCCACTTAGACCTCCCACCTCCACTGAGAATTCTAGAATAGAAGAAGCCAGCTAAACCCATGGTAAGGGCTAAGGCAAAAATTTCCGTAACACCAATGCTGAGGAAAGAGGCTAACCCGCCCAAAAATGACCCGCCGGAAAAGGCGTAAAGGACAGGAAAAACCAGTAGTGCGATAAGAAGCGGTATGTCAAATATTTTTATGAAACAGAGAAAAACTATCCATGAAATGTCATGTTTGGAAAGAGGAAGAGGGCTCAAAACCTCGACTATTTTTGAGGAGACAAGGGATGTTGCAACTTGAAGCCCCATAAAAGCGATTAGAAAAAGCAATACAGCGAGGAAGGCTGTAACGCCACCGACGATGACCATTTCCTTGGGAACTTTTGGCAATCCCATCCCGATAGCTGTTGGAAGAAAAATCGTGAAACCAAAAGCAGCTATGAAGATCGTAGTGATGATTTTGCTAATCAAAGTGTTCACCTCAGCGCTTCTAGCGAGACGTCCTATGTCAGCTTCTTTTTGTGGAAGAATCGCACCTGTACGAAGGGAGAAAATCGACTGGAAAGAAACCTCTTTATATACTGTGCGAGATAACCGCCATAAATCCGCAATCTTCACCGTTTATTGCCCCTCTTCTAAAGCCCTTATTATTTCTTGCATATCTTTTTCCTGTTCAGTTACCTTAAGGAAAATATCTTCCAAAGAACCCTCAGCGCTCTTAACAAGTTTGCGAAGACCTTCAACGGTACCCTCACCCACCAGTCGACCTTTATTTATTATTCCAACTCTTGTGCACAACTTCTCCGCAACTTCCATTATATGCGTTGAAAATATGACGGCGCCACCCTTTTTGGCATGGAACGTTATTAACTCCTTTAGTATTTTTGATGAGCGAGCGTCCAAGCCTATTAGTGGTTCATCTAAAATCAGAAGTTTAGGCTCATGTAACAATGCTGCCGTTATAGCTACTTTTTGCTTGTTTCCTCTGGATAAAGCCGCGATCGGAGTGTCGAAATACTGCTTAACATCTAAGGCGCAAGCCAACCTTTCAAGCCTAAAGTTGACAACATCCGCTTCCAAACGTCTCACCGACGCTATAAACTCGAAAAACTCCCTTGGAGTAAGCGAATCAAACAAGACAACTTCCTCGGGAACATAGCCAATTTGACTCTTCACAGCGACCTCATCCGAAAGCGGCATTCCATAAACTTGAATCTTGCCGGAGCGCGGTTGCAAAACGCCAATCAAAGCCTTTATAGTGCTGGTTTTACCAGCTCCGTTTGGTCCCAGCAAACCATAAACTTCACCTGGATGAACAGTGAAGGATAGGTTATCCACAGCTACGAAGGAGCCGTAAGCAACTACAAGCCCTTCAACCATCACGGCTGCTTGTTGCACCACTAAAGTTCCTCCCCAAAGGTTTAACTGATTCTTACATTAATTAGATTCTGAAATAAATTTATTTCAAATTCTCATTATAGGCTGGTGGTTATAAACTGTGAGGAATCAGCGGGCAAAGGAGAAAATGCTACCAAAATGGCTACTAAAACAATGCATATAGGATTTGATGACACAGATTCAACGCGGAAGGGATGCACAACATACATCGCCGCTCTTCTAGTGGAAAAACTGCAACAGCTCAGAGTAGAATTCATTGACTACCCAAATTTGATTAGACTAAATCCCAATGTGCCGTGGAAAACCAGAGGAAACGGCGCATTATGCCTAAGAATAAAGTACAACGAAGACATTGAAGAAAAAATTAAGGACGCAGTCATAAGCACCGTGGAAGAAAATGCTGACCTAGATTTTAAGGGAACCGAACCAGGCATAGTCTTTTTCAAAAAGGCAAAAATTCCAAAAGAAGTCAAAATCTTCTCTAAAAAAGCCATAACTGGCATTGTAAGCCTAAAATATGCCGTAAAACTTGTAAGGCAATTTAAGGCTGAAGCCTTGGGCTTCAAAAATTGTAGAGGAATAATTGGCGGTTTGGCGGCTGTTGGCGAAACCCTCCAGGGCGACCACACATATGAGATTCTTGTTTATCGCGCTCCGGAGAACTACGGCTTAAAGAGGATGGTTGATGAAACTTCCATATTCGAAATGGATGAGGCAACGCAACCCTACACCTTCAACAATGTAGACTGGGAGAAGAAAAGGGTGATTATTACACCGCGGGGTCCAGACCCGATTCTCTTCGGCATTAGAGGTGAGACGCCTGAAATTGTCAAGAAGGCGTTTAGCATGGTTAAGCCCTTGGAGCCAATAGAAAGATGGGTTATATTCCGCACGAATCAGGGAACTGACGCTCACCTAAAGCGCATTGACAAGCTTAACAAAATAAAGCCTTACCGACCTGTTATTGCAAGAGGTTTTGTGGATTCTGAACCAAAAATCGTTCCGAGGAGGCATGTGGTTTTTTCGATTAGGGATGAAAGTGGTCATGTTGACTGTGCAGCTTACGAGCCTACTGGTGTTCTTCGCAAGGTTGCAAGCAAATTGATTGTCGGGGATTATGTTGAGGTTTATGGTGGTGTTCGGAAACCTTCACGGGAGAATCCCTTAACAATAAACCTTGAGAAAATTCGCTTGTTAAAACTTGCGCCAAAACTCGTTTATCAGAATCCGCTTTGTCCCAAATGCGGTAAGAGGCTGAAGTCTATGGGGAAAGGTAAGGGTTTTAGATGTGAAAAATGTGGCTTAAAGTACAGTGAACTTGAAAAGGTTGAGGTTAAAATTAAACGTGAGATAAAAAAGGGGCTCTACATAACTTCGCCCCGCTCCCAAAGGCATCTAACTAAGCCATGTAGGCGTTACGGCTTGGAGAAGCAGCGGGCAAAGGTTAACGGCTTAATTGATGAGTGGCATTCCCCCTAGGTTTTTCCCTCGTTGACCTTGAAGATTTCACAGAGCATTTGGTAAAGCTCCTCGCCACCCTCCACTTTTGAAAACAGGTCTCTCTCAGCCCGCAGCAAACGTCCCATGGTTTGATACGTCCTTCGCCATTCCAGCTCCCTCCACATCATACGGTAATGTTTCTGTTCAATCCAAGCTCTGAAAATCAAAACAACAAACATGCCTAGGGTGACCGCGAGATTCAGTATGTATATGTCTATTAAGTCCGTGGAGTTTCACCCCCTTCAGTTACTTTTGCTAGTTAATAGGATGTGAAATAGATTTAAATCAAACTTTTGATAGCAGTACTAAAAGAGAGGTTCGCTTGAGTGAAATAATTCCGTCCATCATATACCAGCTTGGATTAGGTGGAATAGGCGGCTTTATAGTCGGTTTTACAATTAAGAAAATAAGTAAGCTCATTGTCATATTGATAGGTTTGTTCATAATTGTGCTTCTCTATATGGGCGCCAGCGGAATAATAAGTATAAACTACGAAAGACTATGGAGCTCCTTAGCTGGTTTGCTAAATCTCGCTGGTGAAGCGGCTGGATGGTTGATTGGTCTGATATCTCTAATTCCTTTCTTCGGAAGCTTCTTCGCCGGATTCTTACTAGGCTTTAAACTTGGTTAATTAAATTCTCAAATGTCCTGCTACTACAAAGCTTTAGGTTGGCTCATTTCAGCACAAAATAATAATAGTAGTGTAGCTAACCAATTAATGGCTGGATACTAGATGGGAGAACAACCGCAAGGTTCTCTTATACCTAAATATTTTTTGCATGGAATTCTATTTTCCATACTATTTCTTGGTCTAGCGTTTTTTCGGCGCTTATTCTTGCGGCACTAGTGGCTATAGGGCTTTTCATAGGGCTTATAATAGGGCTTTTGGTTCTTTTCTTAATCATAGGTGGACTTAACGCTGCCTTAACCGACTTTGTTTGGCAGATTCCAATAAAGTCTGACTGGAAAAGCTTGTTAGTTCATGGTTTCGTCTTATTCATCGTGTTACTTATTGCGAGTGTTCCATCACTTATAATACCAAGTCCAGCCACCATGATAGTTATATTCATAATTTACGGCGTCATCGATGGGTTCATAGCTAAGAACATAGCTGGCTACTGGGAAGAAGATGAAGAAGATTTTTAAGAGCCACAAATGATTTAAATGCTTGTGCCTTCGTTAATCCCTTGAAATCCAAATTACGACTCGCCGGAGCTGTTTAGGTAATTGAAAAAGAGATTTCCAGAAGAGGAATATAGCCTACCATTCTTTAGAGAGGCAGGC
>JGI24721J44947_10012635_pt1 | contig 10397 bp, 7 predicted proteins | sample YelNatPaOPGAMG01_FD_44947 | JGI IMG/M metagenome (IMG submission 44947) | reverse complement strand
GCTGCAACGGCTTTCGGAAAGGCGCAGTCGGCCGCCCGTTTGGGGCGCTACGAGGATGCCATGCTTCTACTCAACCGCGCCCAGGGCTATCTGCGCGAACTGGGCATCCAGCGCTGGCAGGAGGGTCAGGAATTTGAGCAGAAGCTGCAACAATACATCGATGCCGCCTCGGTCTATAACGAAGGCCTGCAGCTCTTCCGGCAGGGAATGATCGATGAGGGGATTGACAAAGTCGAGGCTGCCGCCCACGCCACCGGCTTGCCAAAGTACGAGGAAAAATTGCAGAGCCTGCAAAAGGCGCGCAACAGTATTCAATCGATTGCTGAGATGCTCAATTCTGGCGTTTTCGAGCCTAAAGCCATTGCTCAGGCGCGCAGCGTTCTGGATGGTCTGTTGATGGAATACGGCGAAAGCCCTTCTTTGCTGAAGCTTAAGAGCCGTCTTGAGGCGGTGATCCCTACAATCGTCGAGCCGATGAAGGATCAAATCCAGAACTTGAAACGCCAGGCCGANCAGGCTCAAACCATCGAATCGTCCCGCGAGAAGATCTTACAAGCCCGTCAGATTCTTGATCAGGCGCGCAGCCTGGGTTATCGCGACGATACCTTTGATCATCTCCAGGCCGAGGTGGATCAGNGCATCCAGGACCTGCAGCGCCTCCAGGACGAGCTTCATCAGGCCGCCACGCTGTATAACACCAGCCGATCCTGGCCGGCCGCCGCGTCCAAGCTTAGCCAAGAGGTGCGCGCCCGTTTTCCGAACGATCCGGGCGTGGTTACGCTGACGCGCAATCTGTCCTCTTACCACGCCACTCTAACCGGTTTGAAAGCGGCTGGCGGTATCGCCGGCATTGCCGTCATCATTCTCCTTCTGGTCTTGCTGGCCGGACGNGTNCGCGCCTTCGTCGTCTCGCTCCAGCCCACGGCTACGCCGACGCCNACTATGACCGCAACGATTACCCCCACCCTTACCCCGACGGCAACCATTACTCCCACGCCCCGGCCAACGCCTCTCCCGAGTGCAACGGCCACGCCGCTAACCGGAGTGGTGGCGCGTACGGTTTATGTGCGCAACGGGTGCTATGAGACTTTCCCCGCCATAGGCCAGATTCCGGAGGGTTCGACGGTGCGCTTCTTGCCCTCGGAGCGCAGATTTGACAATTTGAATCGGGAATGCCTGCTGGTGGAATACGATGCCGGCCCCAAGACAGTCATCGGCTGGATATTAATTGCCGATTTGGGTCAGTGATCCGGGGCGAGTCTGTCAGCCGCAGCCACGTATAACTGCGCATAGCCAATACCACATAACGATTCATTAAGGTACAACTTCAAACCAACTCACACCACCGTCAGCCGTCTTGTACAGGCCCGACCGCAACTGACAAACAAAACCCCCATTTTGCGCTGATGTTGAAATCGTCGGGGAGGGTTTCGACCCGCTGCAACTCCCAGATTGGATCTGCGCCCAACCGTCCATGCTGTCTTCGAAGGACAAACTTACCACACCCTGCGGAAGACCATTCGGCTGGAAGGAAGTGATGTGAAACCCCTGCAGCTCGATGCGATACAGTCTGGGACTGTCCGGATTAGCTAAAACCCACGCGCCCTGTCCGGCTGTGCTGATCTGCACCGGGCCGTATGGAGCCTCTCCACCCGCAAGCCGGATCGTACCTTGATTTGACCAGGTCAATCCGCCGTCCTGGCTCGTGTAAAGCTCGATGCGCGGGTTGATTTCGTCTGCCACCGTGGCAGCGATGATTCCGTTCCCGGCATTGTCGAAACTTGGCAGGCTGTAGAATACCTTTCCCGCAGGAGCCTGGTGGTCGTCCACCAATTGAATGGCCGTCCAGTTTTGGCCGCCGTCCGCAGTCATGTACAGGTCGTGCCCTCCAGGACCTCCAGACAACCATCCGCGTTGCTTATCGATGAATTTGATCCGTCCGGCCGCCGGTAGATCTATGCGCTTCCAGCTCTTACCTCCGTCCCCGGTGGAGAGCAATGAGCCCAGGCTGAAGTTTGCCCCCGATGCCAGCTTCACCGCCAGCCAGCCAGTGTTTGTATCGGCGAAGCTGAGAACCATGTCCTGGATCTCTTCAACGGGGGGCAGCAGCGCTGGAGCGATGCTCAGCTTATGCCAGGTTTGTCCCGCGTCGCCAGTGGAAGCCAGCTCGAGAGACGCACCGTCTTTCGCATATCGCACCAGCCAGCCCTGCCGGGCATCCAAGAAGAAGCTATCCAATACCGGGCCGCTCGAAGCTTCGGAAGGGGTCTTGTCCAACCAACTCTTGCCTCCATCCTCCGTCCTGAGGAGGCGGCCGTTCATCACGCTCCATGCAATGTCACNCGAGANCGGCTGTACATCCTCGACCTCAATCGTCTGAGTAGTCGGAGCGAGTTGGACTGTACCAGTGGTAGGAGTGGCGGTGGCGGGCAGAAACGCCACCTGCTCCCCATCGGCGACATCATTATCAATCCCGTAAATCGTGTCTCCGCCCCAGCTTTCGTTGTGATCGCCCGTGTACTGGCGGAGGCGCCGGTGCTGCCAAAGCGTATCATCAAGCAGGTAAGACCATAAGGGCTTGCGTTTGGGTCGTATTGATATTGACCGTTGATCTTGTACCATATGGCCGCCCATACGTCGTCAGGTTTGTTTTGGATGGTATCGAAATCGTACAGGAATGAGCTGCACGTGCCTCCGTATACACCCGCTTTCGCGCCCAGCTCGTGAAGTTTTTGCACCCATCCGTTGATGAAAGATTTTACGGGTGTGCGGCAGCTCGTGGTATAGGTAGATGAATAGGAATAGCCCTCAAGATCGTAATAAATGATTGTATCCCCGGCAAGACCAAAACTTGCGGCAGCCTGATAAGCCGCAGCGGCCTCACTCCGGCCTTGATTGTAAGCCTGGGTCGGATCGGAACTGAATTTCACACGATAATTCGTGCACGGCGCCTGCGGGCCGACCCAGGTGGGCACAAACCACCAGCCGATCTGGCTGGCTGATTGCACGTACGATGCTGTCAACCCCTGGCAGTGGGAGGCCATCATTGACCCGCCCATATATAAATTCATGAAACGATACGGACTATTATTCCGCCACACGTTCAGATCATACAGACTGGGATAACCGCATACGTCGAAACCCTGCAGATTGCTCGATACCACCGTCAGGGCCATTAGACCGCCTGGCGCCGGCTGTTTGAAAATAACCGGGAAATACAGGACTGAGGTAGGCATTCCCGAGAGGCTTATTGCATATCCAGAGCCAATCTGAGCCAGGCCTGCCATACTGGTTACGCTAAAAGCAATGGCAATCAGGCGGACCAGCGCCTTTGCCCCTTGTCTGTTTGTTGGTTGCATTGAACGATTATCCTTTTACCGATATCTGGAGATCTCGGGGGATTATAACCGGAATTGCGCATCTCCCCGTTTGTCCAGATTGGTTATCCATGTTTCCAAACTCGGTGCAAACGCCATGCCCACTCCTTCATTCAGACGTGAGAATCTCATTAATGTTCCCATCCAAAACCGCGAGACCGATTCGAAAACGGATATCCACAGATTGACCATTAATATAACGAAACGGGTATAATAACGGCAAATAGTTTTTACCTGCCCCCAAATGAAACGCCGTCGCCGAGCGGGGATTTAGCCTTAGCGGGATTGTGCATATGTCCAAACCTGTATTACTGGTAGTGGATGACGAGCTTCAGGTACTGAACGCCGTCGAACGCGACTTACGGGCACGTTTCGGGGATGAATACCGCATCACCAAGGCTTCCTCAGGTCGGGAGGCATTAATCGCCGTTCAACAGTACCAGCGCAGAGGGACGCCCCTGGCGCTATTCCTCGTGGATCAACGCATGCCCGGTATGGCCGGGATTGAATTTTTAGCTGAGGCCAGAAAATACTACCCAGACGCCCGTAAAGTCCTGCTTACCGCCTACGCCGATACCCAGGCTGCTATCCAGAGCATCAACCAGATTGGGCTGGATTACTACTTGATGAAGCCCTGGGAGCCACCCGAAAACAACCTGTATCCTGTGCTCGAGGATCTCCTCAGCGATTGGAAGGCCCATGCCGTCTTTCCTTATGAGGGCATCCGCGTAGCGGGAACGTTATGGTCCTCGACCTCACATGCCGTCAAAGATTTTCTCTCCCGCAACCTGATTCCTTATCAATGGCTCGATATTGAAGCCAATCCCAAGGCGCTTCTGATGGTCGAAGAAGCGGCCGGCGGAGACCACCGCCTGCCGGTTGTATTCTTCCCTGATGGCAGCTTTCTGATCCAGCCCACCATAAAAGAGCTCGCCGAACGTATCGGCATGCAGACGCTCCCTTCCCAGCAATTTTACGATCTGGCGATCATCGGCGCCGGGCCCGCCGGACTGGCCGCCGCCGTTTATGCTGCCTCGGAGGGCCTGCGCACCATCATGATCGAGCGTCAGGCGGCCGGAGGACAGGCAGGCACCAGCGCCCGCATCGAGAATTACCTTGGCTTTCCAAATGGACTGAGCGGCGCCGACCTAACCCGCCGCGCAGTGGCTCAGGCGCGACGCTTTGGCGCAGAAATCATCACGGGCGATGAAGTCACCGCATTAAAAGTCGGAGATACGTATCGATCAATCGAGCTGGCTGGCGGCGCGGAGATCAATTGCTACGCGGTCCTGATTTCAACCGGCGTCGACGTGCGACGCCTCGAGGCCCCTGGCATCGAGAAGTACACCGGCGCAGGGGTCTATTATGGCGCCGCGATCACCGAAGCCGCCTATTACCGGGACAGGGACGTTTTCGTCGTCGGTGGAGCCAATTCAGCCGGGCAGGGCGCTGTTTTCCTCTCCCGCTATGCGCGTAGCGTTACGATGCTCGTGCGCGGTAGCGCTATCGAACCAAGCATGTCTCAATATCTGGTCGATCAGCTCCGGGCCATCGAGAACGTCAAAATTTTTCTAAACTGTGAAGTCTCCGCCGCTGAAGGAAACGAAAAGCTGGAGATCATCCGGGTGAGGAATATCTCCACCGGCTCGGAGGAAAATTACCCGGCTGCCGCCATATTCATATTCATAGGTGCGGTGCCGCGCACGGAGCTGGTAGCTGGATTGGTCGAGCGTGATCCGGCGGGTTATATACTCACCGGCACGGACCTGTTTCGCGGCGGCGCCTGGGTCAAAGGCTGGCCGCTGAAACGCGAGCCTTTCCTCCTCGAAACGAGTTGCCCGGGCATCTTCGCCGCTGGAGATGTGCGCAGCGGATCGATCAAGCGCGTCGCCTCGGCTGTCGGCGAAGGCGCCGTGACCGTTGCATTCGTCCACCAATATCTCAAGACTGTTTGAGCCAGCATGGCCGAAGAAGCCTTCGAATTTCTCCGCAAGGTTCCCTTGTTCGCCGATCTGTCCGACGAAGATCTGCAAGCGCTCTGTCAGATGGTGGATGTGATATCCCTCCCGGAAGGCCAGATGCTCTTTTCCGAGGGAGATTTGGGTAAACATGCCTATATCGTGAAACAAGGCCAGGTTGAAGTATTTAAGACCCTTGACGGCAAGCGTGTTCAACTTGAGATACATCAACCCGGCGCGGTGATCGGCGAGATGGCCCTCCTTGAATCGGCCCCACGCAGCGCCAGTGTGCGGGCCGTCAGCGACAGCCGGTTAATCGCCATCAATCAGGATGAGTTCGCAAAGCTGTTGAACGCTCATCCTGGGGTGACTCTCACGATGCTCCATACGGTTACTTCCAGGCTGCGCTCCATGGAGCTGATGCTCGGCCAGAGTGAGAAGCTGGCTGCCCTGGGGACTTTTACTGCTGGCATCGCCCACGAGCTGAATAATCCCGCTGCGGCGGTGCAGCGCGGCGCTGGCCAGTTGACCGACGTGGTTTCTCGCCTCCAGGCAGCTCAGACGGACTTGCTGCGCTTGAGCCTCTCTTCTGATCAGATCGATTATCTCCACAAGTTGGTTGAGCGCGCCCGCCGGTCAGCCCTCGCCTCTGACGACCTGGACGCACTGACGCGTAGTGATCGCGAAGCCAGCCTGGAAGCCTGGTTGAGCGATCATCGCCTGGCGGACGCCTGGGAATTATCGCCCGTACTGGTGAATCTTGACTTCGACGTTTCCTCGCTTGGCGAAATGGCCGCCGTTCTTCCAGAGACACACCTGCCCCTATTTCTGCGTTTCACCGTCGAAAATTACAACCTGTTCAGCCTGCTACATGAGATCGGGCAGGGAGCAAGCCGCATGCACGACATCGTGAAGGCCCTCAAGTCTTATTCCTACCTGGACCAGGCGCCAGTTCAGGAGGTCGACGTCCACGAGGGCCTGAATGATACCCTGGTTATCCTGCGCCATAAGATCAAGGATGGTATTCGGATCCAGAGAGAGTACGATCCATCCCTGCCGCGCATTCAGGCCTATGGCAGCGAGCTCAACCAGGTTTGGACGAACCTGCTCGATAATGCTATTGATGCCGTGGCGGGAAAAGGGAGTATCCTTATCCGTACTGCTCATGGTGGGGAAAGCATTCAGGTGGAAATCGAGGACGATGGCCCAGGTATTCCGGTTGAGATCCAATCCCGCATTTTCAACCCCTTTTTCACCACCAAACCCCTGGGTAAAGGCACCGGCCTCGGGTTGAATATCAGCTACAACATCGTTCACAAGCATCGTGGTGATATTCATGTTGAATCCCGCCCAGGCAGGACGGTTTTCCAGGTCAGACTGCCAATAGATTTCGAAAAAGCCGCCTGATTTGCTATAATGGTCATGGATTTACTGCCAGGCGGCTGTGATGCACATTCCCTTAAAACTGTATAGTGCGCTGGCATTTGTGGGTCTCGTCATCCTGTCATCATTCCCTTTCCACAGCAGCTCGAAATTTTCGCCTGAAACCCCGGCGGTGGTTTTACCAGATCAGCCTCTGGCCAACCCCGCTTCAACGCCGGCGACTGTCCAAAATGGTGAATATAAATCTTACCTGCCTCTTATCGAGAAAGGGCGGGCTTTCTATGTTTCCCCGAGCGGCAGCGATGCAAATCCTGGAACCCTGACCCAGCCCTGGAAAACGATCAAAAAAGCGGCCAGTGTGGTGCTCCCGGGAGATACCGTCTATGTTCGTGGAGGCGTGTACACCGAAACAGTGGTCATCTCGAGGTCAGGAAGCGCCGAAAACCCAATCCAGTTTCTCGCTTACCAGGGTGAGAAGCCGGTGGTTGATGGAAATTACGTCCGGCCGGGAATGGGCAATGGGTTGATCAACCTGGACGGTGATTGGATCATTCTCGTCGGCTTCGAAGTGCTCCATTCTCAGGATGCCGGCGTTAAGCTGTACGGCCGACATAACACGGCCCGTAATATCTACGCCCACCATAACCGCGGCGCCGGCATCTTGATCCAGGGGGATTATGGCACGGTCGAAAACAGCCAGATCTGGCGAAATTCATTCGAGGAAAATGGAAGCCCCAGAGGCGGCACCGGTTTGAGCGCTGCGCGGGATGAAAAGGACGGCATTACCGATTATGCCGTGATGCGCGGAAACATCATCTGGGAAAACGGTGGGGAGGGCCTCTCCTCGTTTCAGGCCAATCAGATCCTCATGGAAGGCAATATATCCCATGACAATATGACGGTCAACATTTACATTTCCGATTCGACCAACGTGCTCTGCCAGCGCAACTTTGTCTACAATACCCCCGGTTTCACCATCGGAGACCGTCCTGCCGTCGGCATCGGCATGGGCGATGAGAAGCAAAACCCGGCCTCATCCAATATCACCATCATCAACAACATCGCTTATGGAAACAACCATAATTACTGGTGGTGGCAGGGTGCATCGGGCTGGGGCATGAATAACGTCCTGATTGCCAACAATACGTTTGTGAACAGCACCGATTGTTGCAGCGTCATCATCGACAACTATCAGGGCGCTCCCATTAGCAATGTGCGTTTTCAAAATAATATCGTAGAACAGGACAATAGTCTGGCTGTAATCAATGTGTGGAAAAGCGCGGGCCTGACTTTTTCTAACAACCTGTGGTCGAAAACACCCTGGAGCGTTGCCGCGGGACAGGGTGATGTCGTGGCAGCACCTGGGCTGGTGAAGAGCGGCTCACCCGACGACCCTGACTGGTTCAAACTGACCGCTTCGTCAGCGGCCATTAACAAAGCCTTATCCCTTCCCAACGTACTGGTCGATTATTTCGGGAATTCCAGGGGGAATGCCCCGGACATCGGCGCCGCCGAATACGTCAGCGGAAAGTAGGAACTCAATGCGTGATCGGGGATAATGAGGTTGGTCACTCCTCGAATACTTCCCAATAGCCCTTATCCAGCTCGTCGTCGGAAAGGTGTGCATAGCGCTGCGTCACCGTGATGCTGCGGTGACGAGCCAGCTCCTGGGCCAGTTTCAGGTTTCCGCTGGCGCGCAGCACCGTGGTGACAAAATAATGGCGGAAAGAATGGGGGGTGATGCGTCCGATGGCCTCTTTTCCGAGAGCAATCTTGACCCATTCATTGACGATGTTGCGGCCCGTGGCCGTGGTGATCGGCTTGATCTTGCGTCCGGCGCCCCTGTCATGGCGCGCAAATAGAGGTAGCGCCGATAGTGGCCGCCCTGAGCCGCCGTCGAGCGCCTGGCGTGCGATGAGGTAATCCTTGAGAGCGCGCAGGGAACGCTGCGAGAAACGAACCACCGCCTGTCGGTCGCCCTTGCCGATAATGATCGCCTTGCCCTCGTCCCAATCGATATCCCCCCGGCGCAGCCCGCAGGCCTCATGCACCCGCAGTCCAGTGTCCGCCAGGGTAATCAGGAAGGCGCGGTCGCGCAGAAATCGCAGCCTCGCTATATCATTATTATACATATTATTATCTATATTGTTAATATATATAATAATATTTTCTATCTCACTGCGGGGGAATTGCGGCAAGCGCGCGCCCGGTCGGCGCCCGCGCTGGCGGATCAGCAGCTTGAGGCGCGGCAAATTGGGATCAGCCAGGCGATTGGCCGCCAGGAACTCGTAGAAGCCATTAACTGCCGTGATGTAGAGCCTTTCCGTGGCCGGCGCGCCATCTTTGAGCATATCGATCAGCCAGACAATGGCTTCCTCAGACAATTCGCGCGCCGGGGTCTTTTCGGCAGGGGAGTGGTGGGCTGCCAGCGCTGCTTTGAAGGTTTGCATGGCATTGTGATATGTGCGGGCTGTATTCGCGCTGCGCGCACTGCGGACTGCATCCAGATAGGCAGCGATCGCTTGAGAGACGGTGGTGGGTGAGCTGATAGGATCCAAACCTTACTCCTTTTATGCTAATGATAATGATAGTTATCAAAAGCATTATAAGGATAGCATGATGGACGCTGCTTGTCAATCCCCTGCTCCGAAATCTGCAACCCAAGGATTTAACTGATCCATAAATCGATGGATTATTCTATCCAAACCAGCGGTATGCCATTACAAACCATTATGTCTTCATGCTCGCGAGATGCCTTCCACCCCACCAAAATGAAAAAGTGTTTTTAAACCACCAGATCCGAGCTCATCCCCCTGGCCCGGGCCTGGTCATTGTCGAATCTATCCCCCTCTTGCGATTCATATTTTTGTAGAACGGTCGGATATCTGTTCTGTGACCGAAGGTCGTCTGTGGATATCTTAGCCTGATCTTAGCACACACCATTGTTGGGGTCTTTAAAGCAAGATTACGCCATCCTTAAGCGTTGTTTAAATAATACAATAAATCCTTTCGGTCTCACTGATAATAGCTAAAACCAGGCGCGTTTTGGCTTTGAATTCAGGATTTTTATTTTGAGCGGTTTGTTTCTTTAACCAGTTTATCCCATGCCCCCACCCACGGCCTGCCCAGGCGGTGATTGGGCGATACGTCGATACCCATCAGCTTTTGCGCCGCCTGCCCTGCGCTTTCCGCGACCTGCCCCCAATCGCCGGCCAGCACTGCCTGTCGCATTCTGGCCCCGATGCGACTCGCCCATTCCCATTCCATTCTGAAGCGGTCGGCCTTAACCCAATAACCGCGTTTTTCCCAGGCGGTTACCGAAAGATCGATGGTCTCCCCGATCCGTTCCAGCGCGAGCGCAATGAAGGCGGCCAGATCGCGGCTTTCCGAATCGGGCTTGCTCTGCTTCATCAGCTCGCGCAACGCCACCACCACCGCGCGCGCCAGGTGGACTCGCTCTTTACCTGCCCCTTCCGGATTAATCACCTGTGCCATGATGACCTCCATAAGGCCCGCGTCTTGGGTGCCCAAACGAGGCCATTATATCCGATTTATTGACGTCGGCCTTTCTCTCGCTTATAATTTTGCGGGCCGGGGAAGTGCTGGAACTGGCAGACAGGCGTGACTTAGGATCACGTGCCGCAAGGCGTGAGGGTTCAAGTCCCTCCTTCCCCACCAT
>JGI24721J44947_10012629_pt1 | contig 10400 bp, 8 predicted proteins | sample YelNatPaOPGAMG01_FD_44947 | JGI IMG/M metagenome (IMG submission 44947) | reverse complement strand
AGAAAAGTAGGACAGTTTGGCGATGCCGCCTGTTTTGCGTTTTACCCGAATAAACAAATTACCACAGGCGAAGGCGGAATAATAGTAACAAACAATCCGGAAATTGCAAAGATTGCCAGAAGCCTTAGAAATCAGGGAAGAGACGAGATGTGCGCCTGGCTTGAGCATAACAGGTTAGGATACAATTACCGAATGGACGAAATGTCTGCTGCGCTTGGGGTGTCGCAACTGAAAAGGATTGAAACCTTTTTGGCAAAAAGAGAAAGGGTGGCAAGATCGTACACGGATAGTTTAAAAAAGTTTTCATGGGTAAAAACTCCATCGGTAAAGCCTTATGTGAAAATGAGCTGGTTTGTGTATGTTGTTACGTTAAAAGATGGGTTGGATAGAGATATAATAATAAAACGCCTCGAAGAAAAAGGAATACCAGCGCGAGGGTATTTTTCGCCTATACATCTGCAACCATACATTAAAAAGGCATTTGGAACAAAAGAGGGAATGCTACCAGTTACAGAAAATATAGCCAAGAGAACGTTGGCTCTGCCATTTCATAATAACCTTATGGAAGAAGAGATAAAACGAGTTGTTGAAGAATTAAAAGCTGCCGTTGAATGGGGGTAAATTAATTTATTTAATATTTCAAGGAGGTGATAATTATGTTTACATGTAAAATAAATGAATTATTAAGACCAACAAAAACTAAAAGGCTAATATTCTTCTTACTATCAGATACGATTATATTTATCGCAAGTTTTTATTTGGCGTTTTTGTTAAGATTTGATTTTTTTATACCGTATAATTATTACGATTTGTTTTATTATTGGTTACCCGTTTTTATTATATTAAAAATAGTTCTATTATGNTGTTACGAAACATANAAAGTAAACTGGAGTTATATCGGCATCCACGACTTTTTAAGNATTTTCTATGCATTATCATTGTTTGTAGTCCCGATATTTTCAATCAATTTTATCCTACAACTGGTATTAAATAAAGCTTCANTGCCAAAAAGCATAATATTGATNGATTATTTTATATCATTGTTTTTGGTATGCGCGCTAAGAATATCGAAACGGGTTTATCTGGAAATACTTGGAGATAAAAGCGTCGGCAAAAGAACGTTAATTATAGGTGCAGGAGAGACGGGAGAAAGAATCGCAAGGGAATTAAATCGCAAAGATGGATATATTCCTATATGTTTCGTTGACGATGCTGATATAAAAATCGGCACGCTAATACATAATGTGCCTGTTCTTGGTAAGTTAGATGATATTGAAGAAGTTATTAAAGATAATAAAATCGAAACTGTTATTATAGCAATTCCCACATTAAACCATAAGAAAATTAAAGAGATTTTTGAAAAGGTAAAAAAAGTTGGTGTCAAGGATATAAAAATAATTCCGAGTATATCAAAAATGCCGTGCAGTTCTATAAGTGTAAAAGATTTGAGGGAGATATCTATTGAGGATTTGATATTCAGGGAAACCGTCAAGATAGAAGAGGATAAAATAAAAGATTTTATAAAAGGCAAGACGATTTTGGTAAGCGGGGCTGGCGGGTCTATTGGATCGGAAATCGTGCGGCAGTTGATAAAATTTTCACCTAAAAGGATAGTTGGTTTGGAAATTGATGAAACGGAAATATATAATTTGTATCTGGAACTTCAAAATATTGAAAAGAGCGAAGGAGTGGAGATATGTCCGGTGGTTGGCGATGTAAGGAACCGAAAGAAGATTAGCGGGATTTTCAAAAAATATTCGCCTGAGATAGTTTTTCACGCAGCGGCATACAAACACGTGCCATTAATGGAATATTTTCCAGAAGAGGTGGCTAATACAAATATTTTCGGGACATATAATATGGCGATGTCGGCAATTGAAAATAATGTTGTTAAATTTATAAATATCTCAACCGACAAAGCGGTAAATCCCACAAGTATGATGGGAGCGACAAAGAGGATGGCTGAAATGATTTGCAACGCGCTGAATCAGGTTGGGAAAACAAAATTTATTTCGGTCAGATTCGGGAATGTTCTGGGAAGCCGGGGGAGTGTTATCCCGATTTTTTTAGAACAAATTAAAAGAGGTGGGCCTGTCACTGTGACGCACCCGGAAATGAAGAGGTATTTTATGACGATACCGGAGGCGGTTCTGTTGGTATTTCAAGCTGCATTAATGGGCAAAGATAACGAGGTATTTGTCCTTGATATGGGGGAACCGATTAAAATTGTGAGATTAGCCGAAGAATTTATAAGAACGCAAGGGCTTGAACCTTATAAAGATATAGATATTGTTTTTACAGGACTTAGACCCGGAGAAAAATTGTTTGAGGAACTTTTGACTGCTGAAGAAGGCACCAGAAAAACCTACCATAAACAAATATTTATTGCCAACATTTCAAAATACTTAGACCATCAGAAGATACCCGAAATTCTTGAAGAACTCAATAACCTGATTGAGCATAATCCTAACGGGATAAAACCGTATTTGAAAAGATTTGTCCCTTTCAACAACGGTATTGATGAGCAACAGCAGGTAATTCAGCATTCATCAAAAACATAATTCAGTTAAACTTTTTTATCCCATCACTTATTTAAGATAACTTTGGTTCAAAGACGAGCAAGCGAAGATTAGTGNTGGGAAAGGGAGGCTTGAGTGTGATGTTTATGATTTCAGNGATTCGGGGCTGAAGATTACTTTTTATTACNNGGAAAATGTTCAAAACGACGATTTGCACACTGAGAAACGGAATTTGCTTGGGGAAATTGCCGACGTCACAAATGAACGGATTAAAGAAATCGTGAATTCCTGACCCNTTNTATTTAACTTCATTTTTTCGACTCCTTCGATTTCTTCTCAATTCTTCTCAAAATCTTTTTATTTCACTCATCTTTTTGTTNCCCGNCGATTTTNGNAACTCATTTTTTCCACAATTGGGGCAAGGAGTAGAGCAGGTCAACAACCATGGCATCAGCCTCTGGGAACGCGTAATCCTTAATCTGTTCACGCTCAATCCATGCCACTGCATCGCACGCGATTGGTTTTGGCTCGCCGTCTTCATGTGAACAAAGGAAAAAACGCAAGTGAACACGGATATCCGGATAATCGTGAGTCATTGACCAAAGCAAATCGCCGACCTTAACTTTAATCCCAAGTTCCTCCTCCAATTCGCGTTTCAGACAATCTTCAAAAGTTTCTCCCGGATTCCGCTTTCCACCTGGGAATTCCCAAAGCCCGCCCAAATGATCGCCCTTCTTTCGTTTAGTGATCAGTAGTCTTCCGTTTTTGAAAATTATTCCGGCGGATACTTCGATTTCCGGTCTGTTGCGGTTTGATAATGTCATTTTCCGGCTAATTTAATTAGATTACTTTCTCCCCACGCCCTTGTAAATCCACCCAAGCCTCTCCATTTCATCCGGATCGAATACATTACGTCCGTCGAACATAATCGGGTGGGTCATCACTTTTCGAGCGCGTTCAAGGTCAAGTTTCTTAAATTGCTCCCAATCGGTGGCTATCACAAGCGCATCGCACCCCTCAGCCACTGCATTCATATCTTCTACATATACAACATCGCTTAAAACTGCCCGCGCTTTTTCCATAGCTTTCGGATCGTGGACACGAAGTTTTGCGCCGAGTTTCTGAAGTCGTTTACAAAGGTCAATCGCCGGAGACATTCTTACGTCATCAGTATTGGGTTTAAATGAGAGCCCGAGAACTCCGATTGTTTTGTCCTTTAAAACCCATAGAGTATCAACAATCTTTTTGACAAACCTTTCCATCTGCTCCTCATTTATTCTCTTGACCTCTTTTAGCAAGCCAAAATTATAACCAACATCCTCAGCGATTTTTATAAACGCGCTTAAATCTTTCGGAAAACAACTCCCTCCGAACCCGATTCCGGCATCGAGAAACTGTCTGCCAATGCGACTATCCATTCCAATACCATTAGCGACTTCGACAACATCAGCACCTGTTGCTTCGCATATAACTGAAATTGCGTTGATGTACGATATTTTCATTGCAAGAAACGAATTGGCGGCGTGTTTAATGAGTTCAGCGGAATTAATGTCTGTCACGATAATTGGTGCATTAAATGGTGCATATATTTCTTTCATGGCAGGCACAGGGCGTGGAGATGAAACTCCGATAACAATTCGTTCGGGCTTTAAACAATCCTGAACCGCAGATCCCTCCCTTAAAAATTCAGGATTGCTAACAACGTCGCATACGATACCTGCCTTATTATACCTCCGGATTGTTTCTGCCACACGCTCTCCGGTTTTCACAGGAACAGTGCTTTTATCAACAACAATTTTATAACTCTTCATGTAAGTTGCAATTTCGCGAGCGACCTTCTCTATAAAACTCATATCAACCGAACCGTCGGGCAGGGGAGGGGTTGGCACCGCAATAAAAATCACGTCAGAATTTTCCACGCCCTCCTGTGTTGAATCGGTAAATCGAAGTCTGCCTTCGGAAACGTTTTTATGCACTAATTCCTCAAGACCTGGTTCGTAGATTGGGATTCCTCCGCTTTTAAGAATTTTTATTTTTTCCGAGTCATTGTCCACACAAATTACATTGTGCCCAACTTCCGCGAAGCATGTGCCTGTAACAAGACCGACATATCCAGTGCCGATTATTGTAATCTTCATAATTTATCCCCCACAAATTTAATCTCTAACTTTTTATGTTTCCATTTAATTATAAAAGATTCGACTATTTAATCATGTAAAATATTGAAAATCCGGTTTAAAAAATTGCCCCTCAAATAAGAGGGGCATTTCTTTTACAAGATTAATTTTTCATTTCTATTATCAAGACTGCTTTTAAAAAGATATTTTACACAAAAATTTTTGTTAGACTACTTTCTCCCAAGTACCTGTTTTTGCAGATTTATAAGCCGCTTCCATTACGCTAACCCGGGCAGCAGCTTCCTTAGGTGTCACCAGCGGCATGTCCTTTTGCCCAGCTACAGCATTAACAAACTGGTGCAATGGCAAAGGAGGTGCTGGTGGTAATTCTCGCCATGGTTTTCTGCCATCAGCCCCTTGGACTTTGTCTGACTTAAAATAGAGTTCGTTATTTATTATTACTGCATGCCCATTTGTCCCGCTGATAAGCAGTGTAACTGGATTATCCACATCTACCCAGCCTGCAGCAAGGGTACCAATGGTGCCGTTTTTAAATTTCAGAAGTGCTTCGCCGGTCTCGTCGCAATCTGCATAACGCCCCGTTACAATCCTGATATCAGCTATTGTCGATTCAATATCTCCTAATAACCACATTAGGATGTCGAGGGAATGTGTTCCAAGGTCTCCAAATGCCCCGACACCTGCAATTTTTGGATCAGCCATCCAGCGCCATTCATTGTCAAACCACCCACCGAGAGAACCACTATGACAGTTTGAACCTCGCGCTCGAGTGATTTTCCCGAAAGCGCCCTTTTGTATCTGTTCTTTTAAGAAAATATGTTTCGGATCTGTCCGCATGAAATAACCTGTTGTAAAAATAAGACCGGCTTTTTCTATTGCTGCTGCCATCTCTTTACTTTCTGCGCCAGTAATCCCAAGCGGTTTTTCTACGAACATGTGTTTTTTAGCCTTTGCAGCTTCAGAGACAAGTTTTGCATGGAGTTGAGTTTCTGAACAGATAACCACGCCGGCAACCTCAGAGTCTTCCCATATTTTATTCAGATCGGTAACATTAGTGGCTTCCAATTCACGAGCCCTGCGGGCACCACGGGCGTTATCATGATCCCATACATATTTAACCTTTACATCTTTGCGGGATTTTAAAAGATTTATGAATCCAGGTGTATGAATATGAGCACAACCTACAAAGGCAAGGACAACCTGCCCGGATGTTTCTGCCCCTTTGATTATTGATGGCATCGTTATTGCGCCGACAGTGGCTACAGTCGCTGTTTTCAAAAAGTTTCTTCTGTTAATTTCCTGTATTTCTTTCATATATTTTATTTTAAATTTTATTTTCAAGATGTTCAATAATTTAATTGACGAAACTGAAGATGATTCTGAATATGACTTGGAAATGTTTTACCTTCTTGAAAATTTTTCATATTACCTTGCGCTTGAAAGTAAAAAATATGTAATATATGCTTTATAAAGAAAGGTTACTTTTATAATGTGCCGATTTTTGGAATGGTGCATTGCCTATTTTGTCTAAAATGAGTATCAGCCAAAAATCAGTTTAACCAATTCGTGAATCCGAAAAAAATCCAGTGTGGATAGTGCTTGATAAAATCAGCAAACAACTACGCTCTTTAAACCGCGGAATGATTTAATTTACAAAACTATAATTTTTAACAGAAAATTGACACAGTATTTGCAAACTTAATTACCTGCTATTTTCTGGTTTTTAAATGAAGCCATAAAATATCTGTTTATTATGTCAATAAACTTCCACTTCTATCATCTTCAACTCTACAATTGAATTATAAGAAACAATTTTTCGCAGTCGCCAGACAGTAATCAGAGTTTTGGACTAAACAGATTTTTTAGCGGATATTTTTTGGATATTATGGCAGCTCTTTGATTTTGATATTCCTGAAAGCCACAACACCGTGATCGCCTTGTAGCATAATTGGACCCGGTTCATTTACGTTCCTATCCAATTCCCCACCTGTTGGGCCTGGTATTTCCACATTGTCATGGATTTTCTTGCCGTTAAGGATAACAGTTACCTTATTTCCAATTAATGTAGCTTCTACGGTTTGCCATTCATTGCCTGGTTTGGAGGCAAAAACGTCAGGTGCTTTAAAGGCATAAATTGCCCCGTTGCTTCCCTTGCTTGTTTTACCACTCTTGTAATCACCAAGAATCTGGATTTCATACCTTCCACGGAGATAAAATCCGCTATTTGAACCATCTGGTACCATATATTCATATTTAACTATGAAGTTCTTGAACTTTTTCTCTGAAATAAGGTCTGTTCCGTGCTCTCCCGGTGGAACTTTGTTTTTTAAAATACCATCTTCAACAACCCAGAAATTTTTTCCATTGGGGTTCCGTAATTTCCACCCGGTTAGGTCTTTCCCATTAAATAAGGGGAAAAAACCATCATCATCAGCGGCATAAATAAAACCCGCTGAAATTAACGTTGTTAGAATTATAGCAATTTTTGTTTTCATAATTTTTTACCTTATTAGTTCAATATTTATTATTTTGCAGTTTGTGGTTTTGCGTCTCCTGGTTCAAGACCTAATGCCCATTTAATCCCACCGAGGATATGCTTTTGATATGCCTTGCTAACTTCAGGAGGATTCATTCGTTTAAAGTTAGACGGCGTATCATCATCCCATATATCCTCACGATGTCCTAATGATGTATAAAAAACTCTACCTTTTCCATATTCTTTACACCATGACACAGGATAATATCCTGGTGTCTTTTTGTTTGGTTCTTTATCCAGTGATAGCAACATATGAACGGTATCGCGGTTAAAATTCTTCATAATATAAATCTCATCAAAAACAGTCCATTGCTGGCTTAAATGTCTGCAACATGGATGTTGGTTGTCTTCATTTATGCAATCTACAGAAACCTGCGCGCCGTGGCTTTGAAATTCACCACCAAGCATTTCAATATATGGTTTAAAGCCATGGAAAGTGTCGCTCGCCGAGTGCATTCCAATGAACGCTTTTCCCTCTTTAATCCAATCAAGAAACGCTTGCCGATCTGGCAGAGGCAAATCGCCGGTTGTGTTTGCAAAAATTACACCATCATACTTCTTTAAATTTTCAGGGCTCAACTTCTCGAGTTCTTTTTTAAGTGCCTCCTGCCATTTCGCATCTTCAGCCTTGTATTTTGCAAGGGCTTCCTTATATGCTGCTTCCTGTTCCGGTGTCGGATTTTCAGGACGTTTTGGTGGGGTTGGTTTATTTGGAGGTTGTTGAACCAAATCAACAGTGAAAAGCCCGGTTTCTTTTGCGAGTTTTTGAATTACNTTTTCNGCTGTTGGAATTGAACTGTGTCTGAAACCTGTTGTAACGGTTACAAGAAGAAGTTTCTTTGGTTCTGCCGCTACGACCCCAAGGGCAATCGCCCATGCCAATAATGTAATAGTGATTTTTTTCATAACTATTATTAATAACGTTTAGAATGGTTTCTATATTCAAATTTACAAAAATGCAATATTAAAAATAATTATTTTTGGGCGAATATNGTTGTTTTGCATNTTTAATTTTTAAAATAGAAAAATTCTGTTATTGACAATGCTTCTTCTTCAAATATACCCTTATTTGGCAAAACGCGGAATGTTTAATCCGTGACAGCGAATGAAGCCTGTTCGCGTTCTGCAATGCGTACATTTCCGTTGGTTTTGCCATTATAAACAGAGAACTGAAAATTATTAATTTATGGCAAAAAATAAAAATATCATACTTGTAGGCGCTCAGTGGGGTGATGAAGGAAAGGGGAAAATAATTGATGTATTGATGGATCAGGTAGGCGTTGTAGTGCGAACACAAGGTGGTAATAACGCCGGTCACACTGTCTTTATCAATAATGAGAAATATGTGCTCCACCTTGTCCCATCAGGTATTCTTCATAAAGACAAAAAATGCATTATAGGTAATGGGGTAGTAATTGACCCTGTTGGATTAAAGGCAGAAATTGAAGGTCTCATAAGCCGTGGAATTCATGTTGATGGGAATCTTTTTATTAGCGAAACAGCCCATGTTGTATTACCCTATCACCGTATTCTCGATGCCCAAAGAGAGGTTTTAAAAGGCAAGCAAAAAATTGGAACAACAAAACGGGGAATCGGACCTGCTTATGCAGACAAGGCATACAGAACAGGTTTGCGGATGCTTGACCTTATTGATATTGATCGTTTTTCAGAACTACTTAAGCAACGGATAAAAGACAATAATAAGATTTTAAAAATACTTGGCGCTAAACCTCTCTCTTATAAAAAAGTTTTTGAGGAATACAAAGAGGCTGCCGAGTATTTGAAACCTTATGTTGTAAATACTGTTGTTCTTTTGCATGAGGAAATACGGAAAGGCTCCGGGATTTTATTCGAAGGGGCGCAGGGAACATTTTTGGATATTGATCACGGGACATATCCCTATGTAACCTCCTCAAATACAACGGCTGGTGGCGCCTGCACGGGTTCGGGTGTTCCACCAACGAAAATTGACACTGTAATTGGTGTTGTTAAAGCTTATACGACCCGTGTTGGAGAAGGTCCTCTGCCAACCGAGAACCAATATATTTCAGATTTATTGCATTCAATGGGACGCGAATTTGGGGCAACAACTGGCAGACCTCGCAGATGTGGCTGGTTTGATGCTGTTGCGGTCAGACATGCGGTCATGATTAACGGGATTGAACGATTAGCAGTTACAAATTTAGATGGTTTAGATACAGTCGATGTAATAAAAATTTGCATTGGTTATAAGTATGGTTCTCAAAAATACGATTATGTCCCCTCAGACGTGAATATTCTTGCAAGGGTTGAACCTATTTATGCTGAATTTGAGGGATGGAAAACCCCAACTACAAATGCAAAAAGCTGGAAAGAATTACCAAGAAAAACAAAAGATTATCTTAACGCAATTTCTGAACTGACCGGCGCCAGACCATCAATAATCTCTGTCGGACCAGACCGTTCACAGACAATATTTGTCTGAAATTGAACAAAAATTTGCTGAATTTATCAAATTCTGAAAATGGATATGTTAAATTATGATGGTTAGGGGAATTGTTATTATTTGAAAATGAGTCCATCACAACCAACATTGAGTCCGCAGGCATTAGCATCGTTGCCAACACATGTTGCTATAATAATGGATGGCAACGGTAGATGGGCTAAGCTGCGTAATCTACCCCGTGTCGAAGGACATCGACACGGCGTTGAGTCTGTCCGGGCAGTCGTTAAAGCGGCAGGCGAAGTTGGCATTAAATACCTTACTTTATATGCATTTTCAGTGGAAAACTGGAATCGTCCTCAGGAAGAGGTTGACACGTTGATGAAATATCTCGCCAAGTATTTAAAAACCGAAGCAGATGAACTACAGAAAAATAATGTAAAACTGGATGTAATAGGTCAGATTTACCGCCTCCCTGAATTTGTTCAGACGCAATTAAGAAAAACACAGGCAGCACTGGCAAAAAACAATGGATTAACACTAATACTCGCATTAAGTTACGGAGGACGTACAGAAATTGTCGATGCAGTTCGTAAAATAGCCGTAAAAGTAAAACAGGGTTTGATTGACCCAGAGGAAATCAATGCCCAGATTTTTGCACAACATTTATATACGGCAAATTACCCGGACCCCGATCTTCTCATTAGAACAAGCGGGGAACTACGAATAAGCAATTTCCTCTTGTGGCAAATTTCATATACAGAACTAGTGGTTACTCCCACTCT
>JGI24721J44947_10012619_pt1 | contig 10410 bp, 14 predicted proteins | sample YelNatPaOPGAMG01_FD_44947 | JGI IMG/M metagenome (IMG submission 44947) | reverse complement strand
CAGGACTCCCCAAGCACCTGTGTGAAGGCTCTGGACATGCGACAGGGCAAAAACGTCTGGGACTTCCGGCGGGTCCCTGCCGAGGGAACCCTGGAAAAGGCTCTGGCCGTCCAACCGGACGCCGCCAGTCGAGATGAGCCGTGACCGGTGGGACAAGGCTGGGGTCCGCTCGGGGCATGTGCCATGGGGATCATAGCCCGGTCCCCGTCACGGGCGCCCTGTCCCGGCACGGATGACGAGCGCAAGGTCATGGTCGACATAGTGTTCCCATGGCTGGCGTGGGCCAGAAAGGCATGGGTGCGTACGGCAATCGGGGCGCGACATGTGAGGCCCGCCAAGGCTGGGCTCGGCACGCCTTGCTCGTCCCGCCAGCCTTCTATGACAACGCTCTTTGGGCCCTCGGAGAACACGAGGCGGACAATGGACCGGGGGGCCACGACGTGGGGCGTGAGGCCCGCCGCCGGCACCGATGGCGTAAGGGAGGCGTCGTGGACGATCCGGGACGGGCGGCGGAAGGGCGGCCGCTCAGCTGCCGGGCAGGAAGAATTCGACGTGCCCGCACTTGGGACAGCGGAACATCTGAAGGGCCAGGACGTCCTCCATAAGCTGGTTGAGGCTGCCCAAGAGCATGCCGGCGAAACCCACCTGTCCTCGGATGCGGAAGTCCTCCTCCCCCACGAGCTCGATCGGGACCTGGCAGCGAAGGCACTGCATCTGTTCGGCCATCACGCTCTTCCCTCCACATCAAGGACGCCACGGGGGGAATGGGGGTTCCCCGCACATGCGGAACGTCCGGAGTGCGCAGTGCTATACGAGGCTCTCATCCAGAGCCGCCATGCGCCGTCGGATGTCATCCCTCACCTCACAGAAGCGCTGAAGGCGCTCCTCTTTCGTGCCGCTCGCCTTCGCCGGATCGGGGAGGGGCCAGTGCTGCCTTTGCACCTCGGGCGGCGTGACGGGACAGGTCTCTCTGGCGTCGCCGCAGAGCGTGACCACGAGGCGGGATGCCCTAAGCCGCGCCTCGTCGATGGGTTTGGCGAACTGGGACGAGATGTCGATCCCCACCTCGGCCATGGCCCGCACGGCAAGGGGGTTCAGGACGCCCGGATGCGTGCCTCCGGAAACGATCTCGAAACGGTCGCCGAGAAGCGTCCGAGCCCAGCCCTCCGCCATCTGGCTGCGGGCCGAGTTCGCCGTGCACACGAAATAGATCGTCGGCTTCATGCGGGGCTCACTCCTTTCGGCATCAGACGATGGCGGCAAGGGCCAGAAGCGTCGCGGCGAGGACCGGAAGCGTCAGGACGAGTCCCATCCGCATGTAGTAGCCCCAGCCGATATGCACTCCCTTCTTCCCAAGTGTGTGCAGCCATAGCAGGGTGGCGAGCGACCCGATCGGGGTCATCTTGGGCCCGAGGTCGCTTCCGACCACGTTGGCGAGCGGCAGGGCGAGGCCCTGCGAGGTGGCGTGCACGCCGTGGATGGCAAGGGCGTTCACCATGACGGTCGGCATGTTGTTCATCACGGCCGACATGCCGGCGGAGAGCGCGCCCGTGGCGAGCGTGCCCGCCAGGCGCCCGTGCCCCACAGCTGATGCGATCCAGCCCGTCACGATGGCGGTGAGCCCCACGTTCCTGAGCCCGAAGACCACGAGGTACATCCCGATCGAGAACACCACGACCTTCCACGGCGCCTCCGGGATCAGGCGGCGCACCTGGACGTTCGGGCTCATGGCGGCGAACAGCGTGAAGAGCACGGCGGCCCCGCCGGCGAACAGAGAGACCGGAAGGTGGAGGAACTCGCTCGCCGCGTACCCGGCGAGGAGGAGGCCCAGGACAGGCCACATCCAGACGAAGAGTGTCCGGTCCCGGATGGCGGAGGAAGGGTCCGGAAGGTCTCCCGTCCCGATGGAGGGGGGGATCGCCCGGCGGAAAACCAGCCACACCATGCCGAGGCTCGCAAGGAGGCTCACGACATCCACGGGGATCATCCGGACGGCGTAGGACACGAACCCGATGTGGAAGTAATCGGCCGAGAGGATGTTGACGAGGTTCGAGATGGTGAAGGGCAGCGACGTCGTGTCGGCGATGAAGCCCATCGCCATGACGAAGGCGAGCATCGTCTCGCCGGAGGAGCGAAGGGCCCGCATCATCTGGTAGACGATCGGCGTGAGGATGAGGGCGGCGCCGTCGTTGGCGAAGAGGGCCGCCACCATGGCGCCGAGAAGGAGGGTGCCGAAGAAAAGACGCCGCCCGCTCCCTCGGGCGGCACGGGCGATGTGGAGCGCCGCCCATTCGAAGACGCCGGCGGCGTCCAGAATCAGCGAGATGAGGATGAGAGCGACGAAGGTGAGGGTGGCGTCCCAGACGATGCCGATCACCGTGCGCACGTCGGCCACGCTGACGACGCCTGTGGCGAGCACGGCGATGGCGCCGGCGGTGGCCGTCCAGCCGATGGAGAGCCCTCGTGGCTGCCAGATGATGAGGATCAGGACGGCGACGAAGACGAGGACGGCGATGGCCGTTGCGGTCGGCATCACGCCTCGTGGAGCCTCGGTTCGCTGGCCGTGAGGCAGAGGGGGCCTCTGGCGGCCGCCTCGAGCCACCTCCGGTCGTCGGGAAGCGCTTTGAGATCCGAGAGGGCGGCAAGAGCGACGGAGCCCTCGTCCACGGGGGCGAGGGCATAATAGGTCCACTTCCCCTCCCGGCGCTCTGCCACCAGTCCACTCGAGCGCAGGACGCGCAGGTGATGGGAGACGGCCGGCTGCGTCATCGGCAGGCGCTCAGCCAGTTCGCAGACGCACACCTCGCGTACCTTCAGCATGGCGAGGATCCGAAGGCGTGTGGGATCGCCAAGCGCCCGGTAGAGGGATGCAGGAGACCCGAAGGGCTGCTTGATTCTCATAAATAAAGTTTTATGTGAGAGCCGGAAGAAGTCAACCGGTGGCGGGATCTGTCAGGCGGACTTCTTCTTGCGGCTGGCGTAGGCCTTGGACTGCCCCGACGTCTCGAACTCCAGCCATGACTTCTCGATGGCCGCCTCGATCTCGCTCGCCGTCAGTCTGAGGCCGCGCCTTGAGAGCCAGGTGTTCACGAGCCTCGTCGCCCGGGCGAGCTTCTCCGCCCCCACAAGCTGTGGGAACTCCCTCTCGACGAGGGGGACGACGAGGGTGGCAAGGTCCCTGACGATCGTGAGGTCGCGCTGGGGCAGTCGGGCGAGGAGCTGCTTCCACAGGGGAGTGACAAGGCCCAAAAGGAGCCCGGTGAGAGCTGTGATGAGAGAGAGGATCCAGGGATCCAGTTCGGCGTCCATTCGGTCCACCCCCGCTCCTGTCTTATGTCAAGGAGATGGCAGGGGTGCAGCACGGTGGCTCAGTCGGGAATGAGGGTCTCCTGCGTGAGGTCGGCGAGTACGGTCATCCGGCCGGAGGTGAGATCGCCCAGGGAAGCGAGCAGGGGGGGCATCGAGCGGGACTCGAGTGCGAGGCGGAGAAGAGGGCCTTCGGCATCTGCCGATTCACGGGAAAGCGCTTGAGCCCTCTTCGCCTCATGGCGGACGGCGGCGTAGACATCCCAGGGGACGCGGACTGTAACTTCCCGGATTTCTCCGAGACGCCCCTTTGGTGACGCCGCGAGCGCATCTCGAGCGGTGTCCCGATAGGCCCGGAGGAGACCCGGGCGACCCAGGAGCCTGCCGCCGAAGTAGCGGGTGACGATGATGCCCACCTGCGTGAGATCCTGCCGCTCGAGGAGGTCGAGGAGGGGTGCCCCGGCCGTTCCGTGAGGCTCGCCGTCATCCGACGACCTCGCATGACCGGCGTCGATGCGCCAGGCCCAGACATGGTGGCCCGCACCCGGGTGCTCCTCGCGCCGCCTTTCCAGATGGCGGACGAAGGAGGCTTCGTCCATGACGGGGAAGGCCACGCCGAGAAAGCGTGAGCGGTTGATCACGATGTCAGAAGTTCCAGGCGAGAGAAGGCAGATGGGCACGGGAAGGGACCTCCCGACAGACGGCATGGGACTGGGCAGGCTGGAGACGGTCCTTCGCTGGGCTGTTCCCGCCCGCGTGGTCGCGGACATCGGGGCTGGGGACGGGCACCTTGCCCGAATGATCTCCGCTGCCGGGGTGAGGGTCGTCGCCACGGAGGCCAAGGAAGGACCGTACAGGAGACTTCGGCAGCGCCTCGCCAACTTCCCCGGCATCGACCTGCGATTCGGTGACGGGCTCTCGCCGCTCGCACCGGGGGAGGCCGACGTGATCGTGGTCTGCGGCATGGGGGCGAAGACGATCTGCCGGATCCTGGGGAAGGGAGAGATGGTCGCCAGGGCGGCCCAGAGGCTGGTCCTCCAGCCGATGCAATCGGCGGACCCCATCCGCAGGATGCTCGTGGAAGGCGGATGGTCCTGGTCCCACGAGGACCTGACTTACGACGAGGGGCACTTCTATGAGGTGCTCGTCGTCGACGCGGGCGGAAAACGGCTCGTCTGGGATCCGGGGCGACAGCCCCTCGGACCGGAATTGTCGACGAGGGACGACCCCCTGGGGCGGGCCTACCGCAAAGCGCAAGTTGAGCGCCTCGAACGTCTCGTCGCCGCCCGCCAGGGGGCGGGGAGGTCCGTTCTTTATCTGGAAGGAACCATCATGAGTATCCGGGATGCAGTTTCTGCTCCCACGAATGCCGGAAAGGCCGGGACCTGATGACAGACGACTTCGACCTCATCATCCAGACGGATGGCGCATCCCGGGGCAATCCAGGGGACGCCGGGACAGGGATCGTGTTTCTGGCGCCTGACGGGCAGGTTCTGCGGACGTTCGGTCGCTACCTTGGTCAGACCACCAATAACGTCGCCGAGTACACAGCCCTAATCGATGCCCTGAAGGAAGCGCGCTCCATCGGTGCTCGGCGTATCCGCATTCTGTCGGACTCCGAGTTGATGGTCCGGCAGATCAAGGGGGAGTATCGCGTGAAGAACGTCGGTTTGCAACCGCTGTTCGAGCAGGCCCAAGCCCAGCTGAGAGGCTTTGTCGGATGGGAGATCCAGCATGTGCTCCGGGGGCGGAATGCCGCTGCCGACGCGAGGGCTAACCAAAGCATCGATGAGTGCGCCCCTTAAAGGGGGAGCCACATCACATTGCGAAAGGGGGGGTATCCGGGATCCGAAAGGGGTATGGCTGACGGGATTTATGATGGATTCTTACGAGACTCGCCTTCGAGAGGCGGCCATGACCTGGCTCGACGAGCATACGCACTACGATGGCCAGACGTTTACCCGGGATGACCTTTCGGCGTTTGAATTCGAGGGCGAGCGCGTTGCCCTCATGGATCACCAGCGCGGTATTCGGAAGCCGGCGAAGCTGAGGGCTGCCCTGTCGATAAGGACGACCTTCACGCCCGAAGGCCAAGCGCCGCCCTATGAGGACCGCGTGGGGCCCGACGGTTTTCCCAGGTACAAATACCAAGGTGTCGACCCGCTCAACTATGACAACGTGGCGGTACGCCAGGCACTTGTGCTTCATCTTCCACTCATCTGGTTCGTTGGCGTCGCCCGAGGGCGGTATCTTCCGGTGTATCCTGTCTGGGTCATCGGCGAGGAAGTCGACCGGCTGCAGTTCACAGTGGCGCTTGATCGAGCAGAGCCGTTGCCATCTGCATCTGATTACCATGAGAGCAGCGTGGAACGCCGCTATGTCGAGCGGTTGACGAAGCAGCGACTCCACCAGCCTGTGTTTCGGGCACAGGTCCTCGAAGCGTACGATAACAGGTGTGCTATCTGTCGGCTTCGCCATGTCCCGCTCCTCGATGCGGCACACATTCTTCCCGACTCACATCCGAACGGGCTTGCGGTCGTACCGAATGGGCTCAGCCTGTGTAAAATTCATCACGCAGCGTTTGACCAGAACCTCATCGGTGTCCGCCCCGACCTGATCGTCGAAATTCATCCTAGAATCCGCGGGGAGAGCGACGGGCCGATGCTTTTGCACGGCCTGCAAGAGATGCATGGCACCTCACTCAGCGTGCCTACAAGGGTGAATGCCCGACCAGATCAGGAGAGACTGGCAGAGCGATACAAAGAGTTCTTGCGCGCAGGATGAACCGCCGATTGGTCATGGCTTCCTTTGACGTTGGTTGCGCTGCGCAGTACGATCGCGAGACGAGTAGGCCAGACGATCGCAGGCTTCTTGCCTGAGGAAAGTCCGAGCTGCATAGGGCAGGACGCTGGGTAACGCCCAGTGGGGGCGACCCCGAGGAAAGTGCCACAGAGACATACCGCCGGAAACGGTAAGGGTGAAAAGGTGGTGTAAGAGACCACCGGGAGCCGGGTGACCGGTTCGCCAGGCAAACCCCGTCCGCAGCAAGACCAAATAGGGGAAGGGTGAGGCTGCCCGCTGATCTTCCCGGGTTGGGTCGCTTGAGGTGGCGGGTGACCGTCATCCAAGAGAAATGATCGTCCACGACAGAACTCGGCTTACGGCCTGCTCGCTCGTCCCCAATGAACACTCTGTCGCCCCGGCGCACGTGCAAGCGTGGCCGGGGCTGTATGATGTCCAAAGAGGAATTCTCATTCTCGGGGGTCACACGTGCAGGCAGTCAACGTCCAGAACCTCCATAAGACGTTTCGGGGACAGGTCAAGGCGCTTCAAGGGGTTTCCTTTTCGATTGAGGACGGCGAGATCTTCGGGCTCCTGGGCCCGAACGGTGCAGGCAAAACCACCGCCGTGCGGGTGCTCGCCACGCTCACGATCCCGGACTCCGGGCGGGCCGAGGTGGCCGGGGTCGATGTGGTGGCGCAGCCCGCCCTTGCCCGCACGAAGTTCGGTCTCGTGGCGCAGGCCAGCGGTGTGGACAAGGAACTGACGGGCCGAGAGAACCTGCTCCTGCAGGCGGAACTTCACGGCATCACAGGAGCCCGTGCGCGTGAGCGGGCGGACTATCTCCTCGAACTGGTGAGCCTCACCGATGCGTCGAACCGACTTGCCCGCCAATACTCCGGCGGCATGCGGCGAAGGCTCGACATCGCCGTCGGTCTCGTCCACGAGCCGAAGATCATCTTCCTCGACGAGCCCACCACGGGCCTCGATCCGGAGAGCCGGGCCGCCCTTTGGGACGACATGGCCCAACTGCGCGAGGCGGCGGGCGTCGCCATCCTCCTCACCACCCACTACCTCGAGGAGGCGGACCGTCTCTCTGACCGGGTGGCGATCGTCGACCACGGGAAAGTCGTGGCGGAGGGCACGCCCGACGAACTCAAGCAGCAGATCGAGGGGGACACCGTCACGATCGAGCTGCCGGAGGGGGAGAGGGCCGAACCTCAGGTGAGACTGCCGGCGGTCAGGGAGGTCCGAAGGGACGGGCGTTTCATCCACGTCACGGTCCCGAACGGAGCCGAAGCCGTGCCGCCGCTCCTCAGGGATCTCGATGCCCAGGGCGCCCGGGTCAGGTCGGTGAGCGTGGCCCGCCCGACGCTCGATGACGTGTACCTGTTTCACACCGGCCACACGATCGCGTCGGCCGAGGAAGCGGCAAGAGGGGGCCAGACGTACTGATGGACGCCGTCTATCTTCTGGGAAGGCTCCTCAAGCACAGTTGGCGCGAGCCGATCTGGCTCGCCATCGAGATCATCCAGCCCATGGTCTGGATCGTGCTGTACGGACAGCTCTTCGAAAAGGTCACCCTCATCCCCGGCTTCGGGGCCGCCTCCTACATCCAGTTCCTCACGCCCGGCGTCATCGTCATGACGGCGCTCTTCGGATCGGCTTGGGCAGGCATGACCTTCATCGAGGATTACCGCGAGGGCGTCATGGACCGCCTGCTCTCGGCGCCCATCCGCCGGCAGTCCATCGTGCTCGCCAAGGCCCTTCATGCGGCGGCGGCGGTGGCCGTGCAGACGGTCATCCTGATGTTCGTCGGGGCCCTGCTCGGGGCGAGATACGTGGGAGGCATACCTGGGATCCTTTTCATCTTCCTCGCCATGGTCCTCGTCAGCGGCGCCTTTTCCGCCGCCTCGAACGGGCTCGCCCTCCTCACTCGCACCGAGGACACCCTGATTGCCGTGGTGTCCTTCGTCACGCTGCCGCTCACGTTTCTCTCGGCATCCCTGATGTCGAGCACCCTGATGCCCGCCTGGATGCAGGAGGCCGCCAGGTTCAATCCCATTAACTGGGCTGTCGAGGCCTCCCGGGCCGGACTGAACGGCACGATCACCGGGGCGTCGTGGCTCGCCATCGGCTACCTCGCCATCTTCCTCGTGGTCGGGGACCTGTTTGCCGGATATGCCCTGAGGCGCTTCCAGGCCCGGAGCTGACCCGTCCTGAAAGCGGGGACCGCCCGGCCAGCCGCCGGGCAGTCCCTGTGTCGTCCGCTCCGGAGGGACAGGCCGAAGACGGTGAAGGCGGCGCCGTGGGCCGGACCGTTCGCCGGAGCGCTGCCGGTCGGCGTGGTCGTGAGCGATCCAGGACCCGAGTTTGGTGCGCCGGGATAAGCCGACCGTTTCGAGCGGGTGAGATTCCCGCCCACGAAGGCCCAGCCAGCCACGTGGAAGCGAGTCTTGGGCGGACGCTCGTGAGGGCGGCCGTCAAGCGTAGACAGCGCGACGTCCGGGCCGTAATCCGCAAGGGTGAAGGGATAGAGCCTCGATAGGGTCGCAATCCGGGAGCCGACGGCGTCAAACTGCCGGAAGGCGAAAGTAGGTGCCCGCAAGAGGCGAGGGCACCGGAGATCCCGGCGGGGTCTGAGACCACGGCACGGCGGAAAGCGAAACGGATCGGAACCCGGGAGGCCTCCCGGTGTCGCAGGAAGTGCGTACGCCCCACCCACAGGCCAGACCGAAGGGCGGCGGAAGCACCGGGAGGAGTCGGATCCCCTGATAGTACTCCGAGCGAGGGAAAGCCTCGCACATGGGGAAGCGGGGGACGGTTCCAGGCGGTCCAGGGAAACACCAGCCCCACGCAGAGGAGGAAGCATGGTGGAAACGGGACTGGACCGCATCGCTCAGAGGGCGAGCGCCGACCGGCACTGCCGGTTCACGGCGCTTGCCCATCATCTCTCGGAGGACTTCCTTCGGGAGACGTGGCGGCTCCTCAACAAGCGAGGAGCCGCCGGGGTGGACCGCATGCGCGCGGCCGAGTACGAGGCCGAACTCGATCAGAACCTCCGGGATCTGGTGGAGCGGATGAAGGCCCGGCAGTATCGGCCGCCCGAGGTGCGAAGGGTCTACATCCCGAAGGCTGGGAATCCCGCAAAACTCCGGCCGCTCGGGATCCCGACGGTGGAGGACCGCCTGCTGCAGGCGGCGGTCGCTCGGATTCTGTCGGCGATCCATGAGGCGGATTTCCAGGAGTGCTCCTACGGGTACCGGCCGGGACGGACGGCGCATCAGGCGCTGAAGGACCTCCGCACCGAAGTGATGACCGGCCGGGCCGAGTGGGTTGTGGAGGCTGATATCGTAGGCTTCTTCGACCACCTGGACCACGATTGGCTGATGCGCATGCTGGACCTCCGCGTCGGAGATCCGTGGATCCTGCGTCTCATCCGGAAGTGGCTGAAGGCGGGGATCCTGGACGGGGAGGCCGTGACCACGCCGGNAAAGGGGACGCCGCAGGGCGGCCCGATCTCCCCGGTTCTGGCCAACGTGTACCTCCACTACATGCTGGACCTCTGGTTCGAGCGCGTGGTGAAGCCAAGGTGCGAGGGGCCGGCGAAGCTGATCCGCTTCGCCGACGATTTCGTCGTGCTCTTCAAGCGGGAGGAGGACGCCCGGCGCTTCGCCGAGGCCCTGCCTGGGCGGGTGGCCAAGTTCGGCCTCACGCTCTCGAGGGAGAAGACGAAGCTCCTGCCCTTTGGGTACCGCCACTGGCGGCGGGGAGAGAGCCACCCGTACCATTTCGACTTCCTGGGGTTCCGCCACCACCTCGGGACGGACCGGAGGGGCCGCATGACGGTCATCCGGATCCCGGGCCCGAAGANCGTGCGGAGGTTCCTCATGGGGATGAAGGAGTGGCTCCGGGAGAATCGCCATGCCGCCCCGCGGCTCCAGCAGGAGGCGCTCGCCCGGCGGCTCCAGGGGTACTATCAGTACTTCGCCCTTCGGAAGACGGTGCCCAAGCTGGACAGCGTCCGAAGTCAGGTGGCGTGGTACTGGTATCGAACCCTGCGGCGCCGAAGCCAGCGACATCGCCCCACCTGGGAGACGCTGACGCAAAGGCCGTGGTTCACGCTGCCGTCGCCGCGGGTTCTCCATCCGACGATCTGAGCGAGGAACCGGGGAGCCCGGTGCGAGAAATCCGCACGCCGGGTTCCGCAGGGGGCGGAGGGTTCAAGGCGAGCCATGCCGGTTCGACAAGGACACCCGGTTGAAAGGCCGGGAAACGGGGACTGTCGCTATGGCTAAAGCCACCAAGGCCGCCGTCTACCAA
>JGI24721J44947_10012617_pt1 | contig 10410 bp, 18 predicted proteins | sample YelNatPaOPGAMG01_FD_44947 | JGI IMG/M metagenome (IMG submission 44947) | reverse complement strand
ATAAATTGTCAGATCGAGATAGTACCGAAACAGAGAGGCGATTAACCACGTTGGAAATCAGGCTTGCGCAAGCAGAAAAAGACATATCACAGAATACTCAGACGGTGAATCAGATCAATGCTAAACTTGACCAGCTGCTAAGAGAAGGCGCTGTACAAAAAGCAATCCTCACTAAAAGTGATAGAGCTTTAATTTATAGCGGTATGTTTGGTTCAATAACAATAGCACTTGTTACGCTCATCGTTCATCTTTTCTGAATTTTTTTGCAAATTCCTTTATATTCTCCGGCATAGGTTGAGGCGTTATTTTATCCCATCCAAGATGAACTTTAGCACCCCTATACTGGTGATAATACCCTGGGGATGGCGGTTTAAATTTACTGCCAGGCCCTGATGGCTGTTTCTGTGGTTCCGGTGGTTTCTGTGGTTCTGGTGTTGGATCCTCCTTTCTAAGCTGTGGCGGAGTGAAAGCATTTTTAAGTTCCTCTGGTTTTATTATCTTTATAGACGGAACGTATTTGAAACCCTGAAACATATTGCCTTCAGCCTTTACTGCAACTATGATATATACTTCATGTCCACAACCTTTAATGCCTATATCTTCTATATTTGAGCATATTGCCTTTACAACTTTATGTTTCCCCTGCTCAACAATTCCCTTATTTTCAAAAAGGCGATTGGCGTTGCCACAGTAAGGGCAAGTCCCTGCATAGTACTCGGTTTCAAGTTCTTTATTCAGTGCTTTATTATAGTCTGATTCCAGCATCTCAGCGTATTTATCCTCAAGAAAACTCCGTCTATCCGCATCTGTTATAAGCCCTCTCTTTGCCATATTTACACCATAACCGGATTTAACATAAACTCTTCTATAGCCTTTGTATCTTTCGGGAAAGCTCTTAATAACGCATTATGTATTCTGTTATGCCCTTCTGAAGTATGGATCCATCCATAAAATGCTTCTGCTACATTGCGGTTAAGATTTTCTCTTGCCGTATTATATGAATGGCTTGCTGCTTTTGCTAAATTATCTCTAACCGCCCTCTGTGCCGGAGTTGGTTCCCAGAAGGTTCTGGCACATCTTCTGGTATATATTTTCCTGCCTCTTTTGACGAATTGTATGCACACTCTCTGCGTAACACCATCGATTTCAAGCGGAACCCAGAACATTGCCATAATACCGCCTACCGTATAGTCTGCCCAAGTATCTTTTCAATATTTGCAGCATTGCGCTCTTCTTTAGTGCCACTGGCAAACACCAGCCATATTCTTACGCTTTTATCTGGTTTAGGCCTCATAAGCCGTCCTATCCTCTGTATTAGTGTTCTTGGTTCACGCACCAGAAATGATGTGAGTATCCCGTTGCTTATATCCGGAAGATCCAATCCTTCCGATATGGCATTTCCGCCAACCAGCACCCTTATACTTTTGTCTTTAAGGCCGGCAATAATATTTTTGCGTTCATTTGCCCTGACACCGCCATATATGCCGGCAGCGGTTATTCCCACGCTACGCAGGGCAGATATATACTCTTTCATTTGATCTACGCTGTCTGTAAATACGATAAACTGCCCAGGGTTATGCGATATAATATCTACAACCTTTTCTGTTTTGCTTTCCATTATTGCCAGCAGTTTATTCTGCGCTGCATAGGCAACTAAGGCCTGCCGTGATGCTACGCCTTCCGAACCGTTGTCTTTTGCGTGTCTTGGCCACTCCGGCATCGGACCCACAATCTTATTTGCTCTGCTCATTATTTCCTGATATTTATCGTAGGCTTCTATTTCAGGCTGGCTGAGATGCACCGGTTCAGCATACAGTGCAACCGGTATTCTTGTTTCCTCTGTATTCTGAAACTCCGATAGCGTCATCCTGAAAACATAAGGGAAATACTTCTGTTGCATGTAGTATCCCTCTCCTATGGTTCTCACGGTCGCAGTAAGCCCTATAAGATATTTTTGGTGTGGCTGGTCAAGCAACGCAGTAAGTATGCGTGAATATTCTGGTGCAAACAGATGATGGACTTCATCGAATACAACAATATCATATCCTGCAACCTTATCCAGATTTCTTATTGCAGACTGATAGGTAACAACTGTGAAATTAGACCATTCTTTTTTTTCGCCACTAACACCGGTGGCTTCCACACCTGAACTTTTGAAACCATCCTCAATCCATTGTGTAAGCAGGACACTGGTAGGAACGATGACAAGGGTAGGGCGGTTAATATCCTTAATAAGTTCATTGACAACCGCCAGTCCGGTCATAGTTTTTCCTCTTCCAGTGGGAAGCTCTATTATGCAGTGCGGATGCTGTAATGCAAACTGTACTGCCTTCTGCTGATAATCCCTAAGTTCAACTGGAAGATCCAATGTTACTTTGGGATGGAAAGTCATCTGTTTTATGGCGGTTACAGTAGTTTTAGGCTTCGGCGGGGGCATTGCATATTTATTAAGGCTTACCGGTTCAGATGGCATTGTTGGGGGCGGGGTCTCCATATCAACTACGAGTTCATACCTGCATGAAACTGTAACTCCATCATCGGTAAACTTCATCTGGCATCTGTATCCTTTCTCAACCTGTTCCTGCATGAACGCTGCGGCTTCCTCATATGAAATAAATGTCGGCATTGATTAAACCCCCCCTGAATTGATTATTCTGTTATATTCATGGTCAATCTCATCCTCAAGGTTCATGCCCATATGATCGAACTCACTGGATGCAAGAGACTCAAGGAGATCACGGTTGTTAGTGCCATATCCGCATCTGTTAAAGCGTTCGTCAAGATTATAAAGCTCATTTAACAGATCATCTGGCAACATTTCATCTTTTGTCGCCAGATCAGCGCCGAATCTGGTTATGGCACGGTATCTGGCAAAGTCTGCGGCAAGGGCGAATGGTTCACATTCCCCTTCGTCTGTTTCCTCTTCATCTGCATAGTGTTTTACGCTTATAGCAAGAAGCCTCTTTTTTATCTGGGTAAACGCCTCATCTGCGTGTTCGGCAGTGTAAGGGCGTTCGCCTTTCTTGGCAAAGAGATCCACGGATTCGAGATCCACACCATTGCTGTCCCATTGCAGTCCATAGCTGTTCAACAGTTCCGCAGTCCGCCTTGCAAGAGTCTTTAAGGCTCCCTGATTGAACGAATTACATGCCATTCCAGTGGCATTGGTATAGTTCCTGCAAAGGACATGCAGGACTTCATCATATTGCGGTGGGTTGATTACTCTTGCACCAGGCGGGGTTTCAACTGAGTTCAGCTCTCTTATGTAATTCTCAACTTCATCTTTCTGTTCCGGTTTGAATGTGAATGTTACCAGGTACTGCCCCCTTCCTGTTCTCTGCACAGTATTATTATATCCACGCTTCGGGATGCTTTTTACAAAGGCGTTATACTGTGCTGACGTCAGGGTTGTTGTAAGCGATTGGGCATTTGGCTCTGCCTCCTCAAGCGATTGTTCATTTTGCCTTTCCAGATATACTTTACTAAGGGCTTCTATTGTGGCCTCAATCTTTTTTATCCTTTCATCTTCCATCGGAATATTAATACGCTTCAAGAGGTCTGCAATTTTTCCTTCAAGGCTTTCTATTTGGTCTTTCAGGCGTTCCATTGAAACAGCATAGGGGTTTATGCTTACGGCATATTCGCCAGGGATGCGGGATGCAGTTTGCAGTGTATTCTGCGTATTTGGCAGGACTGATTTGGCCAGTGTTCTTTCTCTCTCCGTTGAGGCATAAATTATTGACTGGGCATCTATGGCATCTGGATATAATTTTTGCACGTATTCGATAAAGGGTACGCCTTCCTCTTTAGCATCATAGCACATTCCAATTGCGTTGTCCAGCTTGAATTTAACACCTTTGTCGTAATAAAGATAAAACCGTTCTATGTTATCACAGCCAACCGGATCAAAGAGTGCATTAAACCGTTCTTTCCATTTATTTGAAAGCACATCATAACTTTCGTCTGTATAATCCCTTGCATTTTCCACAATATAATTGCGGATTCTCATAAGCTCGCTAAACCTGTCTGCGTGTTCAATATCCCGTATTATTCTATCTGGTGGTATCATTGTATTCCTCCTTTTCCAGGCTGGGGCGCCCTCTTCTTTCGTGATCATAATCAGATATGATCTGTTTTTGAGTTAGTTCGTCAACCGAAGATAATATTTCAGGAAGCAGTGCAAAACACTCTGTCTGTGTTCGTTTGTTCCGCTTTACGTAATTTTTCCATCCCGTATATACTTCGTCCGTAACTATTATGGTTATGCTTTTCATCGGTATTCTCTCATTGCGGTTTCTACTCTGGCTTTGAGTAAATTCCCTCTGCGGGTTAGTTGTTTCATATATCCGGAAAAATCCACTTTATTTTGCTTATACATAGGTTCTGCTGCCTTATAAGCATCAACAAGGAATATAAGCATTGAATAATAAAGGGCGTTGACTTCAATTGGAACTGTCTTATCATCTTCAGGATATCCCTCATTGAGCTTTTCATATACCAGTGCTGCACCACTAAGGGCAACTGAGAACATATCATCGGGGGACGTTTTGACTACATCTAATTTTTCGTTTTCTGTATGTGTATTATAAAAATGCTTGAACAGATTCCCTTTGTAAAAATCCTGTTTGCAGATTGGGCAGGAATATTTGACGTTATCAATCTTCATACATTAATATACTACTCTTTTTAATAATCTTTGCTATACTGAGGTATGGATATGCGAATTGTTGCAACGATAATAAGATTCGTGCTGTTCCATCCCATAAAGGCATTCAGATTAATTTTGCTTGCTGGAGGTTTGAATGCAATAAGGTTTTTAAGACACGATGAGGTATAGTATTATGGTTCATGAAGGAATCGTTTTAAAAACAGCATCGGGAACTGTAAATTGGGAATGGTATGACCAGTCTCAGGGGCTTGTAAAGTGGACATTTGCCAATACCGGCAATAAACAGGGCAGTTATGTGTTGATGAGGGGAGCGGCACAGGGGACACAAAACTCTACAGTAATCGAAGCTGCATATGTTTTTGGGACGGCTTTTAATGCGATCTATCTTGCCAATCCAGAGGACTTCGGNACTCATCTTATGACTGAAGTATCACCGCTGGTGGATAAGGGAATTACTGCCAATTCACCCCCGATGGCACTGGTAACGGATTCATCTGGCAACAGGATGATTGCGTTCATATTTACCCTTGGAGCAGGGCAAGAATGGTCTATGCTTGAGGGAGGATTTACAGCTGGTTATCAGCCAGCCACGCCTACACTTGTTCCAGTGAAATTTGACAAGGTTGCCACATATTGCTGGGCATGGAACAGCATACAGTGCGAAGGATACAATGAACAGGCTGGAACAAATCTGCCCTGCCCTGCAAATCCATTAACGATATCCACAGCATCCTTTACGGCAGAAGTGCCGCTGGAGCCTGAATTTATAGATCAAATAAACGATGGGACTTGCGATGCCGGCACTGGGAAAAGTTCTGGATCCGCTGGAGCTAAGACATGCATTTTGCAGATACTCAAAGGCATTGAAAATCAAGATACAGAAGATGTTATTGCAGGGATAGAATGCCTGCTTGGAACGCTTGACCTGACTGAAAAATTAGTCCAGCATTTGATATGGGAAAAAATTAAAAAACTTGATAAACTTTAAATCATTTTTCCTGACTCTGGTTCTGCAAAGCACGCCTAACACGTTCCTTTGCTATTGCAGCACCAGCTTTTAATTTTTGTTGAACGGTTCTTGCCGATGAAGCAAGGTTGCGCATAGCACCCTGGTAGTGTGCAAGATACTCACGTGGCAACATATTATCAGTGCGCATTGATTCCTGCTCAAGCTGTTTAATGTGTTTTTCCAGGTAGTCAATTGCCCTTTCATAATACTGTATTCGTGCCTTATCCAATTGTATTCTATCATTTATTCTGTTGTCGTTGCCCATATTTTATAAACACGGGGCAGTATTTAAGGTTTATAGTCAGCAATCCATTTGCAAAAAGCAGCGTATTCTGTCATGAGATCATTGACTGACGCAAGCTCTTTTTTGAAATATCTGCGAGTCCGCCACAATAATATAAAAATAAGTTCCCTGATCATAGGACTGTAGTATTGCGGTTATTGTTAACCGTTACATCCTCAAGGACACTAAGAGAGTAATCATTAACAATGGCATTCATATTCCCACTTTTAAGTTTGGCCAGCGCAGAGTAGAATCCTTTTTTGTAAAGATACAGTTGTGCATCTACAATTACTATGTTTATAGGGGTGGTTGTTGGATTGTTCACTGAAACAAATACGTTATTGTTAAACGGAAATTCTGCTTCCAGTACCGCTTCGTAGAGCCGGAAAGTGGGGTTATACGCTACAATAAAAGGTATTTTGGGTATGCCTCTAAGGGACTGAACCTTAAGATCATTAAAGTTACCTGTTATACTGCGATTATCTATGTTAAATGTAACTTCCAACTGAGGATTATCTACCCCTATGAGAAAACTTACTGCCAATCCACGTCTGTGGAGTATAGTACTTGGTAGTACCTGCACATTGGAACTGCCTGGCGGAATTACTTTAGGAGCGCCATTGGCAATAGAAAAATTATAAACTTCAACGTAACCTTTAGCCTCTAATTCAGGAAAATATTCTTTTATTCCCATAAATAATCAGGGAATGGTAGTTAATAAATTTTTAGGAATAGGTTTAGATGGTGCCTATTCCAGTTACATTTCCAGATGGGACAGCTACACCGTTAGCAGGCCTGATGGAAACACTGTTAGAGTGTCTCGAACCAATCCTTATTGGGTTAGATGGATCAACTGCCACTGCACTTGCCCATGCCGCTGTTGGAAGAACTCCGGAGAGTATGCCAGTTGAAAGGGCAACTATTCCGTACGACAGGAGGAATGATCCCATGTAGCTTTTCCCTTTTTTCAGGAACATGTAGCCTATAATGGTACCGACAAGACCAGCACCAATTCCAATTATGGCAGAGGGTGAACCGAAGCTTCCCAGAGCCTTCATGAGAAATGGCGGTGTTGCCGATGATGAAGCGGCAAGGAAAGTCTTTGCCTGTGGAATATCCACAAGCTCTCTCAGTGCGAATGTCTGGACTGCTCCAGCCACGCCTCCCACTATAGACGCAAAAACGTCTCTGTCAATTGCCAGTCCGCCAAATCCAAGTCCGTATGCCATTTATATCGCCTCAGAATCCGCCGTATGATCCCATGCCAGCAGGGGACATGCCGGTTCTGAAAGCCATACCAGTGGCACCAGAGAGCTTAGACATTGTTGCCTGGTGTTTTGCTTCCCTTGCGGCCTGCCTGTTCTCCTGCCCGCCGTAGTTACTGCCTGCCAGAGACTGCCCTACCATAAGGTTGAGCATGATCATCCTTTTTCCGTTAGCTGTAACTTTTGCCCTTGCTCTTGGGTCTCCATAGAGTCCTGAAGCGGCTCTTGCCAGTCCTGTTCTTACCTGGTACGATGCACTGCCAGGAGTTCCGAATCCCTTTGTCTGCCCATTCTTGCTCAGGATGAGCTTGCCGGTGTGCCAATCTACTTTTGTGTAGAAAGGCGTGTTAAAAATATAACCTTTCATAGCTATCAAAAATACTATTTAATACGTATATATAAGCAAATCGAATATAAACCAATTGTTATTTTGTGTTGTAAAAGATATCAAATCGATACATTAATATACCATTATGATATTAGATTATTGATAACTATGGAAACAATCGTAGTTGAAAAAGAAAAAATTCAGGAGCTAAGAAACGAACTCCTGAAAAGAAAAAACAAGATTGACATAGTCGTTAGAGCAAACAAGCTCAAGATGGCGGGCGATGGGAGCCTGATAGTCCCTATACCCAACTCTGGAGGAATAACAGAAGTTATGCCTACTCAGTGGGCGCAATCGCAAATAGCCGAGTACGTTGGGATACCGGTAAACTATTTTAGGAAACTGCAAGGATATCCAGAACTATTTGCATACAACGCAAACTACTGGCTGTCCAGGTCATATGATATGAGGATGGTCAGAATGATTAATGGCGAGGCAATTGCCTATCTCAGCAATGCCTATAGAGCCATTGATAACTACTATGTGGCTACAAGCGTGCTTCAGGTGGCTATGGAGACTCTGGAAAAGCAGGGATTAACCATGCAGGTACACAGAGCATACCTGACAGACAGGGTGTTTGATATGTCGCTTATGACGCTGGAAACCCCTATTGAATATCCAAGCGGAGAAAAATACCGGCTTGGAATGCATATAAGAAATTCTGAGGTAGGGGCAGCCGCATTTTCCGTTAAGGCCATGGTGGTGCGGTATGCTTGCGGGAACGGACAGATTTTCGGGGATCCCATATCACAGAGGCACATTGGCAAGAGACTGAGAAGGAAACGTCTGGTCTCAGAGGACACAGACATTAGCCAATCTGGTTACTCTCAGCCAGATTAAAGATATGGCACAATACTCATTTTCTCTATCCAATGCCAAGAAATTTACAGACGAAGCTGAGAAATTACACGAGCAACCAATAGAGCCAACCGTTGAGTACATCCGTGCATCAGAAAAAGTGCTACAGTTGACTGAAGAGGAAACCCGCAGCATATGGGAAAAGGTCAGGGAGAACAACAGGTACGAGCTGGTACAGGCAATCACCAGCACAGCAAACACTACTTTTCGTACGAATCCGGAAAGAGGAACAGAATTGCAGGAACTGGGAGGAGCATTGGTGGAGCAACCAAGCATATGGGATGCAGTTGAGAGAACGTCAAGGAGGAGAAAGTAATGCCGGAAAATATGAACATGGTTATGTCGATGGATGGACAACCCATCCACATAAAACTTATACGTAACACACGTGGGTACCAGTGGGAGATAAGTGTCAACGCTGAAACCATCAACGAGGCGCTGAACACGTTGCAGGAAATTGACACGAAATTGCACGAAAAATACAAAAATGGAGGCGAGGAGTAATGAGTATGGGCGCAAGTATCGAACAAGCGAAAGCGAAAATGAAAATGAAAGCCGGTTTAACTACCAGGCTGTTTAAAGAAAATGTAAGTCAGGCGACTTGGAAAAGGCACTGGGAAAAGTGATTGACGATCTTACGGGGGAGGAGATAATGACACTGGTTAAAGTCATTGACGACCACGGAGATCTTTTTGAACAGGCCAGAGTACTAAGGGAGCAGAAAAAGGTGGATCCAACACCGGAACCACAGAAACCGCCGGAACCACAGAAACAATCATCTTTGCCGGAAGGAGATAAGCCAAGCAACGGAGAACCCAGAGGGATATCAGAAAAACAGCTGAACTATCTGCTGCAACTGCTGGATCACAATTCCCTCCAGTATGATCTGGACGATTTTGTACACCACTCCGGAAAACACCCACAGCAACTCACCAGCGAAAATGCCTCTAAATTGATAGAGGCACTGAAAAACGGGAACAGAGATAAGCTGGAAGTGGCTATATACAAGGCATCCGATCAGCCCCCGCTTGGTGAGGCACCCCCAAGTAACCCCGCAACCCGATGCCCCTGCCCCTACGCCTGCCCCTGCGCATCAGGCAAATTTTTATCTCACAAGGATAGCATCCCCTGCGCCTGCCCCTGAGACACGGCAACCTGTGCCTGCCGCGTCTAAGCCCACGGTAATTGAGGGGTACACGATGGAGGAAATCCAGATGATTCGCACGAACGTTGCCCAGGGCGCAACGGACGATGAGATTAGATATTTTCTTTATGTCGCTCGGCAGAGAGGTCTCAACCCCCTCCTACACGAAATATACTGGATGAGGAGACACAGAAAGACGGCTAATGGATATATTGATTCCTCATCTATTATCATTGGGATAGATGGCGCCCGTAAGATCGCATCTGCATCTGGCAAGATTGACGGACTGGATGTGGACGTAATCCGTAATGAAGAGGGAAAAATAGAATACGGCATCGCCACTTTGTGGCTGCACGGTTCTGCACATCCCTACATTGCGCGTGCCAAGCTCTCCGAGTACTCTCCTTCGGACAGTGGCATGTGGAAAACCATGCCGGAGACGATGATTAAGAAAGTTGCGGAGATGCTTGTTTACCGGATGGCGTTTGCGGACTTGCTGGGTGGATTGTATATTAAAGAAGAAATGGATCAGTCAGGAGGTGATCAATAATGGCCATAAAAATGTTCAGTCTCCGGATCAAGGATGGAGATTATTCGTTTTTGCAGGATCGTGCAGACTCGATGGGTATTTCGACATCCGACCTTATAAGGATGATACTCCGAGAATGGATCGTATCTCACAAAGAGACTAAGACTGAGGTGCAATAATGGAAAGCAAAGATGTAACAGAACTTACGGCATATATGGGGGATTTGAATCGGAATATATCAGTAATGGTAAGAGCCTTTGGAGAA
>JGI24721J44947_10012599_pt1 | contig 10427 bp, 10 predicted proteins | sample YelNatPaOPGAMG01_FD_44947 | JGI IMG/M metagenome (IMG submission 44947) | reverse complement strand
TGTAGGTTCTAGCCCTGGCCAATATGATTTAGGCTATAGATCTTTTACTTATGAAGTAACAAGTGCTGCCACCCCAACCCCAACTCCAACCCCAACACCAACTAAAACACCAACCCCGACCCCTGCCGGTGGGTGTGATTTAATAATTGAAGATATATGGTTTGGAGAAACTTCCTATGTACCCCATGCCGTTCATTATCGAATTAAAAACCAAGGGCAAGCAGGTTGCGGTTATTCCCTCTCCGTATTATATGTTAATAATTCCACCACCCTAGATCCTAATTGTGGCTCTAAGTGCTGTGATCCCTATGATGATGTGAATGGAGTTTCGGCTAATAGTTCACAAGATGAATATTTCTTTTATTGGAGATGCAATCCAGGTACCTCTTATAACATTAAAGTATGCGCTGATTCTGAGGGGCGTGTCTCTGAAACTAATGAAAACAATAATTGTAGAACAGAAACCATAACTTGTCCCTCGGCTGATATAATATGTGGTGGTAGCATTAGTTGCATTTCCGATCTTACTATTACTAATATTTGGTTTAGTTCAGACCGAAAAGTGAATTATACAATTTCAAATCAGAGAAATGCAACTGCCGGCTGGACTTACTCAGCATTATTTGTTAATAATAATTATATTACCGAGGATTACGTAGATCCTTTCTCAGGATCTGGTTCGCGTAATGAAATTTTTACTGATTGGACTTGTAGTGCCGGAAGTTCTTACACAATTAAAGTCTGTGCTGACAGCACCTGTGCGGATCCAGAAATGAACGAGAATAATAATTGTAGAACACAGACTTTAACTTGTCCTTAATTATGTACCTAAAAGACAAGACATTTTTAAAATTAATGTCTTCTTTCTTCATTTTAGCAGGAGTAATAATTTCTTTTCTTATTATTTCTTTTGAAAAAGGAGAAAAATCTTATCTTCCCTCAATTTCTCCTCCCCCGGTTTTAGAAGAAGAAACAGACTTAAAATGGTCTCAAGAAATAAGCGAAATTTATGGAAGGGTAATAAAAGTAGAAAATGATTTTATTTTGGTGCAATCTTATGAAGGTCCAGAAATAAAGGTGTCTATTTCTCCTAAGACCAAAATAATTGCTTTTCACAAAAAAGAAGGGAAGCTTTTTCTGAGAGAGTTAAGTTTCTCGGAAATTCAAACAGGGGATGAAGTTATTATTTTCGCTAAGAAAAGCTTGGTTTCAGAGAATGAATTTTTGGCAGAAAGTGTTAGGATCAAAAACTATCTAGAATATTAGAAGAGGTTATCTTATTAAACTATAAGAGGAGAGAGTCCCTCAACAATCGCCTCTGGGAAGCCAGTACTGGTGCGGGTTCCGAGGTGATTTTTTTAATTTGGCACGATTTTGCGTAAAAACAAAAGGGCTGCCTGCGCTGAAGTACAGAATTTTTAGTTTTTAAGACGCGTTAGTGCCCGTTCTTGAACTTGCGCTGCCGAGTCATGTTTTTCGAGAAAATTTCTGGTTCTTCTTCCACTATCAGGAGAGTTGAAATATCATTGAGGAGGGATATGATTGTTGAATGCACCCAAGAGGAGGGAGATCGTGAAAAGGCGAAGAAGGAACAATGTGGGGTAGAATCTTGCATGGGCGTGACCGGTGTAACTTTATAGGGGAGAATTCACAGGGATGATTTCCCTGTTTTTTGTTGACGTGGATTTTAAGGAAAGTATAATAAAGTTAGGTTTAATATTTCATTAAAGAGAAAAAAGAGATAAAATAAAATGAAAAGAAGTAAAAGCAAAATGGTAAAAATTGAATTTTATCCGAAAGAAAAATTAAAAAAAGAAATCTTAGAAATTGTCGGCAAATATTTAGATTTGAAAAAATATAAAGTTTTCTTTTTTGGTTCAAGGGCGACAGGGAGGCACGATGAAAGATCAGATATTGATATTGGAATTGAAGGACCAGAACGCATTCCTTTGGAGATTTTGTCTGCAATAAGGGAAGAAATTGATAAGCTTCCAACTCTTTATCATATAAGATGTTGTTGATTTTAAAAGTGTTGGAAAGGATTTTTACAAAGTGGCAAAACAAAATTTTGAATTAATTTTAAAATGACAAAATTTGAAGCTCTAAAAAAACAATATCGAAAAGCTCTTTCCCGTTTTGAAGAAATTTTAAAAAAAGAGAAAAATGAAATTATTCGCGATTCTGCAATTAAAAGATTTGAGTTTACATTTGATTTAGCCTGGAAAAACATAAAAGCATATTTAGAAGAAAAGAAAGGAATTAGTTGTTTTTCTCCAAAAGAGTGTTTTCGTGAAGCTTTTCGCCAAGGGCTTATAGATAAAGAAAAAATTAGTGCAGAAAAAAAGGCAAAAGGAAGGTTTCAAAAATTACTATGACGCTTTTTGTTACTGGGATTTCAGGTTTTGTTGGGAAGAATTTTTTAAACTTTTTGAGAAAAGAGAAGGAAAACTTTGAGATTTTAGCATTGGTCCATCAAAGAGATATTCCTTTGGAGTGGCCGATAGTTGAGAAAATAAAAGGGGATATAAGAGATATTGATTCTTTGGAAAAGGCATTTTTGAAAAGGAAAATTGATGGGATTTTGCATTTGGCAGCAGTTATTAAATCAAAGAATTTGAAAGATTTTGATGAGGTTAATGTTGAAGGGACAAGAAATGTTGTAAAATTGGCTGAAAAATACAATGTTAAAAAATTCATTTTTTTGAGTTCTGACTTTGTTTTATATGAAAAGTTTGCCCCAAATCCCTACGGAATTTCAAAAAGAAAGTGCGAAGAAATAATTTTAAATTCGAATTTAGATTACACAATTTTTAGACCAACACCAATTTTTGGTCCAGGAGATAATAAAAACTTTGCAACCTTAGCTTCTTTTGTAAAAAAATATCCAATTTTACCTGCGATTCATTGCTATATGGAACCTGTTTTTGTTTTAGATGTTGTCAAAGCAATAATTTCTGCGCTCAAAACAGAAAAGGCAAACCGAAAAATTTATTTTTTGCCAGGAGGCAAAGGTTATGACTTTGTTGAAATTTTAAAAATTGTAGCCAAAATTCAAAACCTAAAAAGATTAATTTTGCCCTTGCCCCCATTTTTGTTTTTACCAGCTTTAATTTTTGCTGAAAAAATTTTCAAAGATTTTCCTTTAGAATCCTATCAAGTCAAAAAATGGTTGAAAACAAAGCCCTTAGACGCAAGAAGCACAAAAGAAGACCTAAATTATAACCCAATTTCCTTTGAAGAAGGAGCGAGATTTATAATTTAAAAATGGAGAAAAAAGCAATTCTTCTTTTTATTTTAATTTTCTCTATTTACTTTCTTACAAAAGCTAACCCCACTCCCTATAATTATTTTGTCCGCTTAGCCGATGCCTTTTTGCATTTTCGACTTTATCTTTTAGAAAATCCTCCTTGGCTCAATGAATTAGTTCCTTTTGAAGGAAAATATTATGTAATTTATCCACCAATGCCAGCTTTGATTTCTATTCCTTTTGTGATTTTCAAAGGATTGAACACAGATCAAACACTAATTAGCATTTTAATTGGCAGTTTAAATGGAGTTTTGGTTTATTTTTTAGTTAAAAAATTCCTTCAAAACGAAAGCAAAACAGCTTTTTGGATGGTAATTTTATTTTCCTTTGGTACAATCTATTGGTATTTAGCAACAGTAGGTTCAGCTTGGTATTTTGCTCATATTGTTGCTGCCTTTTTTCTTCTTTTGGCGTTAAATGAATTATTTGGTAAAAAAAGACCATTTTTAATTGGACTTTTTTTAGGCGCAGCTTATTGGTCTCGTCTTCCCACGATTTTATCTTCTCTCTTTTTCTTAATTTTGCTTTTAAAGGAAAATGAAAAAATTTTTTCAAAAAGCAATTTTTGGAATATTTTAAAATTTACTCTAGGGGTTAGCGTTTTTCTCGTTTTAAACTTCACTTACAATTGGCTTCGATTTGGCACAATTTTTGATATGGCTTATTACCTTAGACCGAATTTATTAAATGAACCCTGGTTTAATAAAGGACTTTTTAGTTTAAGTTATATTCCCAGCCATTTAAAAATAATTTTTCTCAAAGGTCCTAACATCCTTCCAAAATTTCCCTATTTTCAACCTTCCTGGTCAGGGATGGCAATTTGGCTTACCACTCCAGCTTTTATTTTCGCTCTTTTTTATACTCTTAAACATTTCAAAGAAAAAATTACTCTAGCCTGTTGGTCAGCCATTTTGCCTATTGCAATTTTGGTGATGAGTCATGGGGGAACAGGCTTTACTCAATTTGGCTATCGCTATGCTACAGATTTTTATCCATTTTTGTTTTTGCTCACATTTTTGGGAATGAAAAATTTGAAACCCTATCATAAATTTTTTATTATAATTAGTGTTTTGGTCAATCTTTGGGGAGTTGTTTCAATAAATAAATTTGGTTTTGTAGATTGGTAAAATGTTAGACTATCTTCTTTTAATATTGGGTTTTCTATTTACTTTCTTTTTGCCAGGATATCTCATAATTGAAACCTTTTTTAAAGAAATTCCAAAAATTTATCGACTCCCCTTGTATTTTATTTTGAGCATCATAGTTTCAACCTATTTAGTTTACTTTTTGAGTTTAATTTTCGGATTTTCAAGATTTTCTATTTTACTTTCCATATTTTTATTTTTTCTTTGGTTTTTGTTTTACCTTTTTAAAAATAAAAGAATAGACTTGAATTTGCAGAGAGGGCATGACCTTGGGATTTTTCTTTCTCTTTTCGTTTTTCTTATTTATTTTGTCGCTCTTTATCCAGCTATTTTTAAAATCTATCAAGGCTATATTGTAATGTCAGGACCAAATTGGCAAGATACCGCTCTCCATTTAGGGATTATTCAAAGCATTTCTCAGGGAAATTTTCCTCCTCAAGCCCCTTATTATGCAGGAAGATCTTTGACTTATTATTACTTCACTGACTTTCATTCAGCCATTCTTTTAACCTTATTTTCAAGATTTTTCCCTCGGATTTTGGTTTACGATAATCCATTTTTTCCTGCAATTTTTGCCTTTTCTATTTATTGTTTAGTCTTCTATCTTACAAAGAAAAAAAGCATTTCCTTTGCTTCAGCTTTTACTTGTACATTTTTTAGCAGTTCCTTATTTATTAGGTTTTTTCAAGATCTTTTTCAAAATCCAGAAAAAACAAATTTAATCAAAAAAGCAATTTATCTTATCTCAAACAATAGCTACTCTCTTGAATATGAGAAATTATTTCAACTTTCCAATGTAGCTGATTATTTCTTGCAAAACAGAGCAATGATGGTAGGATTTCCGGCAATAGTTTCGGTTTTATTTTTAGTTCTTTATGGTTTAAGGAAAAAGAATGAAAAAATAATTTTTCTAGCTGCCCTAATTTCAGCTTCACTTTTTAAATTCCAACTCTTTGCTGCAATTTCTTCTTTAATCATCTTTTTGTTAGCCACTATTTTTTACTTTGAAAAAAAAGAATGGAGATTTTATCTTAAATCCTTTTTCATCTTTTTAATTTTATTTTTAATTCCCAACTTTCTTTTTAGACATGAAAATGCCATTTTAATAAAAGCCGCTAAAGAACATTTCTCTTTTGGTCCCTGGGAAAAGGAAAAAAATTTTAGCTGGTATTTAAAATTTATATTTGCAAATTTTGGTTTACCTTTTGTTTTAAATTTTCTTGCATTTTTTTATGCCATTTTAACTGCTATTAAAACAAAAAAACTTCAAAAAGATTTATTCTTTATTTCAACTCTTTCTTTAGTTTTATTTTCAATTCCATTTTCCTTTACCTTTACTATTTATAAAGGAGACATGTTTAAATTTTTTTACATTGCAATTTTGTTTGCAACAATTTCAAGCTTTTGGTTTCTCTCAATTGTGATTAAAAATAGACCGATTTTAATAGTTATCATTTTGTTTTTGTTACTTTTTTCTACTGCCAGTTCTTTTCTAACCCTAACCCACAGTTTTTTAAACAAAACCGGTGCCTATTCTCTCGAGGATTTAAATGCAGGAATTTGGATTAGAAAATTTACTCCAAAAAATTCAATTTTTATTGGGATGCCAACTGTTCACTCACCAATAGATCAAATAGGGGGAAGGCTTAGAGTTTTATCTTATATTAATTGGCCATATTCTCATGGTTACTATCTTGGCGAGGATAATGTTTTTAAAAGGCTTGAAGATATTGAAAATTTATATCAAAATTCTAAAAACAAAGAGCTTGTCTTGGGAATTATGGAAAAATATAAAGCAGATTACATTTTTTATGGGCCAGAAGAAAAAAGAAATTTCCCAGAAGCTGCGACAAATTTTGACCAAAATGAAAATCTCAAAAAGGTTTATGAATCAAATGAAATTCAAATATGGAAAAAGGTAAAATAATTTTTCTTTTGACTATTTTAATTTTATTGAAATTTCTTTTGGCTCTTTCAAAGAGCAATCCGATTGATATGCCTTTGTTTTTGGCTTGGAGTTCACATTTGGCAAAAAGTGGATTTTTTAATTTTTATCAAACCTGGAAAGATGCAGATCCTTATCCCCCAACTGCTCTCTATTTTTTGTGGGTTTCAGGGAAGATAGCCTCATTTTTTAACTATTCTCAAAAAATTCATGAGTTTTTAATTAAATTTTGGTTTGTTTTGGCAGAAATTCTTGGAGGTTTTTTGATTTATCAGATTGCAAAAAGACAAAAGAAAGAAAAGCTCGGATTTTTATTAGCAATTGTTTACTGTTTTAATCCAGCTATTTTTTTCAATTCCTCTTTTTGGGGTCAATTTGATACTTTTTTGGCAACTTTTTTACTTTTTTCTATTTATCTTTTTGAAGTTCAAAAACCTCTTTTAGGATTAGCAATTTTTACCCTTTCTTTTTTCATTAAACCCCAAGCAGTTTTTTTGGCCCCTCTAATTGGAATTTTGCTTTTGAAAGATTTTTCAATTAAAAAAATTCTTCTTTCAGTTTTAATTGTTTTTTCAATCACATTTTTCCTCTTTCTCCCTTTCATTTCAAAAGAGAACCTTTCTTTTATTTTTTCTTATCATTTAAAAAGACTTCAACAATATCCTTATGCGACTGCAAACGCTTTTAATTTTTGGATGCTTTTTAAAGGTCAAACAACCTTTGATAAAGATTTAATTTTTGGTTTGAGTTATAGAAATTGGGGATTAATTTTGGTTTTAATTTTTCAGACAATAGCTATTTTTTTAGTTTTAAAAAACAAAAAGGATCCGTTTTGGCTCTATTTTGGTAGTTTTTTTGCCTATTTTGCCACTTTTTTATTTGGGACAAGGATGCATGAGCGCTATTTAATTCCTTCATTAATTTTTCTTACCGCTTCTTTAATTTGGGAGAAAAAACTTTGGAGATTGCTTTTTGTTTTAAGTCTTGGCGTTTTTATTAATACTTACTATATTTATTGGCGATGCTGGCAGGGGAATTTAAATAATGATGCATTGTTTGTTTGGGTTCCAAAAGATGACAAAATTGCAATTTCAATTTCAATTCTTACTTTACTTTCTTTCTTTTACTCTTTGTTTTTTATTTATGAAAAAATTTTTGGCAAAATTAAATTACCAAAGCTTGAGTTTCCATATTTTATGAAAGAACCAGATTTAAAAGAAAAACCAAAAAAACAAAATTTCTTTATTTTAATTTTGCTTTTTTTGAGCTTTTTAAGCAGATTTTTATTTTTGTCTCATCCTCCAGAAGTCGTTTTTGACGAAGTTCATTATGGAAAAGCAGTCAATGGATATTTTAAAGGCGAATATTTTTTTACCGGACATCCACCTTTGGGTCCTGAATTAATTGCTCTTGGAGGTTTTTTTGGGCATTATCAGCCAAAATTTGCTTTTGAAAATATTGGAGAAAAATTCAGTGATAATTCTTACATTTCTTTAAGAGTTATGCCAGCTCTTTTTGGAGCTTTAATTCCTTTAGTTTTATTTTTCTTTTTGAGAGAAATTGGATTTTCTGAAATTTTAGCCTTCTTTGCCTCCTTGTTTTCAATTTTTGAAAATTCACTTTTGGTTCAATCTCGTTTCATTTTAATTGATACTTTTTGGATCTTTTTTGGATTTTTGGGCTTAACACTCTTTTTTCTCTCAAGAAGAAAAAATTACAATCTTTCTTATTTGGCATTGAGTGGAATTTCTTTTGGCCTTGGAACAGCAACAAAATGGACAGCTTTGAGCTTTCCTTTGTTTGCAGGAATTGTTTTTTCATTTGATTTTTTAAAAGAATTCTTTAAAGAAGGAAAAAAAGAAATTTTTAGTCTTATTTTCAAAGTTATTTTTGGTTTTTTGATTTGTTTTTTTGTTGCCTATTTTATTCCCTTTGCCATTCATTTTAAACTTTTGCCAAAATCAGGACCTGGAGATGTTTTTATGAGCCAAGAATTTTTGACAGGGCAAAAAAATCTTTTTGAAAAATTTATTGAATTGAACAAAGTGAGTTATGAAACAAATGTAAAAGGAATGAAAGCCACTCATCCTTATAGTTCAAGATTTTACACTTGGCCATTTCTTTTGAGACCAATTTTTTATTGGATTAATGAGAATCAAAGAATTTATTTTTTGGGAAATCCAATTTTGTGGTGGAGCTCGACTTTTGCAATTTTCTTTTTATTCATCTTATTTATCTTTCATTCAAAAATTCAAAAAGACAAAAGAGCAATTTTCATTTTGCTTGGCTATTTAACAAATATGGTTCCTTATTTAAATGTTGAAAGGGTTACTTTTTTGTATCACTATCTTCCAGCTTTACTTTTTGCNATTTCCTCTTTGGTTTATTTGGTAAGTTGGCTAAAAGATTGGAAAAAAGNAATTTTTCTAATTTTAATTTTTGTAATCCTTTCATTTTTGTATTTTNCTCCCTTAAGTTATGGNTTTCCTCTTTCNCCNCAAGATTATCAAAGAAGGATTTGGCTAAAGAGCTGGATTTAGGTAAAATAAAAGAATGGNAAAAGAAATTCAATTTCTAAAGAAAAGGGCACAGGAATTTTGGGAGGCAGGTAAAAGATTTTTTAATGAAGGAAAATATAATCTTTCAGCCTTTCATTTAGAACAGGCGGTTCAGCTGTGGATAAAATATTTAATTGGGCTCAAAATCGGTGATTGGCCTAAAACGCATTATCTCTCAGCATTGATAAAAGAATTAGTAAGGGCTTGGGATGAGAATAAATTTTTAGAGTTTTATCAACAAAAAGAATTGTTTTTTGATAGTTTAGAAGAGGCTTACTTTGTTTCAAGGTATTTCCCTAAAGAATTTACTCAAAATGGGGTTTCGCAATTAATCGAAAATGCCCAAGAATTTTTAAAATTGACAGAAGAAATAACGAAGGAAAAATTTTTCAATGGCTAAAACTTTAACTCAAATTTTAAAAGAAGTTTGGGAGGAAAGGAAAGTTTATTTTGAGAATTATCAGTTTTATGGGAAAAAGATTAAAAAAGAGGCAGAAAAAATTTTAGGATCTGTTAGAGTTTTAATTTTTGGATCAATTGTTCGAGGAGACTGGACGCCACAAAGNGACATTGATGTTTTAATCATTTCTGAAAATTTGCCAGAAAATCAAGAAGAAAGATCAAAAATTAGAACCAAAATTAAATCAGCCATAGATCCCTTTTCGCCTTTTCAAATTCATCTTGCCACAAAAAAAGAATATCAAAATTGGTATCAAAAGTTTATAAAAAAAGATTTTATCGAAATTTAAATTAAGATTGCTTGCCTTTTTTGACAAAAAGGAGGTAAAATAAATTAAAAGGTTGAGTTTTTTAAAAAATTTTTGGCAAAACAAAAAAATGAACCTTCAAAAAAAAGCTTTAATTTTCATAACTCTCTTTTTTGGAATTTTTTTAACTCCCTCCTTTATTCACGCACAAAATCTGCCCTCTTGTCCTTTTTCTGATACAGCTGGTGTTTGGATGACAATGGGGGACGATGATACTTGGGACCAAAATCGTTGTAGATTAGGAACATCTTGCAGCAAAAGTTGGTCAGGTGGTGCTTTTTGGATTTCTACAGGATGGCAAGGCTCTTATCCTTCACTTATGTCAGGAGGAACCCTAGTTACTGGTACCACTCACCGTTCAAAACTTTGCAAAACAGGTTCAAATCCTGCACAATCTTCTTCAATTCCTACCTGTCCATTTAGTGGAGGAACTCCAGGATATTTGTATGTCACAACTGTAGCGACTTATTGTAATGGTTCAAGCTATCTCAATAACATTAATAATTGGTGTCAAGTTAATTCTTCTGGGGGATGCGAAAAGCATATTCCAGAAACAGCAAGCTGTGGAGCCTCAGTTGTGAGAACTTGGCCGGGTAATTCAGCAGGTTATAGGGTCGAATGTTATGGAGACGTGCCTGTTGCCCAAAACGCTAATTGGTGTTTGCTTTGTTATGTTCCAACTGCCACTCCAACCCCAACACCAAC
>JGI24721J44947_10012596_pt1 | contig 10427 bp, 10 predicted proteins | sample YelNatPaOPGAMG01_FD_44947 | JGI IMG/M metagenome (IMG submission 44947) | reverse complement strand
TATTTTATCAAATTTTTTATCAATTTTCAAAGAACAATCTTTGGGAGGCAGTATCCCAAATAAAATTTATAGTTATATTATAACCTATTAGTGGATGAGTTTATAGAGTTTATTGAGTTTGTTGAGTTCATTGGTTTTTAAACTATTAACTATGAACTATTGACTATGAACTAATGATAAACTAATAGAAGGAGAATGGTATGGCTGTAAAAAAGAAAAAAGTTTTAACAGAAAATACAGGAAGGGTATATATAAACTCAACTTTCAACAATACAATAGTAACAATTACAGATACAAAAGGAAATACAATTTGTTGGAGTTCTGCAGGAAGTTGTGGTTTCAAAGGCACAAAAAAAGGAACACCTTTTGCTGCACAGGTAGCAGCACAAACAGCTGCTAAACGTGCTGTAGATTTAGGACTAAAATATGTTTCTGTTTATGTTAAAGGTCCTGGACCTGGAAGAGAAGTTGCAATTAGAACTATACAAAATGCTGGTCTAAACATTACAGCTATATACGATATAACCCCAATTCCGCACAATGGTTGCAGACCTAGAAAATTAAGAAGAGTATAGAGGAGGTTTGTGTTATATGGGAAGATATTTAGGTGCAACATGTAAATTATGTAGAAGAGAAAAAGAAAAACTCTTTTTAAAAGGAGAAAAATGTTTTTCTCAAAAATGTCCTATAGAAAAAGGAAGAAAATTTCCACCAGGACAACATGGAAAAAAACAAACTAAAATTTCAGAATATGGGAAAAGATTAAGAGAAAAACAAAAACTAAAAAGAATTATGGGAATAAATGAAGAACAACTAAAAAAATACTTTGAGATAGCAAAAAAACAGAAGGGATTAGTTGGAGAAAATTTATTGAAGTTGTTAGAAACAAGGTTGGACAATGTAGTATACAGAGTTGGTTGGGCATTATCTCGAAAATTTGCAAGACAGCTTGTTTCACATAAACATATTTTAGTCAACGGTAGAACAGTAAATATTCCCTCCTATCAAGTTAAAATAGGAGATAAAATCCAACTTAAAAATGGAATGAAAGATAATATTTATGTACAAAAGGCCCAAGAAAGGGCTGTGAATATACCTAAATGGATTAAATATGATCCTGAAACTAATACTGCTGAAATATTATCAATGCCTACAAGAGAAGACATTTCTTTACCTATAAACGAACTTTTAATAGTTGAATTTTATTCAAAATAAAAAGTTAAAAAGGAGTTAAAGGTATGGAAAAGCTACTTCTTCCTAACAAATTTGAAGAAATTACAAAACAACAAAATTATGGGAAATATGCTATATATCCCTTAGAAAGAGGCTTTGGACATACTCTTGGTAATTCNTTAAGGAGAATATTGCTGTCAAGTTTNGAAGGCGCTGCTATAACAAGTTGCANGATTCCTAATGTTGAACATGAATATTCTANAATACCAGGTGTTAANGAAGATGTGATTTATATTCTTATGAATCTTAAAAAAATAAGATTCAAAGTATACTCTGATAATCCNGAAAGAATAACTCTATCAGTTAAAGGACCAAAGATAGTAGTAGCTGGTGATTTTAAAACATCTCATAATGTAGAAATAGTAAACAAAGATCAATANATAGCAACTGTTGATGCTAACGGAGTTTTAGAAATGGAAGCAGAGGTGAACAAAGGTAGAGGGTATGCATTAGCAGAAAATAATAAAAAACCTGGTTTACCGATAAACACTTTGTATATAGATAGTATTTTTTCTCCAATTATAAAAGTTAATTATGAAGTAGAACCTGTAAGGGTGGGAGAAAAAACTAATTATGATAAACTTATAATTGAAGTTTGGACAGATGGAACTATAGAACCAAAAGATAGTATAATATATGCTTCTAAAATTTTGAAGGACAATTTAGAAATTTTCTTTAAAAAATCTCCTATTGATATTTTAGAACAAACAATAACACAAGAACTTTCTCCACAAGAGATTGCCCAAAAAGAATATTTAAAACAATTATTATCACAACCAATTGAAATTTTAGAATTATCAAATCGTGCTAAGAACTGTTTAAAAGAAACAGGAATAGAAACTATAGGTATGCTTGTTTCTAAAACGGAAGAAGAAATAAAAAATATTAGAAATTTGGGCGAAAAATCTTTAGAAGAAATCAAAGAAAAACTTAAATTACATAATTTATCATTAGGGATGAAACTATGATAAAAAATATTTCTAAACGGAAATTAAACAGACCATCTTCTCATAGAATGGCAACTTTAAGAAACCTAGCTGGCAACCTAATAAAATATGGTGCAATAAAAACTACAAAACCAAAAGCAAAAGAGTTAAAACGATTCTTAGAACATCTTATCACAAGAATCAAAAAAACAAAAGAAGATTTCAACAAATATAGAATTGCAAACAAATATCTATATACAAAATCTCTATCTGAAAAACTTATTAAAGTAATAATTCCAAAATATCAAGATATTAACTCAGGATATATAAAGACAGCATTTTATGGAAATCGCAAAGGCGATAATGCTCCTATTTATCTTGTAAAATTTAAATAGAGGTTAATAAAAAGATATGTTTGATTTTATATTTAAATTGTTTTCAAATGATATGGGAATGGACTTAGGAACAGCTACTGTCTTAGTTTATGTGAAAGGTCAAGGTATTGTGTTGTGCGAACCTTCAGTAGTAGCTGTAGATAAAGACACAAAAGAAGTCCTTGCGATAGGTGCTGAAGCAAAAAGGATGTTGGGAAAAACTCCGTCAAACATTGTTGCAGTAAGACCTTTAAGAAACGGAGTAATCGCAGATTTTGAAATAACAGAAAAAATGATTCGCTATTTTATACAAAAAGTACACAATACAAAAACTTTACTACACCCAAGAATTGTTATCGGAGTGCCTTCGGGAATTACTGAAGTTGAAAGAAGGGCAGTAAGAGAGTCAGCTCTACAAGCAGGTGCAAGAGAAATATATCTAATTGAAGAACCAATGGCTGCAGCTATTGGAGCAGGAATTGAAATTCATCAACCAAAAGGAAATATGATTGTTGATATTGGTGGTGGTACAACTGAAGTGGGGGTTATCTCCTTAGGTGGTATGGTTGTAAGTAAATCAATAGACATTGCTGGAGATGAACTTGACGAAGCTATAATTCAATATTTTAGAAGAAGATATAACCTTTTCATAGGAGAAAACACAGCTGAAGAAATAAAAATTAGAATTGGTTCTGTCTACCCACTTGAAGAAGAACTTTCTATGGAAGTAAGGGGAAGGGATCAAGTTACTGGCTTACCTAAAACTATAACAGTAACTTCTGAAGAAATTCGTTCAGCATTAATGGAACCTGTTAGTGCAATTATAGGATTAATAAAAGATGCGTTAGAAAATACTCCTGCAGAACTCGCAGCTGATTTAGTAGAAACAGGGATCACATTAGCCGGCGGAGGAGCTTTACTGCGTGGAATTGATAAATTGATTAGTAAAGAAACCGGATTATCTGTAAAAATTGCAGATGATCCAATAACATGTGTTGTACGTGGAACTGGCAAATATTTAGAAGAATTGGATCTTATAAAAAGAAAAAGATTGTTTTAAAAATGGCTTTAGATGACTTTAAAAGATTTCATTCAAAAAAATCGTCCCACAGTAATCTTTTCCTTCTCAATAATCTTCTCTTTAATTTGTCTTAGCACTAACATAACAGAGCAGCTAAAAACTATAAGGTCATTTTTTGTATATTTTCTTTACTTTACTTACAAACCAATATATGAAGTAATCGATTATCCAATTAGAATAACAAATAAGTTTATAGTTATTCCTTATTTATATGAAGAAAATTTAAAACTAAAAGATTTACTTAAGAAAAAATATCTAAAAAACTTACAAATTGAAGAATTAAACCAAAAATATTTACGAGAAATTTATCTAGATGAAATTTTAAAAAATTCAAAATATAAATTTATAGATAGCAAAGTTATCTTTAGAGATTATCAAAACTGGTATGATTATTGTATAATAAACATACCTCAAAACTATGAAACAGTAAAGGAAGATATGCCTGTTATAACAAATCCTGAACCTGATAAATTTTATCTAGTGGGAAGAATTTGGACAATAGAAAAAAATATTGCAAAAGTCCTTTTAATAACAAATCCGTTAAGTGCTGTTCCAGTAAAGATAAAAAACAAGAATGTAGAAGGAGTTGTTTTAGGAAATGGCTCTGTTGATTTGATAATGGATTATGTTTTAGAGGAAGATGATATACGAATTGGAGATATAATTGTTACAAGCGGATTAAACAACATTCCGGAGAATATAGAAGTTGGTGAAGTGACAAAAATAGAAAGATCAACAACACCTGGTTTTAAAAAAGCTACAATCAAGTTAAAATTTAATATTAACTCTTTAAAAAATTTACTTATTATTTTGTCTCAATAAAATGAAGAAATTTCTTTCTATCATTATAAATATTTTAATCATTATAATCTTAGATATATCAATCTCAAGAATTTTACCTTATTTTTTAAGACCAAATATATGGCTTATACATATAATTTATACAGCTTTATTTTTCAACCATACAACTTCAACTGTTATAGGGTTTCTGTCAGGAATTATCGTTGATTTTTTACATCTAAATATATTTGGAATGAATACTTTAACACTTTCTATAACTGGTTATGCAATTGGTTGGTTAAATAAAAGAATAAACGAAAATTTATTAAAGGTCCAAATTATAGTTTTGTTTTTTACTTCTGTATTTTATATCTTTATATATGTCATAATTTCTACAATATTCCATGCCAGTTCAGGGAAAATATTTCATCTTTTATTTTTACCATTTAATAATATGATACTTGGGTTTTTTATATTTCAGTTTTTTATATGGTATTATAAAAAATGGAAGTTGGTATAAATTATGGACTGGGAAAATGTTCCGTATATATTAAAAAAGGAACTTGAGAAAAATTTTTCTTTTCTAACTTATGTATTTTTAACACCAATAATTTTAATTTATATTCTAATTACCTACTATCAAGTAATTCGTGGAGATTATTACTATAATATAGCAGAACAAAATAGATTAAGAGCCTATACAATAAATGCTCCGAGAGGTAATATATACGATATAAATGGCAGAACTTTAGCAGACAACCGTCCATCAATAACTATACTTTACTATCCTATTAAACAAACAAATAAACAAGAAATAACAAATCTTCTATCAATTTTGCCTGAGTCAAAAGAGAAACTGTTTTTCGCTGTAAAATCACAAAAAATAGTTCCATTAGTAGAAGATGTAAATAGAGAACTATTTTTTAAATTATTATCAATGAAACATAGAATTTCAAATATCTTTATCTCTACTGAATTTAAGAGAAGATATGTTGAAAAAGAAAATTTTGCACATGTCATTGGATATATTGGAGAATTAAATTATTCTGAATACTTAACATTAAAATCTAAAGGTTACAATTATAATGATTTGATTGGTAAAGCTGGAATTGAAAAAAGCTATGAAGAATACTTAAGAGGCAGACACGGAGCTTTACTTATGGAAGTTGATGCTAAAGGTGTCCCCACAAAAATAATTAAAAATATCATGCCAACTCCTGGAGAGAATATATATCTTACTATTGACAAAGATCTTCAAGCTACTGCAAGAAATGCGTTGGCTGCTTTAGGGAAAAATGGTGCTGTAGTAGGCATAGATCCTCGCAATGGAGCAATAAGAATTTTAGTTTCATATAAAGATTTTGATCCAAACATCTTTATATCATTCTCAAAAGAAGAAAGAAAAAAGATATTACAAGATAAAAACTTACCACTTTTTAACAGAGCTATTCAGGGAATTTATCCACCAGGCTCTACATTCAAAATTTTAACCTCTATTGCCGCTTTAAATGAAAATATAGTTTCTTATGATACTAAGTATTTTTGTACAGGTGGATTTAAATTTGGAGAAAAAATTTTCAAATGTTGGGAAAAAAAGGGACACGGAAATATAGATTTTTTTAATGCTATAAGATTATCTTGCAATGTTTTTTTTATAAATCTTGGGCTGAGAGTTGAGATAGACAATATTGAAAAATATGGAAGGATGTTTAATTTTGACGATACTACAGGGGTAGATCTGCCTTCAGAAGTAAGAAATATTTTACCCTCAAAGAGATGGAAGAAAGAAAAGTTTAAAATTGACTGGTATGAAGGAGATACTGCTTCAGTAAGTATAGGACANGGATATGTTTCAGTAACACCAATACAAATGGCATTGTTTGCATCCGTTGTAGCTAATAAAGGGACAATATATCAACCTTATGTAGTAGAAAAAATTATAAGTAATAAAGGCGACATTTTATATCAACACACTCCAGTAAAAAAAGGATATATCAAACTTAATGATGGAGTTTGGGAGTTTATTCATAAAGCAATGATGGAAGTTGTAAACTCTGGAACAGGTTCTGCAGCTTATATTCCAAACTTTAAAATCGCAGGAAAAACAGGAACAGCACAAAATCCTCATGGAATAGATCATGCTTGGTTTATATGTTTTGGTCCGATTAAAGAAAACGAAACTCCAGAATTAGCATTAGCAATAGTAGTTGAACATGGTGGTAAGGGAGGAAGTGTAGCTGCTCCTATTGCAAGAGAGATATTTACTGCTTTTATAAATAAAACAACGCAAACTAAAATTGAAATAAAAACTACACAAACAACTGAAGAATATGGAGATTAATAAAATCATATTACTTAAACAAAAAAAAGAAGAAAATATAATAAAAAAATTACTGATTTCATCAAATTGGAGATTAATAATCACATCTTTTATTTTATCTTTCGTAGGAATAGTTATGATATGGTCTGCGACATTCTCAACTGGCAGCTTAACTTTTGTACAAAAGCAATTAATTGCTTTAATAATTGGAATTTTACTACTGATAATTTTTAGCATTATCAACTATCAACTATTTCAACCATATTTTTGGCAATACACTTTTTGTATACTTCTTTTGATATTTGTATTGATAGTTGGTACTACTTACAGAGGAACTCGTGCTTGGATTGATTTAAAGTTTTTTACATTTCAACCTTCAGAAATTGTAAAAATAATTTTTATTTTAGTTAGCTGGTTATTTTGATACGAAATGGACAAAATATCCAAAATTAAGTGAAATTTTTATACCAATGGGTTTCTTTACATTAATTTTTATTTTACTTATTTTGCAACCAGATTTTTCTGCCATTGTTGTATATCTGCCAATAATTTTTAGCATATTTTATTTTGTAGGGGTAGATAAAAAAATGTTATTTTATACTATTCTATTTGGAANTTTAACTACAGGTTTGTTTATAACAAAGGTTTATTTATCTTTAAATGAATATTCATTAATGCCAAAAATTTTACAATTTTTTTATTCTTCATTAACAGGATTTAATCTCCAATGGTTAATAGTTATTTTTATATTAATTTTGATTTCATATTTTATATGGTGGATATTAAGAAAACTTTTATTCACTGTCACTTTAACAAGTTTAATAATTACAGTCACAGTAATACTTATAAGTTACAGTTTAGTTGTTGTAAGCCATAAAATTATAAAGCCATATCAACAAAAAAGAATTGTTGCATTTCTTAATCCTTATTTTGATCCATCAGGAGCCGGGTATCAAGTCATTCAAACTAAAATTGCTATAGGAAGTGGGAAAATTTTAGGAAAAGGACTTTTCAATAGCACTCAAGGAAAATTGGGCTTTGTTCCTGAAAAACACACTGACTTTATATTCTCTTTATTAGCAGAAGAATTTGGTTTTGTTGGTTCAACAATAGTTGTATTTTTATATTTTATTTTAATTTTGGAAGGCATAAATATAATGAAAACAGCAAGAGATACATATGGAAGTATTATAGCTTGTGGAATAACAAGTATGTTTGCATTTTATTTTCTAATGAATCTAGGAATGTGTTTAGGACTTCTTCCTGTTGTTGGTTTACCTCTACCCTTTGTTTCTTATGGTGGTTCAAATTTAATCTCTTCTTACTTAGCTATTGGTTTGTTAAATTCTATACATATAAGAAAATTTATGTATTAATCAAAAATTATGATAGAAGAAAATCTATTAAAACTTGTAACATCGCCAGGACAATATATAGATTCTGAATGGAATTCAGAAACTTCTTCTATATTAAGAAAAAAAACAAAATCTGATATACTAAAGATATGTTTATGTTTTCCTGACAAATATACTATAGGCATGTCAAATTTAGGAATAGAAATTTTATATAAACTTCTAAATTCTTGCGATGATATAATTTGTGAGAGATTATTTGCTGTTGATATAGATTTTGAAAAACTATTAAGAAAAGAAAACATTTCAATATTTTCATTAGAAACAAAACAAAATTTGTCAGATTTTGACATAATTGGTTTTTCTTTGCAGAACGAACTAAGTTACACCAATATTTTCACAATATTAGATCTTGCCAATATAAATTTTAAAAGCAAAGATAGAAAGAAACTATTTCCACTTATAATTGCAGGTGGACCATGTAGCTGTAATCCAATCGTTTTAAAAGAATATATTGATTTCTTTGTTTTAGGTGAAGCAGAAGAGAGTTTGTTAAACATTGTAGAAATTGTGAAAAAATACAAAAAGAAAATAAAAGAAAATCCAAATTTAGATCAACAAGAAATAAAAGATGAAATGCTTAAAGAAATAAGTAATTTAAAAGAAACATATGTCCCAAAATTTGACAACAAAAATGTTTATCCTGGTGCAGTTAATATTAAAGAAAGTTTTTATCCAGAAAAACCAACCGTCCCTATAATAAGAACAACACATCTCAGACTAAATATAGAACTTACAAGAGGATGTGGATATAATTGTAATTTCTGTCAAGCTGGACATATTTGTAAACCATTAAGATATAGAGATAAAGAAAAGGTTAAAGAAATTATAGAAAAATCTTTATTATCAACTGGATATGATGAGATATCATTAACTGGATTTTGTGTGACAAACTATCCATATTTAAACGAAATCTTAGACTTTATAAATCAAAGATTTGCAAATGATTATGTATCTGTCTCTTTACCATCTTTAAGAATAGAAGATGTAAATGAAGAATTAATAGAAAGATTGGGCATTGTTAGAAGATCAACCATTACATTAGCACCTGAATCAGCTAACGAAGAGTTAAGAAAAGTTATAAACAAAGATATCACAAATCAAGAAATTTTTGAAAAAATAAAATTACTTTATAAATATGGATTTACAAAAATAAAACTTTATTTTATGATTGGACTTCCTACTGAAACCAAAGAAGATATAGAAAATATACCAAAACTTATTTATGAAATAAAAAAATATCTGCCTAAGATAAACTTTAGTATTACTATATCTCCTTTTATTCCAAAACCTCATACTCCATTTCAATTTGTAAAAATGGATAGTTTTGAAAATTTAACTAACAAACTCTTATTTCTTAAAAAGTCCTTAGGAAAAAAATTAAATATTGCTAATATTAAAAAACAGGTTCACTCATCTATAATAGAAGCTTTGATATCAAGAGGAGATGAAAAAGTTGGAGAATTAATAGAAGCAGTATGGTCAGAAGGAGCAAGATTTGATGGATGGGAAGAAAATTTTAACTTTGAACTATGGTTTAAAAAAATCAAAGAATTAAATTTAGATTTGGAAAAATATTTATACACAGAATACGATGAGAAAACTAACTTTGTGTGGGATAAAATAAAATATTTTTACACAAGAGAAAATTTATACAAAATATATCAGCAAAGTATTCAAAGAAGGATATATCAAACAAAAAATATTTTAATTACCAATGATTCTACTATTCAAAAAACAATAGTGCAACTAAAAACCAACTCACAACCAAAGCTTTCTTTTACATTGCGATTGAGATTTTCAAGAAAAGGAAACAGAAAATTCTTGTCATACTTTGACCAATTAGAACTACTAAAACGTGCTTTAAGAATGTCAGGGATACCTATAAACTACACCTGTGGTTTTAATCCTCAAATAAAAATGTCTTTACCACCACCAATACCAGTAGGGTATGAAAGCAACTCTGAATATATGGATGTAGAAGTAAGTCAAAAACTTTCAATTGAAGAGATAATTAAAAAAATCAATAGTGTTTTGCCATCTGGTTTTTCTTTAATTGAGGCAAAACTTTTTTATTTACCATTAAACAAAATCACTCCATTAAATAACATTATTAACTTAATAGAATATACTATAAATTTTGACAAACCATTTGATAATACAAAATTAAAAAATTTTTTAGAATCAAAAGAAATTTTTGTTAAAAAACAAAAACAAGATAAAGTAGAAACAATAAATATTTGTGAGTTGGTAAGAGAAATTAAAATTATAGAAGAGAAAAAAATTTCCCTTCTACAAAGA
>JGI24721J44947_10012595_pt1 | contig 10428 bp, 8 predicted proteins | sample YelNatPaOPGAMG01_FD_44947 | JGI IMG/M metagenome (IMG submission 44947) | reverse complement strand
ACGACGGCCTGAAATGCCTGGGCCGCGCGGCTCACGGCATCTGCTTGCCAGCCGCCCACGCGCACCAACTGCGTCAAGTGCTCGCGCGAAGCCGCCACAGTAATGGCCAGTTGGGCGCGCACCGGGATAGCGCCGCGGCAGGCCGTCTCCGCCGTCAGTTCCACCTGATGCGTGGCCGCCGGGATGGCGAGGCTGAAATGCCGGGGATAAAAAGCGCCGCTTCGGAGCCGGATGACGCCGCCGGACTCGTAGAGAACCAACTGGTCGGGCTTGCGCGGTCGCAACTCGAAGAGGGCCACCGCGATCAAGAGCGCCAGAACAATGGCCGCTAGCCACATACGCCGGGCTCCAACTCACTCCGTAAACAAACGTGGTTACAACGCGGGCGCTTCGCCTGACGAGCTAGGGGATTCCTAGAGCCGCCCGAGTTAGAAGTATACCGCACGCACCGAAGCGGAATCTGTTCAGGCCCGCCTTACAGAGCCCGCGTAAGCAGGGCCAGCAGGAATCCCGCCGCCAGCCGGAACTCGCGCAAGACGTTCCAGGCGATCTCGTGCGGACGTGTCAGAACCTTCGTCCTGCGGTAGCGCAGCCGCCAGCGCAAGCGCAGCCAGAATCGGGTGAGATCGAGCCGGGTCTGACGGAGCTGGCTGACGTGCCAGAGCGAGATCCGGGCCCAGGCCAGTTGCACCCGCGAAGGCACCTCCAGGGAAGGCAGTTGAGCCTTCACCCGCTGGTACGCCGCCTGTAAATCGGCGATGCGCAGGCCCCGCTTCAGGCCGACTCCCATGCGCGCCAGCTCTTCCATCACGCGCTTTTCTACTTCGCTGCGCGGTCGGGTGGCCAGCCACACTTCTTCCATCTCGAGCGCCAGGCGAACGAAGCCGGCCAGGTAGCGGGCCAGCTCACGCGTTCGTCGCAGCGCGTGTCGCAGGCGGCCCTCGCGCGGGAAGAGCGCCCTCCGCGTCGTGCGATCTTTCAGGCGGAAGATGCCGGTGAGCATGGGGTGAGAGCCCTCGTTCACCACCGCGTGCTTGTACCAGAAAAGGTTCAGGAAAAGGTCCCAGTAGTAGCGGGGGTGAGCGCGGGCCAGAATGGCCTTCATGTTCTCCACGCTGTAGAATTCGCGCCAGGCCTGTTCGTAAGCCCGCCGCCATGCCTCGGCGCTCATGTGCGGGTGGCGCATGCAGGCGTGGCAGGAATCGTAGTTGTTGTAGTCGGCATCCAGCGGGACGCCTTGATCCACCAGGCGACGGTGGTCCTGCGAACCGGGCAGGGGCACCATCATGAAAAAGCTGGCCTGGTCGGGTTGGACTTCGCGGATCAGCCGTTGCACGTCTTCGCGCACGCTTTCCTCGGTGTCATCCGGGAAGCCGATGATATAGCCGACGTGCGTGCGAATGCCCGCAGCGCGCCACGCCGCGATCATGCGCCCGTAATCCTCGGCGCGATTCTGGGTCTTGCCCGCCTCCTTGAGATTGCGCGGGTTGACGCTTTCCATGCCGATGAACACCTGGGTGCAACCGGCGCGTGCGGCCTTTTCCAAAAACCGCGGGATGCGGTAGGCCGCCACATCCACTTGCATGAGGAACTCGACCGGCAGGCCTTCCTGTTCGCGCAGTGCAATCAGGCCGTCGAAGATCTGCTCCCAGACGGGGTTGCGGGCGAAGTTATCGTCCGTGAAAAAGTAGACGCGGATGCCATGGTCGCGATAGCGCTGGCGGATGGTGGCCAGGACGCACTCGGGCGAACGGCACCGCATTTTTCGTCCCTGCACGTTGATGATGGTGCAGAACGTGCAGCGGAAGGGGCAGCCGCGGCTGCAATCAATGGTGGCGTAATCGGCGGAGAGGAACCGGCGCAGCACCGCCGTGTGCACGCGCGGCGCCGGGCCTCCCAAAGGTCTGGCAGATCTTCCAGGAAACGGTAAAGCGGCTGAAGCCGGTCCATCGCGGCATCGCGCAACAGGTCGGCCCAGCGCCCTTCGACCTCGCCCGCCACGACAGTGACGCCCGCGTCCATCAATTGCCGGATCTCGGGCGATCCCTCAGGGAACATGGCCAGCATGCCGCTGACGTGGAAGCCGCCGATCATTACGGCCACACCGTGCTTTCGCAGCTCGAGGGCAATGTCGGCCGCGCGGGCGAACTGATTGCTCTGCACGCCGACCAGGCAGGCCAAAACGCGCTCCTTCGGCGGTCGGTGCGCGCGCACCATGCGCCGGACGGGAACCTTGGCTACGGTCTCGTCCACCGCGTACGCTTTGATCTCCACCGGCGCCAGCAGGCCGCTTTCGCGCACCTCCTCGGTCAGTCCGTAAAGACAGGCCAGCGTGTTGCTGGGGACGATGCCCCGCCAGTGACGGATCACGTAACCGTCGTCGTCGTACTTGGAGGGTTTGATCAGATAAACNGATAAACGTGCAGGACGGAACAGGGTTCGGAAGCATTCACGGCAGCATCCCCGGTTCTTTTCAGCTTACTACACTTCTTCACGCTTGAAGGGAACATTTTCGGGATCTTTTTCACAGAAGATTACTCGCGGGGCACCAGGCGGATCATGCTCAGGTTCACGGTGAAGACGCGTTCGTCTTTTAAGGCGCGCCAAGATGGACCGGCCGCGATCTCCAGCGAGTACGCCGGCGCGTCCGGCAGATCCGCTTCGTAGACGAATAGCCCCGGGCGGTCCAGAGTCTTCTTGGGCAAGGGGATGCCGTTGGCGCGGACCGCGATCCACACCGGGCGGCCCGTGGCGAAAGCCAGCGGGTGGGCGTAACCCCGAATGCGCAGGCGCTGCGGTCGGCTATCCACGCGCACCAGGCGGGCCGTGGCCCGCTCTTTCATCCAACGGTAGCGGTTCCCGAAGACGCCTTCGAGTTCATAAAAGCCCTCGTCCAGGAGACGTTCGTGTCCGGGCCGCGAGAAGTCAATGAGATCGTCGCGGTCGCCGGGGTAGAGCTCTCGCTTTTCCGCGGAGGGGAGCAGATTATAGACTCCTCCTTCAAGCGGCGCCCGATAGTTGCACCGCGTGCAGCTCAATGCTTCCTCCGGCCCGCGCGCGAGGTCACCGCCGCAATCCGGACACCGGAGGACACGCTCGAACTGGTCCAGAGTGAAGGCAGGCCCAGCCGGCTCGCCGGCCTTGCGACAAACCGCAGCCAGCGTGCCTCCGAGCAAATGCGCCGCGCGCCAGAGCGAGCGATGGGGATCGAGACGGATGGCAAGGCGCCGGACCCAGCGCTCGGCGGGGGCGTTACCAGGCACCAGCACTTCCAGCCGGCACTCGCTGAAGTGCCGGTCGAGCAGCGCACGCCAGTCGCGCAGGTACATGGAGTGGTTCTGGCGGATGCCGAAGCTCTCCTCCTGTTCGGCGCCGATCACGTCGCGCACCAGGTAGCCGAGGAGGCCCCAGTGATACAAGCGCCGCTCCCAGGGCTTCATCCGGTCATAGTAAGGGCAGCGGTACAGGCGGAGCGTGAGCAAGCGTCGCAGCGGCTCTTCGGCGAACAGGAAAACGCCGCCCGGGGCCAGCACCCGCTTGACTTCCAGGACGACCGCCTCGATGTCCATGAACTGGCTCAGCATCTGGAAGGCGGCCACCACGCGAATCGAGCCGTCCCGGAACGGTAAATGCAGCGCGTCGCCGGCCACGCGCACCGGAGCGCGGGCCAGCCCCCAGCGTTCCTGAAGAACCGTCCCCCAGCGGAGCGCATCGGCNGAAATGTCCAGTGCGAAACCGTTGGCTCCGAACTCGTTCACGAGCATGTAGCTGNTGTGGCCGGCGTTGGCGCCGATTTCCAANAAGGGCGTGAGGGGGCCGATAAAATCCAGATGCCGGCGGATGAAGTCCGCGCGGCGAAGGTTTTCCTCCCGGTAGACGGCCAGCGCGCGCTCGGGTTCGCCCAGCGAAGCGAAATTGTGAAATTCCACTTCGGCCCGCTTGACGGCCAGCGATTGGGCGGCCACGGAGCGCTGGGCAGCCATCAGGAAACCAGATCCTCCACGTTCAACTGCCGCAAGTCGCGGAGCAGAAGATCAGGCTCGAGCGCGGCCAGTTCTTCCAGCGGCGTGATTCCTGTGGCCACGGCGATGGCGCGAACGCCGTTGGCCTTGGCGGCCTGGACGTCCGCGGGCGCGTCGCCAATCAACGCGACGGGCGCGCTCGGATCCCACCAGCCGCGTCGCCGCGCCTCGCGCAGGGCCAGCCGCACTAACCCGGCCCGATCGCGGCTCATTTCGCCGAAAGCCCCGAAACGGAAGTATCGGCGCAACCCCGCGCGCTCGAGTTTCTTCCAACCGATGCGGGTCAGATTGCCTGTGACCAATCCCATGACGGCGCCCCGCCGTTCCAGAGCTCTGAGCAGGCGCCGGACGCCTGGGCAGGTCCTGCGGGTCAGGTCAGGACATTTGCGCACGTAAATGTTCTGGGCCGCTCGCAGGATCGCGGGCATGGCCTGGCGCACAAGACGCTTGGGGGCGCCTGCCCTCTCCAGCATGCGCGCGATGATGTCGGGGTCGAGCATACCGTGCAGGGGAATGTGGTCGGTGGTCGTCTCCAGGCCGGTCACGCGGCGGACAGCTTCCACGAGCGCATCCCGGTGGTGCGGGCCGGTTCGCCGAAGCAGCGTCCCGTCAATATCGAACAGCACCAGGCCGGGCGGCACATTTACTAAGATACACGGTGATGGAGCGCGAGTTCCCGGGAGGAAAGCGGTTGCGCCTGGTGGTGGGTGACATCACACGGGTGCCGGCGGACGCCATAGTGAACGCGGCCAACTCCGCCCTGCGCGGGGGCGGCGGGGTAGACGGGGCGATCCACCGTGCGGGCGGCCCCCAAATCATGCGCGAGCTGGACGAGATCCGCGCGCGCCAGGGCGGCTGTCCTACGGGCAGCGCGGTGGTGACCACGGCCGGCGCTCTGCCAGCCCGGTACGTCTTTCACGCGGTGGGGCCGATCTGGCGCGGCGGCCAGCACAACGAGCCGGAGCTGCTGGCTTCCTGCTACCGCACTTGCCTGGCGCTGGCCGAGGAGCGCAACCTCCAGACGATAAGCTTCCCGTCCATCTCCACGGGGGCCTATGGTTACCCGGTGCGGGAGGCGGCGCGTATCGCCATCGAGGAAGTGTGCCGCCACCTGGAACGGCCCGATACCCGGCTCAAGGAGGTGATTTTCGTACTCTTCGATCAGGCCACCTACCAGGCCTACGCGGACGCGCTGAGCCAGCGCGCGCCGGTAGAATAACTGGTGGGATGCAGGTCGTTCAGGCTGGACAGCATCGCTACATCTGGCTCGAACTGGATCCCAACGTATTGGCGGACGTGGCCCGGCAGGCCGGTTTCCAGTGTCAGGTCGAGGAACTCAGACGGGCCCTGTCCATGTCGCTTTCCACGCCGGGACGTAAGGCGCCGCTGTTGTTGTTCGATGCCTCGGATCCCGGCAACTTGGGGTGGTTCTCGCGTTGCCAGTTTTATGTGGACGGGCAGACGGGGCAGGTTCTCCAGACCCCGCTGGTGCTCGGGAACTGCCGTGATCGCTCGGGCAATCTTCTGCGCGATGCCGTCCGCTTGCAAGTGCTCAAGGAGCTCCCTGTGAGCTTCCGTCTGCCCGGACGCCAGCCCGTCACCGAGCAGATGGTTTACGCGCTGGTCTACAACTTCCTGCACGCTGTTGAACGTGGGTGTGGGGGTGTGCGGCGGCCCGGTGGTCAAGCCCCTGGCCGGTCGGGCTGGGAGCCTGCCCTAAGCCTGCCTTGAATTGTCCACCGCTCAGGGCCGGCCCGTCTTGATCAGCACCAGCACGAGGACAGCGGCAGTGTGTGCCTTGACGCTGTGCGGCAACTGCGGAGGCATCCAGACCCAGGCGCCCGCACGGACGCGGTGTGCGTCCTTGCCCAACGTCAAGCTCACTTCCCCGTCCAGCACGTGCAGGATTGCCGGGCTGGCTGCCGTGTGCTCGGACAGCTCCTCACCCGGGGCGAAGCCGAACAGCACGACCTTGAGCTGATCGTCGTTATGCAGGGTACGGCTCAGGATGCCGTCTGCCGGCGGCGTGATTTCCGCGCGAAGATCCGGGATGAAGCGATACTCCACCTTGCCTCCTTTGCGGCGGCTACGATAAAAGGTGCCGCAAGCGGCACGTCCAATTATGCCAGAGCCGGAAATGGCTGCCGCTGACCAGCCGGGCCAGGCGCCGCTGCCTGCCTACTGCGACGTCAGCCTGCCGGTCCCGCTCGATCAGGCCTTCACCTACGCGTTGCCCGAAACCCTGCGGCATCGCGTGCGGCCGGGTTGCCGTCTTCTGGTCCCCTTCGGCCCCCGGAAGCTCGTCGGCATCGTCTTGCGCTGCCACAACGAGAAGCCCGAAGTGAACGTGCGCGAGGCGCTGCGCCTGCTCGACGAAGAACCGGCGCTCAGCGAGGACCTGCTCGAGCTCGGGCGTTGGATCGCTTCCTACTACTGCGCCCCGCTGGGGGAAACGCTGCGCGCCATGGCGCCGCTGGGGAGCGACCTGCGGCGCGGGAAGGTCTATTCGCTCACCGAATCGGGTCGCGATGCGCTGCGCCGGCTGANCGGCGTGCCGGATGACCAGAGTCCNGCGATCCANGTGATGCGCCTGCTCGAGTTCCGTCCCCTGGCCGAGAGCACCATCGCCCGCAAGATCGTCAAGGCCGAGGCCGCGTTGCGCGAGCTGGTGCGACGCGGCTTCGTCCAGGTGGAAGACGTGGAGGCGCTGCGCGACCCGTTCCGCTCGCCCTCCGAGCGGCTGCGCGTGGAACTGACCGGGCCGCGGCCAGAGGGGAAGTTCAAAAAGCCCGAGCGCGAGCTGCTCGCGTACCTGGAGTTGCATCCCGGCAGCCACAACCTGCGCGAGCTCGAGCAGCGCCTGCCGTACGCCGGCTCGGCGGCGCGATCGCTGGCACGACGCGGGCTGGTGCGGATCTTCATGGAGCGCCCGTTGAGCACCCAGGCGCCGGACCGCCCGCCGGTGGTCCTCAATGCGCACCAGCAGGCCGCTTATGACGCCATCCGGGCCGCGCTCCAAGGAAAACAATTTCGCGTGTTTCTGTTGCAGGGCGTCACGGGATCGGGCAAAACCGAGGTCTACCTGCGAGCCATCGAGGCAGCCCTGGCCCTGGGCCGCGGAGCGCTGCTGCTGGTGCCCGAGATCGCACTCACGCCCGCCGTCGCCGCCCTCTTCTTCCAGAGGTTCGGGGATCGCGTCGCCATTCTTCATTCGGCTTTCAGCGATGCCGAGCGGGCCGACCAGTGGCGGAGGATTCGCTCGGGCGCGGCGCCGGTGGTGGTNGGCACGCGNTCCGGCGTCTTCGCNCCCGTACGCGANNTGGGCCTGATCGTCGTGGACGAGGAACACGACCACAGTTACAAGCAGGAAGAGACGCCGCGCTACCACGGGCGCGACGTNGCCATCGTCCGGGCCCAGATGGCGGGCGCTTGCGTGGTACTGGGTTCGGCGACCCCCAGCCTGGAAAGCCGTTACAACGCGGAGCGCGGCAAGTACGTCCGGCTCCTCCTGCCGGAGCGGATCGAGCAGCGCCCGCTGCCCCGCGTCGAGCTGGTGGACATGCGAGCCGAGTTTCTGGAGACGCGCAAACAGGCGACGTTCTCGCGACGGTTGCTCGAGGAAATCGGGGCACGGCTCGAGAAGGGCGAGCAGACCATGCTGCTGCTGAACCGGCGCGGTTTCGCCTGCTTTGTCGCCTGCCGCTCCTGCGGCCACCGCGTGGAGTGCGTCAACTGCGNGGTGACGCTGACCTACCACCGGCGCGACCACCGCCTGCTCTGCCACTACTGCAACTACGCCGAGCCGCCGCCCAGCGTCTGTCCCAAGTGCGGGAGCGAATATCTTTACTACGTNGGCGTCGGATCGGAGCGTATCGAAGAAGANATCCACCGCCACTTTCCGAAGGCGCGCGTGGCGCGCATGGACCGGGATACCGTTGCGGGTCGCCGGCAGTACGAGAGCATCCTGTCGGCCTTCCGCGAGGGGCGTTTCGACATCCTGGTGGGCACGCAGATGATCGCCAAGGGCCACGACATTCCCAACGTGACGCTGGTCGGCGTGGTCTCGGCTGACACGGGACTCGGCGTGCCCGATTTCCGCGCGGCCGANCGGACTTTCCAGTTGCTCACGCAGGTGGCGGGACGCGCGGGTCGCGGCGAGCTGCCGGGCACGGTAATCATTCAGACGATCAATCCGGACCACTATGCCATTCGCTTCGCGGCCCTTCAGGATTACGAGCTCTTCTACGANAAAGAACTTCAGTTCCGGCGCATGATGCGGTATCCGCCGTTCAGCGCTCTGGCCAGCGTGCTGCTGCGCAGCCGGCGACAGGAGGAAGCGTTCCGCATGAGCGCGGAGCTGGGTCGTTTCCTGACGCCCGCGCCGGAGGGCGTGAAAGTGCTGGGGCCGGCGGAAGCGCCCGTGCCCAGACTGAAGAGCGAATACCGTTACCAGTTGCTGCTCAAGGCGGCCAGCCGCCGGAAGCTGAGCGAGGTCCTGGGAGCGGTCCGGCAATTCGCGCAGCAGCAGGAGTGGCCGGCCACGGCCATGGTGATTGACGTGGACCCTGTCAGCTTGCTCTGAGGGGAGGGCAATGCGGGGGCGCGAGGCTGGTGCAAGCGGGAGCGTGAGGCGGTGATCTTCAGCTTCGAAGTGCTCGAGCTGAACCTGCGCGCCGCGCTCGGCGTTTTCAGCCGGGCGCATCCGGACGGCGAGGTGCGTGAGCTGCCGGGCCTCGAACTCATCTGCTCAGGAGTGCGGTTCAGCACGTTCAACGCCGTGCTGCTGACGGATCCGGCGGATTCCGAGGAGGAGCTGAGCGCACGCTTGCGACAGGCGCGTGACTATTTTGGCGGCGCGGCTTGCCGTGGTCGCTGTGGCTGTGCGAGTCCTGGCTGGGCAGAAATTTGCGTCGAAGGGCCGGCAAGGTCCTGGAAGCCGCGGGATTGCGCCTGCTCGTCCGCATGCCGGCCATGGTGGCCGAACGGCTGCGCCCGCCCTCACGGTCCCTGCCAGAGCTGGCGTTCCGAAAGGTCGAGGACGAGACGACTCGCCGCGCTTTCGCAGAAATCATGACCGCAACCTTCGAAGTGCCCTCGGCGATCGCTCGGCAGATCTACGGCGCCGAGGCTACGTGGCGGGACGGGTTCACCGGCTGGGTGGGTTACCTGGAAGGCATGGCCGTGACCACGGCGGCCACGCGGGTGGCGGCGGGCGTAGTGGGTCTTTATGCGGTAGGTACGCTGCCGGCCTTCCGCGGACAAGGGTGCGCGGAGGCAGCGGTGCGCCACGCCTTGCAGCAAGCCCAGACGACCTCCGGAATCGAGACCAGCGTTTTGCAATCCACCCCCGCCGGGCTGCGTCTNTACGAGAGGCTCGGCTATCGCGCGGTGACGGACTACGAGGTCTACGTGAGTTACTGAGTCGGCGAAATCTTCAAAACTCGAGCAGCAGCCCTGCCGAAGGAATGACAGGAAACATCTTGTCCAGGGTCAGGAAAGCCTGGGCGGTGCGCGCGTTGTAGCCNTTGAAACTGTCGAAGCGGTAATTGGCGTGATTGGTCAGGTTGACGATTTCACCGTACAGGGTAAGTTTCCAGCGATCGAAAACGAAGGCCTTGTTGATGCGAAAATCGCCCCGGTGNTAAGAAGGCAGGCGCACACGGTTTCGTTCAGCGGCCAGGAAGTAACGGTCGCCCTCCTTGCGGAAAAAGCCCGGTATCGGGAATCCACTTCCGTAAATCCACCGCATGCTCAGATTCACAGTGGGCCGGACGCGGTAGCTTACGTAGACGTTCACACCGTGCTTCTGGTCGAAATCCGACGGGAATTCGGCGCCGCTCGCTCCATCGCGCATCCGGGTGTGCCCCCAGGAATAGGCGATCCAGCCGGTGAGGCGATTCGCCGTCCGTTGCTGGAAGAAGACTTCGAAGCCCCTCGCCCGTCCACGCAAGGAATTCACTACGGGCGCGTCCAAGCGCTGCGGAAGGATGCGTCCGGCGACAAGACGCGGCTCATAGAGCGGGCGAAAGAGCAGGTCGCGGTCCCGACGCTCGTAAANCTCGGCACGCACGCGCGACCGCTCGCCCAGTCGCCGTTCGATCGCGGCCGTGTAATGGACNGCGCGTTCCGGCAACAAGTGCGTGCCGCCAAGAAACGAGAACAGCCAGTGCAAATCCGGGAACTGCGCATACTCGCCCCAACCCAAGTGGATTCGAGTCCGAGGCTCGGGAGCAAGCGAGAGGGACAGGAAGGGGGAGTAAGTGGAGGTCCCGGTGGCGTCGTGCCGATCCCACCGGGCGCCCATCACGAGCTGGAAGCGACCCTGCCAGGGGCGGAAGGACTGCTGTAAGTAGCCGCCGCCACGCAGGGCTGTGCCGCGATACTCGTCCAGCCGCCGGGTTACGAA
>JGI24721J44947_10012593_pt1 | contig 10428 bp, 11 predicted proteins | sample YelNatPaOPGAMG01_FD_44947 | JGI IMG/M metagenome (IMG submission 44947) | reverse complement strand
GCCGCCAATACTTGAATTCAACCTGATGCTGATGGGTTTAACGGCTTCAACCATGATCGGGGCCGTGTATCTATCACCGATACTCACAGGGATCCTCCACCACCGTCGGGAAGCCGTGAGATGGACCTTGAAGATGGCCACATGCCTAACAGTATCCTCCACGATATGCCTCATAGCCATGGCGGCGATGAGTGGAGCCGCCACCTCATGGCTTATGCTGCTCACGTCCACAATGGTTATCTCATCCCTAATAGTGGGAGGCGCGTTAGCCGCCGAGGCGATACTATTAACGAGAGATAAGATTAGAAGCTTAAAACAGTTTAAGTAAGTAGGGAGACAATCCGAGATCGGATCCCCGTCCGATCCCGCATAACAATCGGCGAACACCCATTATCTACCCGGGATCATATGGGTTCTGGTCTACTTCGTCGTCTTATGTAGGCCTTGGTCTTCACCGGGTCTTGTCCCCCTCCCGGGTTCATTGGGGGCTCGGCGTAACCCTCAAACCCCGTCGGGTCGAACCCTACCCCACACATCCCATCTCAAGCCGTTTCCAGCTTGAGGCCATCTATGTGGGGGAAGTCCCTCCATCTAAAGGCTTTCCGTATCATCCAGGGTCCGCGCTACCGTCAAAGCGAGAAAGACAATTCACGTCTTTTAAGCCCTATCCATTCTGAAACTGCTGATTACGGCGTAGGGGGATGGGGCGGCGCAACATATGATAAATGATAAATATGCTTTGAATGTATTCATGACTATGAGGACTGGAAGAGATTCACCTTCATCTAGTTTTAAAGGTGGTTGAATTGACGTATCTTATTGGAACGGATATAGGGACTTTAGGGGCTAAGTCCGTCCTTGTAGACCTGGAGGGCAGGGTGCTCTCATCATCCTTTGAAGAATATGATGTGATAACGTTGAAGCCTGGCTGGGCTGAGCAGAGCCCTCAGGTATGGTTTGAGGCTGCCTGTAAGACCATTAGGAGGGTCTTGGAGGCCTCCAACGTGGATGCGAAGGATGTGGCCGGCATCTGTATAAGCAGCCTCTACGGTGGAAGCGGAATATTCTGCGATGGGGAGGTGAAGCCCCTCCGTCCATGCATCATATGGGCTGATCGGAGGGCCACCGAGGAATGCGAATGGGTTAGAAGGAACATCGGCGAAGAGGAGATATTCAAGGTCACGGGGAACGTCGTCGACCCATACTATGGATATACGAAGATGCTCTACATAAAGTTCAAGGAGCCTAAGATATGGGAGAGGACCCGCTACGTTTTGACGCCCAACGCCTACTGCATCTACAGGCTTACGGGCAGCCTTTCAACGGACCTCTCCAGCGCGGGAAACTATGGGGGGATCTTCGACATATATAAGAGGGACTGGTCCGAGGAGATGATGGAGGAGTTGGGCATCCCCCGAAGCCTCTTCCCCGAGAGACTATTATGTCCAGCGAGGCGGTCGACGAGGTCTCGCGTGAAGGGGAGGGCCTTACAGGCCTGAGGAGGGGGACGCCGGTGATGGCCGGGGGCATAGATGCCCCTGTGAGCGCCCTAAGCTCCGGGGCCATCGAGGACGGGGACCTGTCATGTATGCTGGGAACCTCCATGTGCAACGGCTTCATAAACGAGGAGCTCCGCCTCTCCCCTAAAATGGTCAACTATCCCTATGTGATAAGGGATAGGGAGATGCTCTACTCCTTCGCGGGCATAGTCACGGCGGGATACTGCATCCGATGGTTCAGGGACCAGCTGGGAATACAGGAGCATCAACTTGCAAGCCAGCTCAACATAAGCGGCTATCAGATCTTGGACCTTGAAGCTGAGAAGATCCCCCCGGGCTCCGAGGGATTGATATTCCTGCCGCATATGATGGTCGGTGAGAGGGCTCCCTACTGGGATGACCACATAAGGGGAACCCTGGCCGGCCTCACCGTCTACCATACTAAAGCCCATATTTTCAGGGCTTTCCTGGAGGGCGTCGCCTACGCCCTAAGATACAGCATCGAGATAGCCTTGGAGGCGGGGATGCCCCTTAAGAGGGCCCTGCTGGTGGACGGCGGAGCCAAGTCACCCCTCTGGAGGAGGATAATGGCCGACGTCACCGGCCTAACCATGGGTTACATAGCGGGGGCCGTAGGCGCCCCGCTGGGAGACGCCCTACTAGCAGGTATCGGATCTAAAACCCTCAAAGACTATAAGGCGATAAGGGAATGGGTGAAGATCACGGATGAGACGAAGCCGAACCCGAGAGACAGGGAAACCTACGAGAAAAACTACGCTATATTCAAGAGGCTATACGCGTCGGTGAGGGATATATTCAAAGAATTCTAAATCAAATAAGGAGTTCCATCCCCGTAAGTCGACCCTATTCCAAGAAGAGGCCACTATAGAGGTATCATAGGATCCATAGCCCACCTAAGATCGCGGAGAAATATAAGTTGCATCGGCTGAAGCTATGGGCAACGATCAGTTCGACCCTTGCATACTGGATCCGTTCGAATATCATCTTGAGGGAGGATGGTTTATCCCTAGATGGCTTCTCTACCCTGAGGGATCCCCTAACCATATTTTATTTTATGTGACTTTCTCATAGAATTTGAGCATGGTTATGCATTCCTCAGCGTATAGGTCGAAGAGCCCCTTATCCAGCCTGCCCAGGTCGTAGACGTCGGCTGAAGTGGGGGGAAGCGGCTCCATGGCGAGATATCCCCGGTATCCTATCTCCTTTAAGGATTTAACTATGGCCTTAAAGTCTGTATGTCCCCTGCCTACAGACTGCCTGTTGCTATCCGCTACGTGGAGGTGGATCAGATAATCCCTGGCCTTCCTTATGGCGGCCGCCGGATCGGCCTCCTCGATGTTCATGTGGAATGTGTCGAGCATAAGTTTCACGCTGTCCATGTCTACATCCTTTACGAACTTTAACCCCTGATCCACGTTATTCATCAGGGAGAGCTCGTAACGGTTTATGGGTTCGATCGCCATGGCGACGCCTACATCCTCAGCGTATCTACCTGCATCCCTGACGGATTCAACCCCGAACATCCATTCATCGGGGTGAAGCCTCACAGTCTTCCCGCATCCACCGACCACGACCACCATGCAGGAAGCACCAAGCCTACTCCCCAGGTCGAGGCAATCCTTCACATATTTCACGGCCTTCCTCCTAACCTTTACATCGGGGTTCGCGAGGTCATTAGACTTCATGTGATCCACGTTGTCCCAAGGCCAGATGCCGCAAATAGACGAAACCTCGAGGCTGTAAGTCGAAAGTAGATCCTTAACCTGATCCACATCGTAATCCCCGGGAACCCCCTTCAACTCCACCCCATCGTAGCCGAGCCTTGAAAGCCTCTCCAAAGTCCTATCCAACGGCTCATCCCCATAGATCCAATTCGAAACAGAATACTTCATAACAACACCTCCAGGTGACCAGCCAACCCATATGATAAGGTGTACCAGGGGAATCCTTAAGAATTTAACCCATACTAAAGCGGACTCCTAGAAGCATCCATTGAAGGATTAAGTGAAACCTCAGGTCCGCATCCCGCCAGGTAAGAGAGTGGATATACCCCTCCGAATTCCGCTTTTCCAGACGGCGATAAAGTTAAAAGATGAGGAACCCTAAATCCTCATTCCTGCCAATCCGAGGGAGAATAGGGGCCGGTCGTCCAGCCCGGTTAGGACGTCCGCCTTACACGCGGAAGGCCGCCGGTTCGAATCCGGCCCGGCCCACTACGACTTTTAAGTGAACGCCTTTATGGGAGGTTCTTTACCCATATTATCGAATGCGATTTGAAGGCCAGGTATGTCTGCCTCGCTGAGGATGAGGTTAGGCGCTGGTTCGATAACTCGGCGGCTAGATCCTACGTTACCGCTAATGTTTACCTTAGAAGCTTAGGCCTCTACTGCGAACTCAACGGCACGAATCCTAAAGCCATGCTTGAGATTACAGGCTTAGGCTTGGATGGCTTCTCAGACTTTTAGGAGGCTTGAGATAGAGGGGCTTTTGAAGGGTTCATTTCTGATACTTTCCCTGATGAGTGCTGGTGGCAAGGGCTTGGAGGAGCGGAGGAGGATTGAGGGGAGGCTTAAGGGGATGAGCATAATAGCCATCATAGCTGAGGACGATCTCCCTAAAGATGTTGCATCATCCCTGGTTGAGGAGCATGCGCTTAAAAGCGGGGAGGTCGAAAATGTCATATTTTTCCAGCCGGTGAGGATTGAAGGTTTGAAGCGATTTATAGAGCAAGCCCTATAAAGCTTTCAAAATGGAGCCAGAGTGAGCTGCTGGAAGCAAAACTAGAAAAGAATACTAGGAGAGATGACACCTCTTAATTGCTCTGCAATATCTTCTCTAACCGTTCAATAACCTTTTCTTTATCCTCTTCTGAGTAGCTTGTTGTTGCGAAGATTCCCCTCCAACTGTCCAAGAAAGTTACCTTCCTAATTTCTGGAATTATCCTTCTCTCAATTTTCTCTCTAAATATTTTTGAATGAGGCAATATCTGCCTGATCCTTTCTGTAAGCCTTGACGGAACACCCTTCTCATGAATGAGAGAAGCTATATCCCTAATGTCTGATGCCCTACAGGAAACAACCTTCATGATGAAATAGTCTATGTAACTTGGAACTACTAATTCTATGCTTTCATCTGCTATGGTAATGGATGTAAGCCTACTGTTTTCAACCATAGCCTCATCTATAAGAATTATCTCCCCAGCCACTCTTCCCCTTATCTCACCTTCCATGAAATCTATTGAGGTCTTAACCCTCGCTTTTCCGTGCTGTATGAATTTCACCCATCTCATGAACCCGAAATTCCCATGTTTCTTTTCTTCTTCGATACTATAACCTTCAGGCAAGCCTCCTTTCAGCATATCTAAGTTCCATCCATTTCCCTTCTTGACAATAAAGTCACAGTCTCTAGTGAACCTTGAAAATCTGATGAAAGCCCTTAACGCGTATCCGCCGATCAGAATTAATCTTGGATTGGTGAAGCCCCCTGTCTTCTCTGAAATGCTACGTATCGCCTTTAACAATTCTTCCTCCCTTCTCTTCATCATATCTATTACTCTAGGCAAACTCCATCACCTTCTCCACAGCCTCCTCAACCAATTCCCTAACATCATCCCGCTCCAACCTTGTCGCTCTTACATCGAACATCTTCCTCTCCATTCTTTCATTGAACAAGTTGCAGCCATACTTAATGGCATTCCAAACCCTTGTATCAGTTCTAGATATCCTCTTCCATCTCGCCAACTCCTTCACTTTCTCGAATGAGACTTCATCCCTCCTGAAGTATAAGATCGCAAAAGCGTCTAAGAAGGCCCAGTCCGCTATGCAGTTCACTAAGCATGACTCCGGTTCTTCAACCATCAACCCGTCAACTTCCCTGTACTCATATGGTATTTTGCCGTAGTATTCAACCTCGAACATCCAGCCCCTTTCCTTTCCGAACCTCTCTAAGGCTCTCTTATATGACGAATCTTCTACGGCTAACCTGTATACGTTCCTGTGGACAAAATCGTAGTTCCATATGCTAGCAGCTGTCTGCTTTATTAAGACCTTAAACCCTTTATCTCTAGTTAAGAAATCCCAGACGTCCTGTCTCTCAGGTAAGTAGTACCAACCCCAGCAAACTCTCTCAACCTCACCCAACCTTCCCAATCTGTGTAAGTATTCCTTCGCCCTGGCATTGAGTTGCTTGGCTTCACTAACCCTAAATAAGCTTCCTTTCCATCTCTCCCTTAAGGCTGTGCTGAACTGCCCTAAGTACATTAAGTCACCTTTAATATAATAATGGCACATTAAATATTTAAAGATATATCACAATTTAAGGTAAAATGGCACATGTCTATTCAGCCCTCAAGGTTCTATGCCTTACGCCCCCAGATAATATCATTAAACTATAATATTATGAAAACAAAAATGAGCTTTGCGAGTTATCTTAGACCAAAAGCGCTTAACATCCCAGCACCTCCCTTCAAATTTACAAATCAAACGTTTTATCCTAACGATTCAGCTCTCCAGCAATAGACGTTCCATTAAGAAACAAAAGAAATCGAAAGTCTAAGGAGTTAGCGTTCAGCTAGAAAAGCGTGTCTTGATGTTCTAGATGAAAGATCAAGAAGCGATTTTTAGATTTAGTTGGATGGCTTTTAATTTTGCTTTAGGCGGGTTTTTCTAAAATTAGTTTTAGTTTTAGTTTTCGGCTATCTCTTTAGAGATAGGGAGAATGGCATTTTGGGAGGCTTTCCATATTTCTATGCTAACGAGGCCCCCGTTTTTATCTATGTCTATGTAGGCGTCTTCACCTAACATTTTGGTGTTTACTATCTCTGACTCTTTGAAACACCTAAAAATTTTTACCTAATGTTACCTCGTATAATTACTCTTTATATTCGACTTCTTTTAGCTTCTTGTTAGTCTTTTATCCCCCATCTTGAAAGCTACCAATACTATATACATTGATAATTCGTAGGTGTTTCAATGTTTTCGAAATCTTTACTTTTTATCCTTTTTCGGGTTTTCTCCCATCTTGATGAAAATTACGTTTTCCAGGTTTTTGAAATGCGCGTCCCCCGTTACTATTTCAGCACCTTTCATCAATCCCGTTGCATATACTATAGAGTCAGCTAGCCCCCAGCCTTCAATTTTCCTTTTCATGGCTACGTCTATCTCAGCGGATTTTATTGCCATTCCTTCATCTAAAGGTGTGAGGGCGCTCCTTTCCTTAATGAAAGCTCTTTGCTTTTCAGCCAACTCCTTGCCCTCAACTTTAAGGGTTTTTGCGTAAATCTCTGCTAGGCAGATTGTGGGGGTTAGCTTTTCCTCCAAACCTTCAATTATTGGTTTAACCTTTTCTCCAGCTTCACTTCCTATAAAATATTCAATCCAAGCATAAGAATCTATAAGATATTTCATATGCGGTCCCTATGATTTCTCAAGTCGCTCGTATCTACTTTCTTCATCGTTCCGAACATGCTTCCTTCTTTCGCGAAATACTCGATGATAATTTGATTGATCAGGTTTGATATGTTTTTGGCTCCGGCTTTTTCTTTAAGAACTTGGTACACGTCATCTCTTAGGAGGATAGTTGTTTTCTTAGCCATAAACATCACCATAGGCATTCATGAAAACCCTTTAATAAACATTGTTTTTAGTGTTACGGCTACTCGCCCAAGAAGTTTAAAATACCCCCTAACGATTAAAATGTGCCTTTCATACCTTTCTTCTCATTTTTAGGTTTTCCTCGACTATTCTTATATTCCATAATTGGGCATAACAAGGCTTTCTGGGAGATGTGGACGCGCTAGCTTGTTGATAAATTCGGGCAAAAATAGATTTTATTCATTTTTAAGATTTTGATAAATAGTTAAAAATACGCGTCCGGAGTAGCCGGGAGGGTTATCAAGTCTAGGCGATGACCTTATCATTACTAGGAGCATTTTAAATTTTTTCCGCTCTACCACATGAAGCTTATAGGCGGGCATTATCGCCATCTCGCCCTCTTTAAGTTTTAATGGTTCACCGCCTATGGTTATTTCTGCCTGACCTTCAAGTACAACCGCCATAGCGTTGTATGGTGCTTTATGCTTACTTAATTCCTGCCCCTCGTCGAAGGCAAAGAGTTACAGTTCCAGCCTCCTCATCAATTAGTATTCAGCTAATAACAGCTCCCTCCTGATAACCTAGCATGTCGGCAAGCTTGAAAACTTGTCCACCAAGCGTTTCCCTTAAACATAGATTTTTATGCCACATTTGTTTTTAAATTTTACAAAACCTGAACGAGATGGCATTATATTCTTGTTAAAGCTACCGCGTAAAACAGCTTCGAAGGGAACTAAACAGGAGGCGAAGAGCCAGAGCTTTACGAAAGGGAACTGAAAAAACTTAAAGAAAGAAAACACAACCCGCAAAGGATAGTGCATGAAAAAGGGCTTGAAAATTATCTGGAGGAAGGATGGCAATTCGTAGGCGTACTAACCTCAAGAAAAATACTAGTCAAAACATTAAATGTATACAGTTGATGCCGTTACATTTCGCGGTCTTGGAAACCTTAATATTTGCACTTCTACAAATATAAAAAAGCAGAAGCAAATCAACGCGACTTTGTAAAGGGGTTCCTATGGTCAAGGTCAGGCGATATAAATATCCTTATGATTGGGGAGGCTATAATCCCCAAAAGTATCCACCCTCAATTGGCTTAGATCCGGATAAAGTTAGATGTTGTAACTGTAGGCATTATGATGAAGATAACCGCTTCTGTTTACTTCATAGATGTACATCAAGCCCAAATAATCGTTGTTGGTATTTTGGCAGGAAGGGGTTATGATGCTCTACGAATCTATAGAGCATAATTATGGCTTTTATCCAAAAGTTCCTGAACATGTAGTTGAACAAATGATGCAGGGAATTAATGACTTCGCAACTTTAATGAAACATAATTTTGAAAGAGCTAGGAAGATGGTGAGCTGGGACATTGAATAGNTAAGAGAAAACAAGGAATTTCTAGGGAAGACCCTGGAAGCTTCTGTTAATAGCGCATTAGAGCTTTAGGAGAAAAATTGAGCCATACAGATTGGATTAGCTTAATTAGAGCAACAGGCTTGTTTGAGGCGTTCGAGAGAAAACACACAGCCCTATACCTATGGTTTAAGCGTGGAGACGCTTGGGAGAGGTGGCAGAAATTCATTCTCAGATCGCGTAAAGAGCGTGAGACAGCCTTCACACAAGGCTGTATCAGATGAAGAATTTAAGAAGGNCAAGCCACGGGGTTTTACGGAATCGGTGTCCCAGGGTTTATTTATATAAATATCGGATCAAAGATCTGGGTAAATCTTCGGGTTTCGTGGGCACAGAGAGATTAAGGGAGATCTGGCATCACTTGAATAGCTTTAACCAAATTTTACGACCGTACTCTTAGAAAACATCCGACAAAGATCCGTGATAATTAAAAATAAATTTGACGGCGTATATGAAGCTCGAAATTTTGTGAGTTTACACAATATATAAAAACGTATATAAAGATGTTAGAGAACGTTCTCAACTGTCCCCTCGGAACTTGACATCGGTAATCCTTTAGGATCAACTTCCGTTATGACGCATCGGAATGCGTATAAAAGTTACGTTAGGCATATAAGCAGTAAAGGTTAACTATTAAGCCATATTAATAGAGTAACTTAAACTGGTGTGTGTTGGGGTGAATGCATGCCGGAGATCGATGTTTTCTGGATAATTTTCCTATACTTCTTCTTGGCGATGTTTATTTGGCCCCAGATAAGGCATAAGATGATCCAAGGTGCGAGGTTAAATTTTATCAGGAAGATCGAGTTGGTTACGGGTTCACGGGTTATTACGATGATTCATAGGCAGGAGCGGCTTTCATTATTCGGTATCCCCTTTTACCGGTACATCGATATCGAGGATTCCGAACAGGTTTTGAGGGCGATAAGGATGACTCCTCCCGATAAGCCTATAACCCTGATCCTCCATACTCCCGGCGGCCTCGTTCTGGCAGCCGCCCAGATCGCCTTGGCTTTGAAGGGCCACCCCGCTAAGAAGACGGTTATCGTCCCCCACTACGCCATGAGCGGGGGCACGCTGATCGCCTTGGCAGCCGATGAGATCGAGATGGATCCCTACGCGGTTTTAGGGCCGGTAGACCCGCAGCTTTCGGATCCGCGTATGGGGGCGATCCCCGCCGTCTCCATTGTTAAGGCGGTGAAGGCTAAGGGCGTTGAAAAAGCCGACGATGAAACTTTGATAAGGATGGACGTGGCTGAGAAGGCTATAAGACAACTCGAGGAACTCGTTGTAGAGTTAACCGGGGAAAAGCTTGGAAGAGAAAAATCTATGCAGCTCGCGAAAACACTCGTCCAAGGCGAGTGGACGCATGACTATCCCCTCACACCTAAAAAACTTCAGGAGCTCGGGATACCGATAAAGGTTGGCGTTCCAGTAGAGGTCTATCAGCTTATGGACCTGTACCCCCAAGCAGCCCCGATGAGACCTGGAGTCGAGTTCATTCCTTCCCCCTACCCCGCCCCTCAAACACCGCAGAGGAGAATCGACAGGCAATAGAGCTTTTACCTTTCCGAAGTTCGAGGATTTCAGCCTTAACGGTTTTCTTTGCCTTCATGGGCGGCTCGCCCATAATGCATTACGTGGAGGTGGCATGTGAGCTACCATTCCCTGAAGGTTGCTGGCTTCCTGCTTCCACGATCAGACTCGGTTCCCACGCAGCCGCAGCGGGGTCCTCGGCGGATGAAACCATTCCGGCATGGCCCGTGTGGAAGGCGGGTTACGGAGGCCCCGGCCTCCACAGGCGTAACTTCGGCCTGCCCCATGCCTAGCAAGGAAGAAGTTTCCATGAGAGAAGGTGAAAAGGTTACATTAGCCCTCACCCCAACCATAAATGGCATGGG
>JGI24721J44947_10012583_pt1 | contig 10434 bp, 10 predicted proteins | sample YelNatPaOPGAMG01_FD_44947 | JGI IMG/M metagenome (IMG submission 44947) | reverse complement strand
CATAAAAATACTCACACCTTCCAAATCTCGGGTCCAATTGAGAATCGAGATTGTCGCCCTTTGCAGTTAAGCATATCTTCATTTCATCTCCTCCTGATGTTCACATTTTCCTTCTGGGTGGTTACAAAAACTCTCAGTGCCTTTCAAAGTGCCATTTTGAAATTTTTCTATAACTTCGTCTACATTGCCACTAATACCGACGAGCGTTTGGATTCCAAATTGGTCAAAGAAGCCTTTGGCGCGTGTTCCCATTCCGCCACAAATTATGCACTCAACTTTATGTTTATGCAAAAATTGAGGAATAAGGCCGGGCTGGTGTCCGGGATTGCTAACAATATCTTTTTTTACTACTTTTCCGCCCTCTATATCAACAATGGTATAATATGGGCATCTGCCAAAATGTTCTGATACAAAATTACCCTCAGTAGCTATTGCGATTCGCATAATTTTCTCCTTTCTTTTTTTCTTTTTTGATAATGAAAATCATTTTCATTAACTAATATAATCGAGGATTTGCATATGTCAAGTGGTCTAACTACATTTTTTTATTTTTTTCTCAAAAAGATTCGCTGAATCATATAAGGGTCCTGTTAGAAAAAGTTCGGGTTGATACAATTCCATTCACAAATAGTTATTTGTTTCGTTCCTTAAAACCTGATGCAGGGTCTGACTCTCCATCAAGGTGGCATTTGAGCTTGCTTTGTTGAGAAGTGGAAAGCCGATTGTAAATAAACTTTTTTAAAAAAATGTAAGCACTTTCCGTGTCATGGTCTGTTATAATTCTTTCCAGTTCCATAATTTCTTCTGCTTCGAGAGAAACAGCCTGTTTTTTTATTTCCAGCATTTTATTTTTCCTCTTTTATTCCCATGGAATTGCCTTCGCGAACGATTATCCCAAGTTTCCGAAGGGACTTTTTTACTCTATTGTACCTAATCGGCATTGTGATGTTGAGGAAACTATATGAAAAAATTATGTTGCTCAATTTTATCCTCTAAGTTAATTATTATTTTTAAAACCAATAGTAGTATTTGTCAACAAAGGTTTTATTTGGGGTTGGAAAAGAACCCAAAAATGTTTTTTAAGAGAAAAAATAATCAGGGGATTTTGGCTTGACAAAAATTATTAGAAACTTATTTGTAATTTTAAGGAATATTTATTTGCTCAAAATAAAGGTAGGAAGGAAATGAAAAGATTTTTAAACTGGAAGGGTCATTCGTGGATAGCAATTCCCCTCAGGTTTTACATTGGAGGAGTTTTTCTTTACGCATGCTGGCACAAAATCGTTCATCCAGAATCATTTGCTCTTGATATTGCAACATATCAAATTCTTCCCCCATATTTGATAAATCCTATGGCAATTGTCCTTCCATGGCTGGAACTTATAGCAGGAGCAATGATAATAATTGGGTTTAGAACAAGAGCATCGGCACTTCTTTTAAGTGGAATGATGGTGATTTTTATTATGGCAATTTCTATAGCCCTTGCCAAAGGGTTACATATGTCCTGCGGATGTTTCGCTTCACAAACAATAGAAGAGGACCCAATCTCAATTCTAACCATTTTCCGTGATTCAGGATGGCTTTTAATTTGCCTCTATGTATTGATTTTTGATAAAAATCCTGTAGGAATAGACAGGTTATTTAAAGGAAGGGTGGAAATGACAGTTTAAAGTTGGGTGTGAAAGAAAAACATTTCGGAGTGTTTCAGAGTGGAAAAGGAAATTTCTTTAGTTATTTTTTCCTGTGCCATTTTTGTTTTGATTTTCTTTATAGCACCAGATATTCAAGGTGAAGAAATAAAGGTAGTTTATAAGGTGAAAAAAGGGGATACCCTTTCCAAGATTGCAGAGAGATTCAATGTTGATGTTGAATCAATTTTGAAGTGGAATCCGGAAAAATTCAAGAAAACTGGAGAGGAAGTAATTACAGAGGGAGAGGTAAAAAAGAAAAAAATTACTGAAGAAGATTTTCCAAAAATAATAACACCTGGAACAAAATTAAAAATACCGAGAAAAGATGCAAGTGGAAAATGGATAGTTCATGAAGTTCAGCCNGGTGATACATTCATTCAAATTGCAAGGGATTATGGTGTAACGAAAGTAAGATTATTTAAGTGGAATAGGAAACTATTTGGCTATGAGGAGGAGGAAAAAGAAAAGGTTTCAAAAAGTTCTTGTAAGACGATAAAAGGAAAAAATGGAAAAAAGAAAAAATCGTGTCGAAGGCAGAAGGACCCAAAAGTTACTGAGGGCATGGAGTTAATTATATTTGCAGAAAGACCTGATTTAAGTCCAAGAATAGCAGTTTACCGAACGCAGAGGAAAGACACTCCTTATTCAATTGCAACAAAATTCGATATTAGTTTAAAAGATTTCCTCGATTTTAATTTTGCAAGAAGGGAAGATGTATTTAAAGAGGGGGAAATTGTTGAAATACCTATGCCAGTTCCACTTATATTGCCTGTTTCAATTGGCTCACCTGAATCAGGAAGACTGGTTGGTGGAGAAAANATGCCTGAGGGACCGGGCTGGTTTTTAAAAACACCATCTTATGCATACGGAACTACAGAAACAATCACAGGTGTTATAAATTGCATTGCTGATGTTCAGAGAAAATTTCCAAATACACCAGATCTTGTTATAGGTCATTTGAGCAAGAAGAAAGGTGGTAAATTTAAGCCTCACAAATCTCACGCAAGTGGAAGAGACATAGATGTTAGTTATTATCTCAAAGAAGAAGTAAAAAAATTCGTTAAAGTTACACCTGAAAACTTTGATGTAAAAAGAACTGCTGAATTTGTTATGTGCCTTGCTAATAGTGGAGATGTGGAATACATCTTTATTGATAGATACATTCAGGAAATGCTTTATTCCTATCTTGAAAAGAAGTTAAGCAAGGAGGCTCTTGATTCACTTATTCAGTTTCCAAGACCAGATGAAAAAAGACTTGGAATAATAAGGCATGAGGATGGGCATGATGACCACATGCATATAAGGTTTAAATGCCCTCCTACAAGTCGAAATTGTTATGATTAAAGAAAATGATAAGGAGATGAGAAAATGAAAAATGATATTAGTTCTAAAAGAAGAAAACTACCAAGTGGGACTGAAGAAGATTTTTTGAAAATACTCAATTTACCTCGAGATACACTCATTGAATTTCTTTCAACTCATATTCGTAATTTGTGGAGGGTGGATGGTTTGTATTTTCTTGGTATAGAAAAAAGATTTGGAACAGAATCAGCCACAAGTATAGACGCTGAATGCTGGGCATCTATGGCATCTCTGGAAGCAAGGGATTTAAAGAAAATATTTTCTCTTGAAGGTAAGAAACTCGAGGGAATAGAATTAGCGCTTCCATTTACATCCTGGTTTATTGACCATCCATCGAAGCGATACTGGAGAGAAGGAAATGAACTTGTTTTCGAAGTTATTGAATGTAGAACTCAGACTGCAAGGTTGAAAAAATCTCTTTCGGTTTTTCCGTGCAGACAGGTAAGAGAAGGTTATCTTGTCCGTTTTGCAGAAGAATTTGGATGCCAGTGTATATGCGAAGTTTGTCCGCCGGGAGAAAGAGAAGGAAATGTCTGGTGCAGGTGGAGGTTCAGGGAGAAGAATTAAGTTTTTTTAGACCCTTTGCTTTTTTAAGCATCTCATTAGCTTTTTCTTTAAAAAATGGTGGCGTATCTTGGGAAGAAAGCATTGGTTCGAGAATTTTTATTGCTTCTTGTGCCTTTCCTTCTTCAATCAATGTTTGTGCTTTTTCGAGTTCATCTTCAAAGTCATCTGATTGGAGTGTGACACTTGATTTTTCTTTTTTGTATGTGGCACTTTGAATTTCCTCATTATGGGTGGTTTCTGTGGCAGTTGCTTGATGGGATGAGAATTTGCTTAATAAAATTCCAATGCCTATTAAAATTATTAAACTGACTGCACTACCAACTGTTAAGTAACTGACTCTTTTTACTGCTGTGGATTTTTCTTCTGATTTTATAATGTAAAATATTGCCGAAAGAAGCAGTAATATAAGGGCGTAAACTACAACAATGGTTGGACCACTCGGGAAATTTGCGTAATAGGAAATAAGCATTCCACTGATTGTTGCAACTGTTCCCATTCCCCATCCTATGGCAAGTTGTATTGATAACCTCTGAGTTATAAGGACTCCTGCCATTGCAGGGACAATGAGAAAAACAAAAACTAAAAGAACGCCAGCAACGCTAACGGAAAAACTAATCACAAAGCCAAAGGTCATGAAGAAAATGAAATCCCAGAGTTGAACATTCATGCCTTTGCGATAGGCTTCTTCAGGGTCTTTACTTATAAGAAGAAATTTTTTGCCGGCAAAGATATGAATAATTCCAACCAGAGAATATGCTATTGCAGCAGAGGCAACTTCCCCCCATCTTACCCATACAATTCTTCCAACGAGGATTTCTTTTAAGTGTTCAGAACCTTCAGGTGCTCTATCTATGACCAGAATTGCCATCCCTGCTGCTGCTGCATAGACAAGACCAATTATTGCTTCCTGTGGAATGGTTGATTTTCTTGTCCTCGTTAAAGAAAAAATGCCAGCACCCACAAAGGTGAAGATTATCGAATAAATGAAAGCACTCCTTGAATCAGGAGCCATACCTAAAAGGAAACCAACTGAGGTTCCGAGTGCGGCAATCTGAGCAAGTGCAAGGTCAACAAAAATAACTCCTCGTCGAATGACATGAATTCCGAGGTATGAATGAATGCCTACAAGAATGAGGCATTCAAAAATAGGAGCAAGCATTAATTTAAATGTATCCATTTTTTTATCCCGATAGTTTATTGTTTCCCAAGCACAGGAACAAGTTTATCGAGAATCTTTTCTGTAACATCGAAAACATCATTAACACCGGGTTCGCCTCCAACTGCTATACTAACTATTACAGGCACAGCTCCTGCTTTCTGGGCTATACTTTGAATTTTGCTTTTATCATAATAGTTTGCAGCAAGGATTACACCAATTTTTTCAGTTTTCATTAAATTCAAAACATTGCTTACATGTTTTGGTGTTGGTGGAATTCCAGGTTTCGGTTCTATATATTCTGCTACAGTTATGCCAAAAATTTTTTCGAAATATGCCCAGTTTTTGTGATAAGCGACAACCTTTTTCCCTCTTATAGGCATTGCCTTTTTAAGCCATCCACCGAGATATTCTATTAAAGGTTTTCCTTCAAAACTTTGATTTTTAAGGAATTCTATCAAATTCCCTTTCATCGCCATTTTATCAAGTGCTTTTCCTCCGACTATTTCTACAAGTTTTTCTCCGTAGAGTTTGTTATGCATTTTTTCTTCAAAAGATTTCAGATTCTTTTCATAAAATTCCTTGCCAGCCGGGTCAATTTTNCTGAGACCCTCACAGATATTTCTTGCAACTTGAATGAGGCAAACAGGACAATTATAAATGTGCGGGTTTCCATAAATGTGGACATCCCCTTCTTTCCTGTCCTGAACTGGAATTTTTTCGAGAAGGGTTATTCCTCTTGATGCCGATACATAACCATCCCCACCGCTTAAAATCTTTTTATTTCCAGCCGCATCCTGAAGGGCTGGAACCCAGAGTTCGAGGTCGAGTCCTGTATCAATGAAAAGGTCTGCTTTCGCCATTTTCTCAGAAAAACTGAGTTTTGGACGAACAAAATGAGGGTCTTCATTTCCCTGGCAGAAATTTGTAACTGAAACTCTTTGAGCTCCAAGGATTTTTGCAATATTGCCATAAGTTGAAATCGTAGTTACCACATTTATAGGGTAACTTCTTGCAACTATTACTTTTTCTACCCCGGTTACAAATAAGAGAGATGCGATTACTAATAAAATCTTAAAAGTAAGTTTTTTCATTTTGCGCCTCCTTTCTCTTTTAATTAATATTTATCATGTTTATGTGGCCCTGCTGAGAAGTCAACTTGAAGCATTACCAGATGCTGTGGTTCTTTTGTTCCTTTTTCCCATAAATAGTTATATTGTAATCTCAAAAAAACCCATTCACTTGGCCAGATTGTTAAATATGGTGATGCCTGAACAAATTCTCTGTCATCTCCTATTACAGGTTTCTGTCCACCATCTACTCTTACCCCAAGAATAAAAACCTGATTAATTCGATAGTCTATGTAACTAAACCCTGATAGTGCCTTTATTATTCCTTCTTCGGTTTCTTTCCACAGATACATTCCTTCTGTTCTCCATGTAAAACCTCGATATTTGCTCATCTGAGGAGGAACCCATGATAAATTCAAATCAAAACCTGCTACAACAGTGCTTCTCCATGGCTCATTTCGGGTTTCATTTTCCTGAGTTTCTTCGTTAAATATTGAGAAACCTCTTTTGTTGTTAAATCCCCAGAGACCACTTAATCCTATTTCCATGTATGTTGATTTTGAAAGGTCATANTAGTTTTTAAGATGCCCTAAAATTGATGGAACGCTCCAGAATTCACCTGCAAAAAGAGAACTGTTCTCCGCATTTGTGATTTCAATTGTAAGTTCGTTGGCATGAGCCCACAATCTGGGNAGAAGTATCTTCATTGAAATTCCTATTTGANTTAGACCTTCGTCTCCAAAAAATAATTCGAGAGATTTTGGAGAATCAACCTGGTCGAGAGCGTGTTCGTGCCAGCGGTTGATAATACCGAATTGCTGTCTGAATTTGCCGAGGGTTAAATTAAAACGCGGTATAAGGCCTGTCCATGTTACATATGCTTCACATACATGAAAATGGCCACCATGAACTCCAAGGTTAGTTTTAAAGAACGAATATGGGTCGAGGTTCGACTGAAATTGAAGTTCGAGAATTCTTAAATCGAATCCACTCGAATCAGAATAGATATGTTCGTTTGCTTCTTCTTCTGTTTCGTTCGATGCTTTTTTCCGAAAATTGTCATTTATATAAAGTCTTCCGACAATATCTCCTGTTACGCTTATTTCAGGGTTTTGAGCCTGAAGTGCTCTTGCACCACTAACAAATTTGCCGGTACCCTGCGCTGTTTCTTCTTCAGATGTCTCAACTTCTTTATTAATTTCGTTTTCAAGAGATTTCTTTTCGAGAGCGGATAATTTTTCCTCAAGTTCTTTTACCTTTTTTTCGAGAGAATCAATTTTTTGTTTTTCCTCCTGCTGATTTTTTTCATTTCCCTTTTCTTCCTGCCCCATGGATTGCCCAATGCAAACAGAAGGGGAGAAAATAAGCATAAGAATTGGTAAAAATCTGCACTTTTTCATTTTTAAACCTCCTGATGGATGTAAAAATGTTATTAGTGATTTTTGCTATAAGAATTTATTTTCAGCAGTTGCAGGGAGGTGAGATTTTTGGGGCAAAACTCAGAACCTTAATTATTGAAGTATTTAAACTTGCTATTAAAATTGCCAGGGTTTCTATATTTTTGTGCTGGAAGAAATTGTGATGGANTTTTGAAGCAAAAACCTTTCTCTGATATTCGAATATTGTCTGGACGAGGCATGCATTATGATGATGCTGAGTGCTGATTTCTGAATAGGTAAGGATAGAATTTTCNGGATTGACTTTGTATTGTGTTGTATTNTTGTTCTGACTATCTGTTAAATCTTCGAGAACCCTGTGTTCGAAACACCAGCGATGCTTATGGGGATTTCCAAAATGGATAAGAGATAAAACAGGTAAAACAGAATAAAAAATAAGAAAAATAATTACTAAAGCATTAAAAGTTCTTTTTGAAATTATTTTTTTCATAATTTACCGGGATTTATGAATGTTATTCGAATCATCAGATACATTCGATAATTTCCTTATATTTATAACACCCTTTTTTTTGATGTCAATTAAAGGTAAATTAATCCCCTCCATTTCTTTTTTAGATACGAAAATAAGAGGAACAGGCTTTTTTTTAAAATGATTTTCGAATCTTTCACTTTCCCATCGGATTATTTTTTTTATTTTTATATCTGGAGAATGCGGAACAAAAAAATTCATATAAAGTGCTGTGCTAAAAATGATTGTTAAGGAAAAAATTATACTGAAAAATACCTTAAAAATATTTTTTTTAACTGAAAACCCGCACAAAGAAATGTAAATAATGGTAATTAGTACAAGTAGAGTAAAAAGTAAAAATGAAGAAGATGGGGAGAATCCGAATAGAGTTAAAACGGATGGGCGTGAAATTCCATTAAGTATGGCGTAAAAACTGTGCTCTACAATAGGATTTTCTAATGAAGGGTCGAGTGCGGGATGGACAGCAACAGAAGCAGTGTGAACTAATATTCCCCATCCAGCCAGCCCGGCAAAAAGCGGGCGGGCAAAACCATAGAATTTTTCCCACGACCAAGTTATAAATAAAGATGCTGGTATGGTTAAAAATGGTAGCACTGGTACCAAAAATCTTGGTCCAACTGACCAGCCTCCCCTCCATTCATTAGCAGAGGAATTGAATAGTAGCCATGAGATAACTATTAGAGAGATTATTAAAAATAAGTCTCGATAATTTTGTTTCCATAAAATATAAATGCCGGGAAAAGAAAAAATCCACAATGGACTGAAAACAAATAATCCATTTTGTGTTCCAAAAAGCAGGAGGAAAAGTTTGGTTAAATTGGGGTAGGTTACACCTGCAATACCTGGTTCAAATTTGCTTTTTGTATCTGGATTGTCAAGATGGTCATAACCCACACTGAAAGGATTTTTGAAACAGGAGAAATTATAGAGTAAGATGGCAGCGATGCAGATAAAAATTGGAAGAAGAAAAAGTAATGCATTTGGGAATCTTTTCTTTTGAAGTTTAAGTAAGAGCAGGATAAACAGAAGAAAAACTGATGGCGCAGATTGCAGTTCTGTTAGCACACAGAGTCCGGCAAGAAATCCTGCAATCAATATTTTCCAGTATTTACAGGATGTGTTTAAAATTAAAAATGTTGCCATTAAAAGCACAGCCACAATTTGATGTCCAAAAAAGTATTGAGTATACGGGAGTGCTCCTGAGCCTATCATGTAAGAAATCATCGTTAATGTTAATGGAAATGGTTTTGCAGGTAATCTTGTTTCGATAAATGTCCATAAGAAAAAGCACATAATGGCTGTTGGTATGAGGAGAAGAAAAATTCTATACGATATAAGGGAGTGACGCAAAGGCACTTTATGCCCTTCAATTGTTTTGAGAAAAAATTCAACTGGAACTGCAAGGAATGAACTTCCAGGTGCTTTNTCGGTNTAATAATGCCCTTCAAATTTTGCTCTATCGACTGCTTGTCCGTAATGCTTAAATTGCTCGTCGAGGGTGAAAGTGAAATTATAAACTATTGCTTTTGTAAGATAAACCCTTGTCTGTTCATTAGGATTCCCTGAGTTTTCGTAATCAATAATGAAATATGCCTGTAAGAAAGATAGAAATATAATTATTGGAATTTTTTTATTAAATTTTATTTGCATCTATCTATAATTTTTGAGGATAAAAATAATTTACTCTTTTTCAATACATAAAATGGCATGGTTCAAAAAATTGGGCTTGATAAATCAAGCCCCTACAAAAAATGGTGGTTTTTTTGCCACTTTTTAATACTTTTTTGAACCATGCCCATAAAATCGCGAATAATACTACTTTAATTTTTTATTAATTTTAAGACCCTTTCCATGTGATACATGGAATCAGATGAATACTCGGCGGTGGCTTTGACTCTGTTCAGCCACCGGAGGATAGTGACACAAAAAACCGTGTGGAGATGGCAATGACAGTCGCTACAATGATTGAAATTAACATTATTAATAGTGCCTGCTTTGTTCCAACAACTTTTTTCATCATGGCAAGAGTTGCAATGCATGGTGTATATAGCATGACAAAGACTGTGAAGGTAAGCATCTGGGCAAAAGTTAGAACTGTATCGAGGTGGTTTGTCCCGAGTGCCTGAGTAAGCATTACAAGAGAGAGTTCCTTTCGTAAAATTCCGAAAATTAATGTTATACCGGTTGAAGGGGGTAAACCAAGAAGGAATGATGTAAATGGGGAAAGAATTTTGTTAATAGTTTCATTGAGGTGGAAATGTTCCGTAATGCTTAAAATGGCACTACCTGTAATTAGCAGTGGCCATGCTATTACGACAAATTCACGAAGGCGCATCCATGTTTTTTTTATTATGGTTCCTGCATTTGGAATTTTATAAGTAGGGATTTCGAGGATAAGACCCGGTTCGGGTTCTTTAGAAATAGATTTCAGTATTTTTCCTGCTACTGCGATTAAAATTATGTCACAGATATAAAGTAAAGCAGCAAAGACCGGTCCAATGAAAAATGCGACAATTCCAAATATAATTGTTGTTCTTGCTGCACAGGGAACAAAGTTAAGCAGAAGTGTTGTTGCGAATCTCTCTTTCTTACTTTCCATTGTTTTAACTGAAATTATGGCGGGGACACTGCAACCATATCCAAGGACAAAGGGAATAACTGC
>JGI24721J44947_10012551_pt1 | contig 10455 bp, 7 predicted proteins | sample YelNatPaOPGAMG01_FD_44947 | JGI IMG/M metagenome (IMG submission 44947) | reverse complement strand
CCATAAAAAGAAAGGATTAAGTTTTCAGAATCATCTTCGCCGCAAACAATTATATTATCAAGAGTCTGAATGCCTCCGTTTTCCATTTCCAAAAGAATTTTTGAAAAATACACATCGTAAGTGTGAAGGTTTATAGTTCCAATATCTAATGTAGCGCCAATATGTTTAATTTTTCTTCCTTGAAGAAAAATTAGCTTACTATATTCTTTTCCAATATAAACAATCAAAGATTGATCATCAGGAAAGAATTTTTTTCTTTTAGCAATATAATAAGCAAGGGAAATTTCTGCGCTTTTTACGGATGGAATTTTGTAATATCTTCTTCCATTATATTGAGCAATAGACTTTACAACTTTTATACATCCTGCCTCGCTATTTATAAATACAGTAAGCAGCGATTTATCCGCTAGTTCAACATAACTAAGATTTTCTTTTTCAATGGTAACGTTTTTAGATTCCTGGATGTCATTTATAATATCCTGCACAAGCTTGGATGATTTGCCAATCTTAGAGCCTTCAAAAATATGATAATAAATTGCCGGTTCCGTTAAAGCTGGTAGAAATAGACAATTTTTGGGATTAAGATTTCTAAGCATATCACTAACCTGAGCAAGACCNGTTTTAGCAAGATTTGAGCTTGTTTCTGGGCTTCGAGTTGCTCCTTCCAGTGAAAGTTCACCGCTGTCAATTTGAAGTCCGCTTAATGAGTCTTCAAATTCAACTGCAGGTTGTAACAAATCAAAAGTTCCAGCTTTAAGAACTTTAATTTTATCTTTTTCTTTAGTAACGGCAACAACCTTTGTGTCGGTTCCTTCACAATATATGCAAATTACTGGCTTCATTAAACCGCCGAAATTATTTGCTGAATTCTTGTTTTATTATTTGCGTACGCAATTGCATTATCGATAGAAATTTGTCTGTTTAAATATAATCGCTTCAAATCTTGTTCCATTGTAATCATTCCTTGAGGTGCCCCTTGATTTATCATCATGTAAATTTCGCTCGTATTATTGTTTTTTATAGCAGCTTTAACGCTTGGTGTAACAATAAGCACTTCTTTAGCAAGAACTCTTTTTCCATCAAGGCTTGGTACTAACTTTTGAGAAATAATAGCAACTAAAACATCGGCAAGTCTGTGTCTAACTCTTTCTTGTTCAACTGGATTTATTTCTGCAATAATTCTGTCGATAGATTCAACTGCGGAGGAAGTATGAAGAGTAGAAAACACTTTATGTCCGGTATCTGTTACTTCCAAAGCCGCCATTATTGTTGCCGGGTCTCTCATTTCACCAATTACAATTATATCGGGGTCCTGCCTTAGAGATTGTATTACACCTTCATGAAAAGATAATACATCTCTTCCCACTTCTCTGTGTTTAACAATAGCGATGTTTGATTTGTGGACATACTCAACAGGTGAAGAAATTATTACAATATGCGCGGGGTCAGTTTTATTATGCTCGTCTATAATTGCATCAAGGGTTGTAGATTTACCAGAGCCGGTTATTCCAGTAACAAGAGTAAGACCGGATTTAATATAGCTGTGGCTNAAAGTTCTAAGCACATTTTGATGGAAGCCATAACTGTTTAAGGGTCTTATTGAAGGATTTATAGCCCGCATATTTAAAGTAAGAGTATCAAGATCAAAATAAGCATCAGCTCTAAACCGAATATCGGCATGTTTTCTTTCATAATAAAAAGAATAGCTAAAATCCAGGTTTCGTACTTCAGCTAAGATTTTTCTTTGATTAGAATTCAATAAATTAATAATTAATACAGCAGCTTCTTCAACAGAAAATTGAGGAAATTCTTTTGCTCTTTCTTTTTTGCCAAAAACTCTCATCCAAATAAAGCCGCCGTTGCCGTGCCCGCCAATTTCAATATCCGAAGCTTCGCGTTCTATCATACTTATTAAAAATCTATTAAAAGCTTCTTTAAGAATTATTCTTTCCTCGCTTTTAAGGTTTTCAAGATTTTNGAGCAAATAGATAGCTCTATCCGTCCCATTTAAATACTGCGGAATAGTTTTGGCATAAGCTGATAAAATATTTTTTGCATCATCAATTACCGACAAACCATCACCTATTTAAGTTAAGAGCCGTTCAACATTTAATAATATGGGAAAAATATAAAGCAATTTAACAACAAAATGATTTTAATAAAAAAAAATTTCAAAACTTCAAAAAGAATTTCATAATAGTAAAAAGCCTTTTATTCTTCTGAAGTAGAAGCAATAACTTCTTCGATTGAAGTTAACCCGAGTTTAACTTTTTCAAAGCCAGCTTCTCTTAAACTTAGAGTGCCGTCTTTTCTTGCTTGTTCTCTAATTTTTTCTTCGTCAATTTCATTACCGGATTTAANAATAATTTGACGAATTTCTTTCGTCAGGTATAAAGCTTCGTGAATTGCCATACGTCCTTTATAGCCGCTTCCGTTGCATTTTTCGCAGCCTTTAGCTTCAAATACATTATAGTTACGCCATTCGGCAATATTTAAGCCGGCAGCTTTCATTAAAGTTTCATCAAAATTAGAAACACGCTTTTTACAATCGGGGCATAATTTTCTAACTAATCTTTGAGCAACTATTAAATTTATTGCATAGGCAATAAGGAAAGGCTCAATACCCATTTTAAATAAACGGGCAACAGCGCTAGCAGCATCGTTTGTATGCAATGTAGAAAAAGTTAAGTGACCGGTGTTAGCAAGTTTTATAGCTATTTCTGCAGTTTCTCTATCTCTCATTTCACCAACAAGGACTATATCGGGGTCGTGGCGCAATATAGAGCGTATCGCTTCTTCAAAGTTCATCTTGTAACCAATCTTAAGCTGCCTAGCACCTTCGATAACATATTCAACAGGGTCTTCAACTGTTAACACATTAACAGTAGGATCAATAACCTGGTAAAGAGCTGCAACCAAGGTAGTACTTTTGCCGCTTCCGGTTGGTCCGGTTAGTATTACCATTCCTTGAGGCTGATTTATTGCTTTGACAAATGCTTCCTTAGCATATCCAACTAGCCCCAATTTATCGAGGTCTNTAATAACTTTTCTATCATCAAGAATTCTAAGAACAACGCTTTCAAATTTATTTTTAAGTTCAGTGCCAACCATGGGAAGCACAGAAACTCTAAATCTTATAATATGGTTATCAATTTCCCGCTGAATAAAACCATCTTGTGCTCTTTCCCTTTCGAAACGATCCATGCCTTTAGAACGGTCTTTAACAACGGCAACAATAGCCTCGGGTAAAGTTCCTTCTTGAACATGCCAAAGCTGGAGGTTACCATCTATTCTAAAAAGAATTTCAGTTCTATTACCGGCTTTAGGGACAAAGTGAATATCGCTAGCGCCTTTTCTAACACCTTCAACCAGGGCACCTTCAACAAGATTTATAAGTGCGCTTTTATTAATTTCGGCATCAAGTTCCTGTTCGTCAAGTGAACTTTCATCATTTTCAATTTCAATTTCAGGGCTAGCCTCCTCCATCATTTTTAAATAAACATTTTCCGGAGGAATAATAATATTGATTAATCTTTCGTAATCTTTTTTTCGTATATAAATTACTTCATATTTTTTTGCATTCAAACCGAAAGCAATTTTGGGAATATTTCTATCGGTGGGATCGGTAGCAGCTAAAATTAATTTATCTTTTATCCGTTCATCATACATGAAAGGAATAACTTTATGCTCAAGCATTTGGGTTTTTAACTGTTCGCCAGCGCTATTTATAATTTGTTTTATCGAATCTAATTTTTCTTTAGAAATTTCCTCGGGGCGAAGGTCAAGCTCTCTAAAAGCATAAAGTATTGCCACTTCTCTAAAAATAGTATCGTGGTCATAATTAAAATCTTGCACCAAGATTTGCGCAAGATTTCTCTTAATTTTACTTTTATCGTTTGCTTTAGCGTTCAATGCTTTTTCGAGCATTGCTGCATCGATTATCCCTTTTTTGAAAAGTAGATAACCAATTTTATCTGTCATTTCAAGGTTGGAATCAATCATCCTATATTTCTTTCAACATAAGTAATGCTGCCTGTTTGTCCGGGGACAGTTGGGTGTATTGTTGCTGTTTCAGCCGATACAAGAGTCAATAAAATCATTACTACCATAATAATCATAGCAATAAAAACCTGAACCATTTCAATAAAATTTTTAAGCTTGTAAACCGTTTCGCTTTCGTAATAATTTGCAAGTTGGAGGGAGGTGTTTTTAATTGTACCGGTTTCTTCGCCNGAGTGTAACCTTGCAATTGCAGTTTCGGTAAAAACTCCGCTTGCTTCAAAGGCTTCTGTTATACCGGTTCCTTTTTTAACCATTAGTGGAATTGCTATATTTTTTATTCTATCTTCAAAATATCTGTTGCCTGTGGCTTCGGCAGCTATTCTTATCGGTTCAATACTTTCGGCTGAACCGCTGTATAAAGTATAAAACACTCTGCAGTAAACTTCAATTACTGTTTTATGAATTAATGTTCCTACCATGGGCAGTTTTAAAAGATATTTGTCAAAAAGATACCCGCCTTTTTTTGTAGAAATAAAACGCCAAAATAAAATGGGAGGAACAACCACCAATAGAACCATTAAAGCCCAATTGTTAATTAAAAAATCACTTATCTTTAAGGTAAATGCCGTCATTGGCGGTAATGGAATTTTAAACTTAACAAACAGCTTTGCCGTCTCCGGAAAGATGTAACCTACATAAAATAAAACGGCAAGAAAAAGGACGAATACTGTTACCGCCGGTGTTATTAATGCGCTTCTTAAATTCTTCTTGAACTCCTGATTTCTCTCCAGGAACTTTGCGGTTGCTCTATAAATCTCAGTCATGTTTCCGCTTTTAGATGCAAGCCCGAGCATGTATGCAGTAAATTTACCAAACACAGACTGATATTTTAGGAATGTAGCTTCGCTATCAGCCCCCTTTTTTANCTCGTTATTTATAACTTTTAATGTTTCTTTTAAGGTTTTGTTTTCAGTATCGTTTATTAGCAAAGTAAGAATTTCGCTGTAAGGAAGTTTTTGTTCAAGGAGTTCTGCACTAATTTTAACGAAGGTTACTATGTCGGATGTGGGAGGCTTTATTTGAAACTCAAATAATTTTTTATTTACAGAAACCACATTGTAACCAAGCCTGGAAAATGCTTCTTCTACTTCTTGTTTAGAAAATGCTTTTTGCTCTCCTGTTATTGGCTTTTCATTGCCTTTTCTTACTTTATAAAGAAAGGTACTTTTTTTCTCGATTGATTTTACTTTTAGCTGGTTCTTTTCGGCAAGCCTATATATTTTTTTCTTGCCCTCGCTTGAAGAATTTGCCGATAATGAACCGCTTAAAATCTGCCCGTTTCCTTTTTCTGCTGTAAATCTTAATTCAACCATAAAAACTTTTCATAACTAATATTGCATTTTAACTCTGGTTTTAATTTAAGCAAAGTCTCTNAAACAACCCATCCATTTTATTTATTCTCAGCCTCAAAAAGATATACAAAGTTAAATTGTGAGAANGCTTAATTTATTATCGAAAAATCAAAAAAACTCTTTATTTAATATTCGTAACTTACTTTGGTTCAAAGTTCTTTTATATTTTTCTTTTGATTCACTATTTAATTATTTTATAGAATAACTAAGTATTGTATGTGAATGTTATTTCTAAAATGATGCAACTAAGAGCTCTAAATCTTTGACCGCTTTGAAACAAATTTTACGGCTTTTGTAATCGATTTACTTAGGTCATCTTGTTCGGTTTCTTTAATCCAGGTTTCATTTATATTTTTTTGAAAAGGAACATTTAAACTTTCTAAAAGCTTACAAACTAACTCGGCTCTGAATTCACGTGGAAGTAAAAGGACTTCATCGGCATATTTTCTTGCCAAGTTACTCATATTGTTTCCTTAGAAATTTTTATACAAATATAAAAAAAAATAAACAAATTACACCGATAACTATTTTGTCCCTTTAGCACTTTGCTTATGAATCAAACAATATTTGAAAGAACCATTTGTCACCTGTGCCTTGTTTATTGTATGTTATAAATTGTAACAAACAAACATACACATATAAGTCATTTTCATTTTAGAAATATTTTTTTCAAAGCCTTTCAAAATAATATTGTGTAGATAGTTTGCTGCACGAACATAATTATCGATACAAAATGATTACACTGCTTTTAGAAGGATGAACTCACCATCATCGAATTGAACCTTATATTCTTTGCTCTTTATTTTACCATTAATATAATTACTCGTCTCTTTGTCTATTTTATTTTTATCGAATAACAAATAAAATGCTTTGTCTGCTGTATGGTTTAGAACAGGTAATGTATTAATATTTATTGGTGTGTAATTAAATTTAATTCCTTCAGGAGGTATTAACCTAAAAACCTGATAATAGTCCGTAAAAACATTGCCTCTAATCCCANAATCTACCACATAAGTGTAAANCCTGCAATAAAGATTACGCGGTATTACCATTTGTTGATCATAATTCTGTCTTTGAACAAGATTTTCTTTTGTAAATAAAGTAAAGTTTAAAGACACGATAAGCAACAAAAGAATTCCAAATATATAATACAATTTTATTCTCGTTTTTCTTAAGACAAACAAAATGAATAAAATTATGCTTAAAATTTTTAATGCGCCTATAAAATATTCCACTGGCTTGTAATAGCCAAATTCTGTTGTATAAATTGTACTATAACCCATGTAATATTGTATGTGTAAGAAATAGGAAATCTTCATACCTAAATTGAAGAAAGCATTTGAGCTAATTACAAGATAGAATGCTGCAAGTAGAAAAATAAACGTTAAACTAAAAAATGTTTTTTCTCTTTTGGAATATTTCTTTTCAAAGTAATTTTTTGAATTAATATTCTGAACTATTTTTTGCATCCAAGGATTATTATCGTAAAAATATTTTAGCCCAAACGAAGATACATACGCCATAAATGGAATCGAAAAACTTAAATTTCTATAATCATAACTATAGTAAAACATCCATAAGAAAAGCGGCGGAATAATCATTATTAAAACAATGTATCTCACCTCTTTTACAAATAAAGAAAAAATTAATGTCGCTAATAAATATATTGATAACAACCAACCAAAACTGTATAACAGCATATTTGCTGCATTTAAAAACCTATCAAAATAATTTGGACTAAGCATCGAAATCCAATCACTCAACCCATTATACATATCAACTGGTTTAATAAAATACCAAAAAAGATTTCCTAAGAAGATTAATAAAATCCAAATGAGCATCTTTATCAATTTAGATTTTGATATTTCCTTTCTGTTTTTATATGCAGCATATATAATCCACACTGTTGTAAAAGTAACAATATACATCCCGGCAAGTTTAGTTTCAGAAGAAACAGAGGCAAAAAGAGCTGCAAGCAAAACACCTTGAGTGCTAAATTTATTAATCCCGTGTTTTATTATTGTGTAAAATGTTAGAAATCCAAAAAAGGATACAGGTATATCCAGATTACAATCACCGCTAAAAATTAATGTGTAAAAACACACTATTATAATTCCATATAATATTAAACTTATTAAATATATAATGGATTTTTTTTGAAGATATAAATCTAAAAATATTAAAAGAATTCCTATAAAGAAAAGCGGCATTATTGATTTAGGAAAAAGCTGTATTGCCGAACCATGAATAAATACATAAAATAAAGACAAATTTGATATAATTAATTGCGGATAATGGCCTGTATACATCGGAAGGTTATTTGAAGCCCAATCTATTACCCATTTGTCTCTTGCTACTGCATCAAAGACTGATATTACCGACCACGAATTTACCGGAATAAATGAAATAAAAAACAATATAATTAAACATGAAGAAACAAATACTATTTTATGAACGGTTGTAAGTTTTTTTAAAAAATTAATAAACTCTAAATAATAATCCTTTATTTCCACAACAAATGAAAAATTAAATTTTTGTTTAATCAATAAATATCCAAACACTACTACTTCAATTAAGAATAATATATAAATACTTTTGTAGGTATAAATTTTTAGCCAGGCTAAAAGGCAGATTAACATATAATTAAAATAAAGGCTAAACCCAAATGCGTAAAGAAATGTTTGTATAATGCTGTCCGTTTTTATTTTTAACAACTTCAGCAGTATTATCCCCGGAAGAAATATTATTTGAAAGAAAGAAAAAATCCCTAAAACAAACATAAGTTTTATAATATCATTTTATAAAATATTTTTGTACTGTTTTAAAAAACAATAGGCTGATAAAATATAAAAATTCTACCAGCCTAATAGAAACTGCATTCCGTTATTGTTTTTATTGACTTACACTTGTAACAAGCGAAGTAGGGGTAACAGTTGTCGTAACAGTCCAAGTATACCCCGTTGTTGAAAGTGGTGTACCCGTAATTGTGACGCTTTGAGCATGGACATGCAGAATAAGAACCATTTGCAGTAGTTAGTAATGCTGGTGGGATTGACCAACCTGTTCCACCATTAGAATTGTCAAAAGCGTTTCCACCGCCGCCCATAGACACTGGTTTTTTATAATACTGTTGTGCCATAACACCCAAATTTGTACAATCCGCAGTTATAGCATCTTTATTAGAGCTTTCTGCATTAGCATTAAACAAGTTAATACCAACTACAATAGCGATACCAACGACGATAACGCCGAGAACGATTAAAAGAAGTTGTTGTTGACCCATAATATGATCTCCTTATTGAAAATATGTGAATTTATTTATTAGTTAATTAATTATTTATTATTTAAGAGAACAAAAACAATGAATATATTTTTATACAAAATATTATCGAAAAATTATTTTTTTTATCAGCCATTACTGTACAAAATGTTAATTTATAATGCGTGTTAAATAACTGTTGGGATAAACACTTGTTTGAACTTTAACAGAATCATTGCCGGTAGTAACTTCATTACCGGTTCCGATTATAACCACGCTATCGTCATAAACAGAAGCTCTAAACGAACCGGTAGCAGTTTGGCGNAGCTCAGGCGGAACATCCCAACCATAAAAAGAATTTTCACCGCCTCCATAGCTTTTAGGTTTTCTGAAATAGGACATTGCCATAGAAGCAAGGTTTATACATTCATTAGTAACGCTATTTCTTTTCTGGTCAATTGCATTTTGTCTAAACANGTTAATACCCAACATAACTGCAACGCCGACAACAATTATACCGAGAACAATTAATAAAAGCTGCTGCTGACCCACTCACAAAACCCTTAAGATTGTAACACAAAACCAAACATATTTTCAAAGCACAACTTATTATAATCAAATATAATAAAGAATTTATTTAAATAAAAACATCAGATAGAAATTATTACCGGTAATAAAGTGATGTTGGTAATTTTTGCAATAATGTTTTATTAAAAGCAATTTTTCCATTAACAATAAAAAAACCGTTCAATCCAAAACACAGATTAAATATAGTAAAGAATGTGCCAAAGCAATAAAATAAGATAATAAAGACGAAAGCCAATAATAAAGAAAGTAAAAAAATCTAAGTGGTAAAAATTACGGGTAAAAATTTTCGCAAAATAATAGAATTAAATATAAGGTAATTAGTCCAGTATTGAAGTTTAAAACTTAAATAGCCCGTCTCGATTATGATGTGCTAAAGTTCTTTATATTTTGGGGCTTTTCATATACTCTGCCCTTTAGGGCGTAGACTAAAAAAAACACCTCATATTTCAAGGGCTTTTAACCTCTTATCATTAGGCGGTCAACTTGAATTTTAGAAATTAATTTCTTTTCCAACAATTATTTTGCATTCGTTTTTAATTTAGATAAAGCATTGGATTAAAAAAATAATAGAACATGGAGGGGAAAAAGATTTTGAAAGCAAAATGAAAATAGTTAATTTTGCCCGCACCCTTAGCTCAGTTGGTAGAGCATCTGACTCTTAATCAGCAGGGGGATTTGGTTTTCTCTTCAAACAACAAACATTTTTCTTACTTGTACAGTAATTTGTTCAGTAAAATTTGATTTTAAAGCTATTCAATGAACTATTAATAAATAAGTCAAAAATGAAAAATTCAAGGAATATTGTATCCTATAAAAACTTTCAACTTATACTATATTTCAAATTATTTTAATTCCAACTTTTAGAATTTTTACACTTCAAATTTAACAATTTTTTTAGTCAAAGTTAATACTTTGATAATAAAAAAATACCTGATAGCATAATCTATTTCAATATCTTAAAATAATAAAAATCGGCCTTAACAACAGATTTCCATGGGAAATATAAGATTCTGTAAGTTCTTTTAATTTAATAAGTTAATTTACTAACATAAATAGGGAAAATAATAATAATATATATTTATAATAAATTAATAATAATAATTATATAATTATAAATGAGTCCGCTCTAAAAAGCTAATTTTAAGTTGTGAAACTTTTTTAGTTTTGTTGTTAAAAAAAACAGTTAATTTATTT
>JGI24721J44947_10012546_pt1 | contig 10456 bp, 8 predicted proteins | sample YelNatPaOPGAMG01_FD_44947 | JGI IMG/M metagenome (IMG submission 44947) | reverse complement strand
GTCCTGATGCGATCACGTATCGAGCGCCAGACACTGCGCCGCCCGCCAAACAACTGCGGTTTGCATTTCGTCGCTCGATACGCGACCTCGCCTGCAGAGGGTGTACGCGGAGCCTGGACCCGGTGTCCTCGGGGGCTGGTCATGTCTGTCTCTGACAATCTGGGGAGGACANANAATTGCATACGTTATGTATGGATTGAATANGTNGATGGAAAAGTGCAGCTTACTTGGATAAAGAAGACTAGGAGAGGTTCGCGAAGCAACTTACCGGATAAACGATCACGTGAGTCTCACATAGGAGAAGCATACATCAATACCTGTCAAAAGTCAGTTGCGTTGCATGGTCCAACGAAAAGCGTGTTTCACCTAGCGCCGTGTAAGTTCCTGGGAATTTAGAAGGAAAAATTATGATGGACCCAGAGATTCGGATGGTTGCGCTGCACGCGGCGCGCGCGGCTGATGTGTCTGCGTTGCAGCGAATGATCGGCGAGCGCTTCAGGGACACCTGATTTCTGCAGCCACGCAGCGGCCGAGGCGAGGACGAAAACAACAACGAATGACGATATTCTAAAGTGGAGTCACATCCCGGTGTAGTCGAAGCTGTCTCGAATATCTCGATTCAGGACATCTACTAGGCATCCATGGGCGCGGACAAGCAGATGCAGCGTTGTAGGGCAGCTACCTGTCATATCCTGTGCACGACCCCGCTGCCATCTGGTGACAACACGGAACCACTTGGCCGGGAGCTGAACATGAACTCTAGAATGATGGCTGTTCCCCAACGCCCATGGATGCGTGCGCAGCATAGAACCACAGCGATGTTCAATTCGAGTGTTCAGGTCCTCCTGACCTGGAGAAAGAACGCTCCGTAAAAATGCATCTAAAGCTCCAAAGGACCCTTGAGCGCCACTTAAAGAACGCATGGGCTCTCGATTGGCGGTTTTCATCCCGACACATTGCTTGGACATGGAGGATTCGTTCTTCTTCCCGCTTTTGCANCAGTGCAACGCATGCGATGTCTGGCGATCACGAGNGCCTCCGCCGTATNGACGATCACGAAAATCACGATGAGCCACCGCCAAAGGAAGCTGCTTGCTTCCATATTCGCTGGAAAGCAAAATACTCCACCTGGAAGAACCGGACGATTCTGATTTCCTGAAAGATCGGTACCTCTGCGGAAGCATCTCAAGGTAATCATAGACGCGGGTTTTATAGATCCACGTAACTATCGACCGGTTCGGCATTTCCACCACCGCAATCCCCACATTTTTTGACAAGACCAAAGCAGGCCCTCCCGCACATGCAGGTGCCTCGGAGTACAAGTAAAAATATGATCAAAATGAGAAGCAGAACCGCACCCACAGGAGCTACAATAAAGATGATTATCGAATCTCCCTGCGAGCCGGAGTTGGACGTACTTGGCACCTGCGGAGTCGGCGACACCGTGATCGACGCTAGAGCGAATGAAGTCATATGCAGGTTCGACACCGCTCTTGTGACCTGCGCTGACGCCGTCGCCGCATAGGACGCGGGAAAAGGCACCAGCGTTGGCAATTGCTCCGCTGTCGGTAGGGGTGAGGTTTCTGCGGGTGTTGGCGACGGCAACGACCGCGATGGCGAAGACTCCGCCGATGGCGACGGCGATGGCGATGGTTCCGTGTGCGCAAAGCGTCCGACCCCTGGGTACCTCTCTATCAAAATCCCACCGTTTTCAGCGGGAACAGCGCGGAATGATGCGCGCGGTTCGAGACCTCTCATGAAAACCGCGACTTGCTCCGCGTTGTGAGACACGGCTGAAATCGACACTGGGACTGTCGGCTTCGTTGNTGTGGATAACAGTGACCTGCGACGCTGGTGCCTCGCAACGAGCCGCCGCGGCTGCCAAGCACTTTTCCGAAAGTGAGCACACATATCGTTTCAATATACGCAAGACCAAGACTTTTTCTCGTTCTAAAGGCGGTACTAGCCCAAAAAAGCTAAGGAAACACGATCCAAAAGAAGCGCTTCGCACAGCGCTATCCGGTGTGCAGCGAAGAAGATACAGCGCCCGCAGCGTGGTGTTGTGATCTTCGACGCAATGCACGTGCTCGTGACATACAATTCAACGGGAGCTGACGCGCTGCGGCCCCAACGGAGCTGCCGCATCATCACGTCGCTGTGCGGTGCAATGTGACACCCTGTAACGCGGTGTGCAGGATTTCGACGCCCCCGCACAGCACCGTTGGCACGAACGCTACCGNGCGACGCTTCGTCGATTGCATCGACTTTCCATGGCACGTCGAAGCGCAGCTTTTAAATTGAGTCATTTAGGGATGATACGGATACGGACATTTCGATCTCGCATCGCCGTCGCGTGTCGATCCTGTATCTTGCATTCGACGCTGGCGCGATTGCTGACGGGAAGCCCGTTTGCCGTCAGTCGCGTGCTAGAAACGGCATTCNGCAGGCTTGATTGCCACATACCAGCGTGCACAGGTGATCAGCGCCTTTTCTGATGAAAACGTAAAGTTCGAGTACCTTGTCCAATGGTATCTTCTGTCTGGAGACGCCTGCGCTGAACCGCGTTGTGCCGAAGCGGTGCCCCGATATGCAGGCACACGCGACACGGCGGATANGTATTCGGNCCGGGCGAGGTCATCTCTTCCGTGATCTNGCGTCCGATGGACGAAAGTCCGCTTATCGCCGCCACGAGCGCTCGGAATCAACGGAGCGGAAGCAGCAGTTTGCGGAGACCGGCCAGCGGGCAACCCTAGTCCAATCTGCGTCTGTGATACGGCATGGTCGGTGTATCCGATCAGTGCTTTGGGCTATGCATTTGCGGGACAGTCTTCAAAGCGCCGCTGTTGATGCCACAGCCCGAGTGTCCCCACTGAAGCGATTCGAAGGGAGGATTCTTCCGCTCTGNACAAGTTCAGTGCTCGCTGGGACGCTGTACAGATTATCTCCTCGGGTTTGATGAAAAAGAAGCACCAGCGTTCAAGTCTTTTAAAGAGTGCACCGCTCATGTGGACGATGTCCAGATTCTTGGTTGCAATTGCTACGGTACTGAAGACCAGCGGCTGTTGCACGCGAGCACGCACCTCTAGAGCAAACAACGAATGAGGCGGTATGGACCGGCTCGACTGGAGAAAACTTTCCATCCTCCGTAACGCTGTCAGATTAAAATGATATACAGAACAAGTTGCTCTGTTCCTGCCATGACAATCTTTTCCGAGCTTTTTCCCAGATGTACCGCCTCCACATTCGAAGTGCAGCAATAGGGCTAGGGGATGCATACGTGGTATTTGGATTCTCGGTTGTCTTTTTTTCCGACTNGTTCCGTAGNTTCTTTCGTGCTGGAATTCGNTATGTCATCGGAATCGAGATGANTCGAGACGTCCTCGAACTAGCTTTCGTACCATGACGGACATCATTATCCTACGCATATGTAGACGTCTACACGCTTCTCCACTGCTCACCTGGAACATACGGAATTCACGTTTTCTTCGAGTCTTCGATCTTTCTGGACCAAGGAGAATTGTGGGCGCAGCGATTCTCGCTACCGGATTGACGAAGAAAAACACTTCACAACGTTTGTGGACGACTTGTTCACATGCTCATGCCGAGTATTCGCTCAGCTTGACGCGTTACATAATCGATGAAGATACAAAGAAAAATCCTCCCCCTCTTCGTATCCATCGACAAATCCACATTCAACGACAGCATGAACCCTCACAGATGGTCTGCTTTCAGAGACGTCCATCTCTTCCGTTTCCACGGAAAAAGGGTCTCGGACTCGGACTTGAGCCATCATANCGATCGCTTCCTGTGGATGGTGCGTCACCGCTGTACACGAAGGACCCGCGATCCAATCGAGATTTCTCAACGCGATCTCTAGCCTGGATGCTTCTTCGTTAATTGTTTCATCATAGACAAAATCGCGTTGCACATACTCCCTATCGAACGGAAGAGTGTACGCGAGCGTCTGCAGCGGACAGAGTACTCGTTGTGAGGATTGCCTAGAAGACGCCGGTGATCTTTGCGTATGGCACAGGTCGTGTCAACGGAGGCGGGTATCGAGACGCGTCTCGCATATCCGTCAAGGGCATGTACCGAGCGATGAAGCACACCTGAACGCACCACTCGTCGACCCTCGGAGCAGGAAACGAAGTGGTGAACATACGGAAACACATGACCGCACTCAGGTATCGCTGCTGCAAAAGGCCGCACCGAGGTCGTACACAAAACGGATGAAAATGACAAACGAAGCGTCAATCGCAACTAACGTGTCTGCCTGAAAAGCGTCGACAACAGCCAGACGCAACGAAACCGGGACTCGAACGCTACCACCAACATCCGTCGACTGTAGATGCTGGAACCGAAGAGAGAGGAGACACCGATGCATGTAAAACCGGATACAAGAAACATCAAAAGAAAGCAGTCGAAAAAAGCACCCAAATGCTAGTCTGGACGACAACGCGAATACACAGCAACAAGAGCGTGTGTGCGCGAGTTGGACGACCTGCTCTTCTCTATTCTGGCATTGGTGTCATTTACGAATACCCGTCGCTTTTGTACATGAAAAACGGATGATTCGTGTACTTATGACTTCAATTCCCTAGTTGCCACCAGAGCAACGTCCATCAATGAACCCAGCGGGGAGCGTCAACTTCCGAGCGCTTGCACCGCAACCCCCACGGTCAGCAGCACGATGTGCACGCGAATCGATACGCGCTCCCAGTGCATACATTCAAGGACTCCATTGCATCAATGAACTACCGTACACGATCCGTACGCTTCGTGTGAACAAACCAGACGCGTAATGAGTCCGGGCCTGTGTCAGCGTCAGCGCGTCACCGAGGTGCTGCGCGATCGCGAGCGCTTTCGCTGAGACAATACACTCAGTGCAGCAGCGGAACTCGAACGCACCAGCTTTGTACTCGAGGGCGGCAAGGCCCCTGGCATGCTTCCCTCGAGAGCGCCCTTGCCCGCGAGCATGTCCGACGCTGTAGGCACGAGAGCTTCAATGAATGCACGAGCGTCGAGCATACAACTTCCACCAAAGAACACCTGCGTGCCGCTCGACTCCGAAAGATCATAGGCGTACCGCGTCTCATTCCACGAGAGGCCGCCAATGACAAAGATAATGATGCGACGCGTCGCAGACTCGTCTACGCTGCCAACCGATGACGAAGAGGAACGTCGACGATTGCGACGACCGAGAGACGACTCACGGATTGCCGACGACGAACGACGCCTGCGAAGACTTCGACTCGTGCGGCGAATACCGCTCTCCTCGTCATCGGTAGAGAAATCGGAGAGCTCACCGGCTGACGAGTCGTCGGACATGTACGCGCGATCGAAGTGGCGGCTCTCGCCGGCATACGGGAACGCGGACTCACCGAGGCGACGCTCGATAAGCAATGTCGCAAGTTTCGCGAGCCGTCCTTGGGTCTGTTGCATGGCTTGCATCTCCGATGGCGTCTTCCGCAACGGCACTCCGTAGGCGATGCACAAACGCTCAATGACAGCGGTCAGCTGCGGTGCAGTCCGGATATCCGATGCTGTGGTAGAGGTTCCAGTCGATGCACTCGACCCTGCCGAAGTACTCGAAAGCGCCGCCGATCCCTGTGACGATCCCCATGACTGGTGCTCCCCGAATGAAGAGCGAGCAAATGCCATCGAGACCAGCTCCTGAATCTCAGCTGTGCTCGTATTCTGCGTGAGCGCAAACAATACAATCAGACGAGCTTTGTCCACCAGGCGAATATTGTCCTCGTCGAGCAATTGTCGCAGCTGTCCTCGGACACGCGTTTCAGCATCGGTACCGACGACACGCTGCGCATTGAGCATGTCTCGTTCGAGAGCAGCAATCCTGGCGATTTGCGCATTCTCCCAGAGATCCTGCGCGCGACGAGCCAGGCGCTGGTGACGCTCCAGTGACGCAGCGTCGGCATCGCTAGGCAGCAAAACGTTCGAGTCGGAGGTGCTCGTGGCGAGCGCGCCTCGTTTCGCGGTCCGGAGGCGCCCGACCTGCTCCACTGGGCGATAGCGCACGAGGCTCCAGACATCGTCAGCGTACTCATCGAGCACCAGCTGGGATCCAGCACCGCTATCAGCCTCCAGCAACGAAGGGAATTCCTGCTTCAGCACCGTCTGATACGTATCATCGTGCAACAGGGGCGTCAACAGATCGCAGTCTCTGTCAACAATGAGGAGCACCGTCCGAGAAGCTCCAGCTCGAGGAGCGGATCCCGCTCTTGTCGGCAGAATGAGAGGACCGTACTCGTCGAGTATCCTGACGAGCTCCTCTGCGACGGCTGCGGGTGCGCCCGTGAACGAGTCTCGCGCGAAACGGATACGCGGTCGCTCCTGCAGTACGGAGCACAGCGTCAACAAGGACTCGGCAATGGTTTGCGGCCGCACCGGCTGCAGATCCGCAGGATAACGGCCGAGATGAAACAGGCGCTGCTCGAATGCACAGAAATCGATGTTGAGTTCCGTGAACTGCGCAAGCCGTTCGACGAGCTGCGATGCCGCCCGAACTCGATCAAGATACGTTTCGTCGACGCGAGATGTCGCGAAAACTTCAATGATGGTCTTGCTGGAGACCTTGGGCGTCTCCGAGTCATCGTGTTCTCCGCTTCCTCTGTCAGACGCTTTGGTCACATGTTCAAGCGACGCAATCAGCGTATTCACCGCGTTCGACGTCGGCTTGAAGAGGTACACGAGACGCCGACCTTGGTCGCTTGGCGGCAACGCGTTGAGCGTTGGCGGCTGCTGACCAAGTTCCTCAACAAGGAACACACCATTGCCCACGAGGTCACTCATGCGGCACGCTGCAGACAATACCTGGATGCCGCGATCGTCTGCTACTAGCATTCCGGGAGCGCGACGCTGATCAGCGGAGCTGCCGCGGGAGTCTTCCGCACCGGCAAGCGACGACCTTGCTGTGCCCGCCAGCATGCCGTACAGCAGGCGCTCTCGCGCGAGTTCGCGCAGTGTGGCGTTCGGGCCCACAACCAGAGGCATGGTAACCACATTGGCGCTGTCGACTGTGCCCAGTGCGGCAGCTGTGCTGCCAGTTGGTTTCAACGCTGCCACATCAACGGTATCGTTCTGGGAGACTCGGGATCCAGGAGCTATTCCCGCGAGCGCCGCTGACGACGGCACTGTGCCCGTTCGGTTGCGCTGGCGTTGCTGTCGACGTCGCCTTCGCCGCAAGAAAAGCCATACAGCCAACACGGCGAGAATCAGGGCAGCAGCACCGGCCACAGCGCCTCCAATGATTGCCCCCAGAGGTGCACCCGAGCCGGATCCGCTGCCGGAAATCTGAGAGGGGTCACCTGTGGCGACACGTCGCACCTCCACTGATACCACGGATCCATTTGGAGGGAACGCCTGTCGAACTTGCTCATAGAGGAACACAGTGCTTAGCAGACGGGTGACCACATTCACATCGCTCGGTTTCAGGATCAACTGTACGGCGCCGGTAGTGGTGACACTCGTCGGTGCCCGCATCAACATGTAATGCAGGGAATTATAGGACTCGCTGCCGCCGACCACGTGAATGCGTACCAACGAGATCTGCGCAATGGACTGGATGCTTTGCATCAGCAAATCGCGGAAGCGGGCGTTGTTGGTGCTGTTGTAGAACTGACTATACGACACGCCACGCAATTCCATCAAGAGATCCACGGCATCGTAGCCCGAAGGAGGCGGCGGAAAGCTCGGTAACGCCGAACTGGATGGCGAAGGCGACGCAGACGCTGTCGACGACGACGACGTCGACGACGACGANGATGATGATGATGAAGGCGCATTCTGGCACAGCAAACCTCGATAGCCACCAACGCAGTAGCAGACGCCACTGACGCATACCCCGTTTCCACTGCAGCAGTTTGCCGGCGAGACGTCCGAATCGTTGATGCCAGGCGGCCGGCACGAAGCGGTGCATATCCTTCCACTGAGATCATACAATCGCCCGGGCTGGACGACGGAATAGAGCGGCTCCAATGTCGACGGTTTGCCCAAAAAGTCCAACGAGACTAGACTCCGGTTCTGGGAAATCTGAATGCTCACATTTCCATTCGTACTGGAATTGTGATGGCTACGCTGATGACGAAGCTCACGAAGCTTCCTTGCAAAGGTGTTCTTGATGTGTGCCGAGTGGTACGCAGTGGTCATATTTTGGCTCACATTCTGTGCCTGGAAAGCATTCGTCAGCACTCGACCNGAAACACGATTGTAGTGCCATTGCACTGCGCCAGCTGACGTGTTCGTACCGGCAGGTGTTGGGCTCGCGGTTGGCATCGGCGTCTCTGTACCTGACCGCACAGGTGCTGATGTTACCGTCTCTGGAGGCGACGCGGTTGCACTCGCAACAATGGCGTTCGCTGTCGGGGTGACAAGCACCGCAGATGGCGTCGGCGCAACGCTTGAACTGAGCGGCAAGACTGTGCTCGTGGGAGTTGTCGTCGACATTGGTGCCGACTCGAAAATGACCTCTCCGCTGCTGGTCGTGGTGAAACCGCTGCAGCTCGCCGGAACGCTACCCTGTCCATTGACCGCGATACACTCACAATTCTCGATGACAATTTCGGAGACGAAGACGCCGCAAACCTCGGCGAGCGTCTGCTGCATCACATACGCAACCTCAGAACACGTCCAGTACTCGACGACGTCCAGTGCCTGACAGTAGTATTCCCATTCGATCCAGACGCCGCCAACTGCAGGCCGCTCGGTCACGACTTCAACCCATTTCACTGGCGTTGGCGTTGGCGTTGGCGTTGGCGTTGCGGATGGAGCGACGTAGCTGCTGGTACCGATCACGTCGATGTACGAGTATTGCACGATATCGGTGTAAAACTCGACGCTGCCACAACTGGTTTCGTAGGTATTCACCTGCTCAAAGTAGTAGCCATTCTGGATATTGTCTCGCAAGGCGGCAGTGAACCCGGAAGCATACGTCGAGTACGTATCGATTTGGAGGTGCACCACCACGTCCCATTCGTTGACCTGCTCGCAGGAGCGAATCGTCACCACCTCGGACGGGATTCCGATATTGTCGCAACTGTTCAATATCGCTGTCTGCATCGAGTTACAGCTTAGTCGAACGGAGCCGGGCGACGCCGAGCCGCAGTACAAGGAGGTCCGAAGGTAGACACGACGAGGATAGACGGGCACCGGCTCGTAGACAAGATTGTCGCTGTTTCCAAGCAACGCCTCCACGACACTCTCCTGCTGGGTGTACGTCAGCGAAGTGACGCTTTCAGAGTTCAGCGTCGTCAACGTCACTGTTGTTGATGTTTCGGCTTGCATAATGATCTCGCTCTGTAGCGTGTATGCTGCTTGATAGTTGCGCTGTTGCCAGTTTGCCGGGGCGTACCTGGGGTAGACTGCGCACGCTACGCTGAATGTATAGGTCGTAGAATAGCTGAGACGAAGAGCACCCTTACGTGAGCGCCGCCAACTTGTCAAACCGCGTAACCCGTTTTGAACGAGATCGGACGGCGGTGCACCCGCTCGCATCACTTGAGACGAAGAGCACGGGCTCAGAGAAACATCCTCCAACGTGAAATCGGGAATGTCCGCGAATGCGTTGTAGTATGCCGTTTTCGCCGCGGCTTGAATCGCCTCGCAGGAAATGTTTGCGTTTCCGGGAATCTGTATCGTGGGCTGGTCAGCAAATACAAGTTTTTGCTGAGGGATCGGGCTACCATTCGGAAGCGTGTTCAGTAGCGGGGTCGGTGTGGGAGGTGGCGACGGAGGTCCGACTCCTTGTGCGAGGCGCTGATGACGCAACGAGGTCGAGCTCAGCAGCTTGTTGAGTTCTTGCTGAGCTTGACTCGCATTAGATACGGGTACTGTTGCGAAAACAGTAAATTGCACAAGGCCACCGGCCCCAGAGCTCGTCTGACGGAACAGCGTCGTAAGGAATTGTAAATCGAACGACGCACCCGCTGGGAGAAAGCGCTGGATGCTTTCCTGTAGCAGTACTTCTCGATTCAGCGGCAAGCCTGAAGAGAAGCATCCATCGGACACGGTGACAGCACTCGGCGATATGCCCAAGGCGGATGCAACTGACGCAGACAGAGCAAGCGATGCGGACGAGCATGAAGCCTCAGTTCGAACAGAGAGGAAGGCGCGCCCAACAATGGACGTCGTAGCGGGTGTTGGTGATGTTGACGGTGCAGGCGTGCTTGTCGCGTTGCTCACAACCGGCGTCGATGATACAGAAGGCGACGGTGCAGGCGTGCTTGTCGCGTTGCTCACAACCGGCGTCGATGATACAGAAGGCGACGGTGCAGGCGTGCTTGTCGTGTTGCTCACAACAGGCGTCGATGATACAGATGGTAGAGGCGTAGGCGTGCTTGTCGTGTTGCTCACAACAGGCGTCGATGATACAGAAGGCGACGGTGCAGGCGTGCTTGTCGTGTTGCTCACAACAGGCGTCGATGACACAGAAGGCGACGGT
>JGI24721J44947_10012542_pt1 | contig 10458 bp, 12 predicted proteins | sample YelNatPaOPGAMG01_FD_44947 | JGI IMG/M metagenome (IMG submission 44947) | reverse complement strand
GACATAAGTATTCGTCAAGCCATTATTGACTTGAGTCCATGTTGTACCGTTGTTTGTAAATAGAAACACACCGCCACCCCAAGTCCCGGCAAAGATGTTCGTGCCTGAAACAGCTAGAGACATGACATCAGTATTCGTCAAGCCATTATTGACTTGAGTCCAGCTTGTACCGTTGTTAGTAGATAGAAACACACCGCCATAAGTCCCGGCAAACAGGTTCGTGCCTGAAACAGCTAGAGACCTGACATCAGTATTCGTCAAGCCAGTTTGAGTCCAGCTTGTTCCGTTGTTAGTAGATAGAAACACACCGCCATAAGTCCCGGCGAATACATTTGTGCCTGAAACAGCAAGGGCATTGACACCAGTATTCGTCAACCCAAAACCGATTTTAGTCCAGCTTGTTCCGTTGTTCGTAGATAGATACACACCAACAGAAGTCCCAGCAAAGATGTTCGTGCCTGAAACGGCAAAGCAGGTTACTATCCCTCCAAATGGTCCATTAGTTTGCACCCATTGAGCATGTAATGGATTAGTCATGCTCAGCATGAATAAAGACACCAATAAATTAAGTCGTCCTTCCCTTTGTAAAATAGTTTCCATTTTCGTATCCCCTTTTACTGTTTGTAAATGCCGATAATTATCGAGCCACAACTGTACTTCGCCACTTGCGCGTGCCTCAGTTTTCGTGCCTTTTAACTCCTTCAGTAATCTTAAAATACGCCGCTTTTATTTTCAAGACTCACGTCAGAATTTCCACAAATTATGAAAATAACTCAGTATTGCTAGAGGATTGTTATTAACAGTATCACGTTATTATGTTATGATACTAAAGAGTTTATGGGTGTCCTGGTTCAACGGAAATTGGAGATAATGTCAAGTTAATTGTGTAAAATTTTTGAGCGTTGGCAAATTGCTTTTGCCAAAGGGCGCAGACTTCCAGTTCTGTTCCATCTTGTAAGCCACAAAACTTAAGATGAGATATGCCGATTTTTCACTGGCAAGTATCTCCATCGGTTTGGTTCGTCGTTTAAACTCCTTATTCACTCGTTCGATAGCGTTCGTTGTTCTCAGGGCCGTCCACTCCTCTTTAGGAAAATCAAAGAAGGTCAGACATGGTTTGATGGCACGCTTAAGTGATGCAACAGCGCTTGGAATGACGCCATCATATTTCTTGACAAAGTTATCGACGCGTACCATGGCAGTCTTTCTGTCTTCGGCATAGAAAATATCTCTTAGAGAATCTGTCACTTCCTGGCGCGATGTTCTTGGCGCTTTCGTTATGACGTTCCGCATCACATGGACAATGCATCTTTGAACCCGGGCATTCTGAAATTCTTCGCAGAAAACCGACTCTAATCCTTGCAGACCATCCATGATACCTAACTTCACTTCTGATGCTTTGAGTCCACGCTGTTTCAGATCTTTGAATATCTCACGCCAAGTTGTTGCCGAGTCCTTATCTCCTTGTTGGATGGCAAGAAATAATCTCTGCTTTGTCTTCGTTACTCCGATAACCACAAGCATAGGGATTCTCTTGACTTCATCCTTGACAACCTCCTCATCTGCTCCATCTTCCGCTGGAACATGCTCTTTCACTCGAATTTTAAAGAAAACGCCGTCCATTATCATATATTCAACATCTGTATCCGCCAGTGATCGTGTCCGCCAACGTTCCACTGCCGTAACGAGTTCGCCGTTTATTTTCGAAACTTCGCCGGAAGATATCCTGCGTCCTAGTAGATGCTGGGAGAGAAGTTCTATGCCGCGCGTTGACATCCCCGACAGAAACATCGCTTGTACATCATGGGCTATCTCCTCCTCATACCGCTCGTATCGTTTTATTACCTTCGAGTGGAACTGTCCGTCTCGATCCCGCGGTACATCGAGGTTCAGGGTCCCTATCCCTTTCGCTGTGAAACTTCGTGAGTAGCTCCCGTTTCGGTAATTCTTATGCTTACCCCTACTTCGTTCATATTTTCCCCTCCCAAGATAAGCCGTCAGCTCCATCGCGATAACTCTCTCTATCGCATTCTCACATGCTCTCTTTATGTCGATCCTGAACATCTCGAACATCTTTCCGGGATCCTTCATTACCTCATTGAATATTTCACCAGCTTCTGTTATCCTTCCCTGGTAAGAGAATTCCATAGCTCGAAGCGAGATCTGGTTACCACTGATTACCTCCTTCGTTGACTGTTCTTCGTTCCTTTGTTCTGGGTGCATGGTGCATGTCTCCTTTTCCTTTTTTCTTGATCGAAAAATCAATAAGGAATATGCGCCTTGCCCTCTCAAATTTCCACAATCAAATTTACACTACCTCAGTGCCTGAAACAGCTAGAGACCTGACATAATGATTCGTCAAGCCATTATTGACTTCAGTCCAGCTTCTACCGTTATTTGTGGATAGAAACACTCCCCCATTAGTCCCGGCAAAGATGTTCGTGCCTGAAACAGCTAGAGCATACACGATATAATCATTCGACAAGCCATTATTGACTTGAGTCCAGCTTGTTCCGTTGTTCGTAGATAAAAACACACCGCCGTACCGAATCCCGGCAAAGATGTTCGTGCCTGAAACAGCAAAACAGGTAACCGTGCCTCCATAAGGCCCATTGGTTTGCACCCATTGAGATTGAGTTTCCCTGCCTGAGATTGCGAATAAGAAAAGTAAAGTCAAAATTGATTTGATCGCTTTCATGTTAAACCTCCTTCTGGTAGTCAACTTCATCTCTGTTGAATGACGAATCAATTTTTTGGTTAGTTGAATAAGGTAGTAATCACGAAACATTTTTAACTTAGATAAAATTAAGTTCTTGTTGATATAATCTTGTATGTACACACTGTTCTGCTACATTGGGATCATATTCTTCCATGCATTGCCTCAACTCATGTTTCACCATCTATCATAAGTAACCATCTATCGCACCAATATGGAATATGAAAACCGACTGAGTGGTACATGGTTATCCATTTGTTCTCCATGTTTTCTCCAAGAATGTTTACATTCTCAACACGACTGTAATCCTTTCCTGCATACTCGCGAGCGCTGCTTTGTGCTCCAATAACTGTCTTCCTCCCTCTAAATTTAATTAAAAGTAGAGCAATCATCCTACTCTTGGCTTCAAAATCTGCCATGCAAGGGCAGCCCCGCACGTGACAGGATTTGCACAATGCTCAGAGACTAAGTGATCGTAGTGATTCCTCTTATGCTCTCTTGTGCATTTTCGGCATGTCCCTTCAGACAAAAAGCCGTGAGATGGAATTCTTCAAAATGTAATGCCAATTCCACCTTTCAAAGAAAAAGGTTCTAATGTCACGGTCTCAAATGGAGCAATTGCCGCAGCGTTATACCACTGAGTAAGTGTGCGACCACCAGGATAGATGTTCAATGAACCCTCGGCATAAATGAGAAGGAAACTGCCTACGTACGTTCGAATGCCAGCCTCAACAGCATATCCAAAGAACTGACCTTCGGTATACGAAACATTGACCTCTGACAGGTTAAAGCTTGATACGCCTCTCTGCCTTATGTTTAACAAAACAAATCCCTTAAGGCCGGCATAGATATCTATTGAGCCTCCGCTCAGGCCAAGTTCGATATCGAGAGCAGCTTTTGTAAAACGAAGAGGATTGTTTGGCTGACCAAGACTCAATCCTCCGTTTATTCCGATCATCAGTTCCTTGTTGTACGACCAATATCCAACCTCGATGTAATTGAGCATAATGGGGGAGGGACCTGGCATCGCCCCCACTGCAGAAGCGTAACCTATATTTTCTGTAACGTGGTACGTTATGACTTCAGCTGCGTAGCTGAAACATACCCGCGAGCCTGGATAAGAGTGCTGCGCTAAGGCAATGCTCGACCAAGCGACGAGCGCTGTAACTACTGACTTCATTATCTTTGATTGGTCAAATCTTGCTGGACTTCCTTTTCAAACTTATCGAGACGGCTTCGAAGTTCTGGATCCTCAACAGTGCGTTTCGTACCTTCAACCGCTGATGCAACCGCCTTTTCCAAATCACTTTTGCTTATTTGGTTCAATGTGTAGATGTCATACCGATACTTTGTTTGGAAACCATCAGAAATCTGCCACTCCTTCCAGTACTGTTCCGTCATGGCGACCGACATCTGAACATCTCTTGTGACAGCAGAAATCAAGAGATCACCAAGGTTTCGAACTTCGTCCGATTTACCGGTCTCTATCAGTGCAAAACGCGAGTTAAAGATGGTCTGAATTTTTTGGGCAGATTTTTAAGAGCGTAAGCCTGGGCTACTGAAGCACCAAACCCGATATCAGCCTGATCATTTGCCGTTCCTACAACGTAGTAAGACTGATCCTTCGAGTCATACCAAAATATTTTCCCGCTTTTTACCCACTCAGGTTCTTTATCGCTACTTGTTTCAAAAAGTGTTTTTCTTGTATTACCAGGACTGTTCAATAATTCCCTTGACCCACATCCATAAGCGAGAAATACAAGAAGCCACAAAAGGATGAAGTTATTTTTCATTTTCTTATCCCTCTCTTTGAATTTTTTTAATAACAATCATTTGTACTGAATGTTTGGCTCAATTGTAACACTATCGACCATATCCAGAATGTGTAGTCCGATTGCCACAGTGAGAGCAAGGTTGAAGCTCAGCCTCCCATGAGGATCGTCCCCTGAAATCGCCCTATGGTACAGAGCAGCAGTCCCAAAGGCAATCCCTTCGGCGAGCAAAAAGATCATTCCGCGTTCTGGATATTCCTTGTAGACCTGTCCCCAGCCCGGAATAAAAGTAGATCTCATCAAGGCACCGAAATCACCTGGAATCTCCCTGAGATCGGAGGTCGGCCTCGGCGTACTGACGAGAACAAATGTCTTATATCCCTCGAGGCTGCCTTCCACGTAAGTGTCGACAAGCTTCAGAAAAACAGTCTTCTTTTGTCCATGAAGGGTAATGAGAACTCTCGAATAATCGGCAACCGGTGTTTTGTCGACTACAGTGTAGGTCTCAAAATCGTAGTAATTCCCAAGCTTTTTTGCGGCATCGTAAATTGCGTACTCAACTGACAGTTGGTAGTTAGGGCTAACTCCCATCCCAACAAGGTAATAGTTGAGATAGCCTCGTGGTGGGTCCTTGAGCCAATCAGGCCGAGCTCGGAATTGAGCGAATCCATTCCATTGAATCATGAAAGAGGCTATAACTATCAAAATGCTTGATTTAACCATTTTCAAGGTTGGTCTCATTCTTAACACTAAATTACTAAAAGCGCATAACTAAGGGTTATTGGTCATATTACGCGCAATCATCATCTAACTTAAACTTCATTTCTCAATCTTTGGTTTTTCTCCACGACCGGGGGAATAGCCCTCTAAACATAACGTAAAAGCCAATTAGCATTATTGCTAACTGCAAAAGTTGTCCGAAAACGGCCTCCTGTCCGATCCCATTAGTGATTTCTCTTGAAAATAAGTAGAGTCCTGCCACACCCGAAACAAGCTTAATAATTGGTTTACCACCGGCTATAAAGAATACGCCGACAATTAGAATTAATGCCACTTGTTCAGGTCCAAGATGTTTCCGAAAGGCAATTCGAAACACAACAGGGATGAGAGCAAAGATCATGGCAACATTGGCTATATGTTTCATACGCGAAAAACCTTGTTTGACTATACTAATATCGTTCGTTTACCTGTGGGCTTTTCGATCTCAGTTTGACTCCAAACAGCACCTGATGCATGTATAGCTCTCTCTCTACCCCAGAGGCGAATGGATTCAATTTGCTCAGGCGCGGTTTTGCTCAAAGGAACAATGTTGTTAAAACACCTCATATACAAATCGTCGTCGATAACATTATCGCCATGAGAAACAGCTTGCAGGGCTACCTCCCTCACAGCACTCTCCAGGTCCGACCCAGCAAAACCTTCAGATAGAGCTACTAACTTTTCGAACGTTTCAGGCGATGGTTGTTTTAGCAAGTAGCGCCTCAGGTAAAGCTGTATAATATCCCTTCTTTCTTCCTGGGTGGGGAGATCAACAAAGAATATTTCGTCGAATCTTCCTCTTCGCAATAGCTCAGGCGGCAACTTCGTAACGTCATTGGCCGTAGCTACCACAAACACTTTTGCTGTACCTTCTTGAAGCCAAAAAAGGAATTGTCCTATCATGCGTGTTGTAACACCAGATGAATCGTTAGATGATGCAGATAAACCTTTTTCTATTTCATCTATCCAAAGCACGCAAGGTGCAGCGTTGTCGGCAGAAGCAAAGGCATCTTTGAGGCGGTTTTCCGACTGACCGACATACATTCCTTGAATCGATGCGAAGTCCAGCCTGTACAACGGTAAGTTCCATGAAGCAGCAATAAATTTCGCAGATAGAGATTTCCCACACCCTGGAACACCAACGAGAAGGACCCCTCTTGGAGGTCTTAAGGATCTGGTCTTAAGATCGGCAGTCATGAGCTGTCTTCTGTGTTCGAGCCACTTACGCAACCCATCCAATCCCGCCACTGAAAGCGTCGACGAATCTATTTTCACCTTTTCAAGCCCAGAAATATTGCTGAAGAGTTTATCCTTAGCTGTACTTAGTTCTTTAATATCCTCCTTCGACAATGATCCTTTTGCCATCTGCGTTGCTAGAACATTTTCAGCTTCAATCTTGGTCATGTTTGCTAGAATTGTAGCAGCCATTTTATAGTCTCCCTCGTCCCAATCAATTGGGATGGTGCTTTTGTAAGGCGTGACGCATTCCTTTACTATTTCAAGCATTTCGTCTTCATTTGGAGGGTCGAGAGAAATGGTCATTCCAAGCCTCTGCAATTGAGGCCAGATTCCTTTCGTTGTGATGACACAGATACAGCCCCCTCTTTCAATTGCCTGAACAACGCAGTCATACAGGTGCCTGGAAACAAGATTGTCTTCCTCAATGTCAGTTACTTCTGTAAAAACAAAAGTTAGGTTCTGGCGCTGCGCAATGTTCTGTACGGCGAAATCAAGCCCTCCAGCGACCGAACGATCCTCATTTACATACTTTTTTGTTCTAAGATCCATTGTGCCGTGAGAAAGACTGTGTACGTATATCGGTATACCCAGCTCTTCAGCAAGTTCCTGAATCACTTCAAGAACCCTTGCCCGTTCGATGCTACTGATTGAGATAAATGGAATCCTTGCCCGAAACATTCGCATTAATGTCTGTTTGAATTCATTTCTGTGTGCCATATTAAAAAAGAATCCTTCTCTTGTTTGGATTTTCTGATGATGGGGGTTTTGTTGAAGGTTCTCCAGAGATACCTACATCAAGATTCTGATCGAAAAAGTTGAAGTTGTTCACTATCAAGAGCATCTGTTCATTCCGTGGCTGATTCTTTGAAACAGATTCTTTGATGTTTTTCCTCACCTCCGCGACAAAACCCTCGAAGTCTTTTTTTAGTGTCTCCCTTAAATCTTCGGGAAACGCTTTTAGTCTTATGAATTTGGCAATGGGTTGTAAGTTGCTTTTTGCATTTTGCAGAACAATGGAAATATCATTTTCCGTTCGAATATAGTGGACCTGAAACAAACGATTAAATTTGTCTAACCACTGCTTCTTTCTTTGGACGTATGCTTCCCGTGCTCTGTTGTAAAAGCGATAAACAGTTCCAGCATCAACAGCAAAGGAACCTTCCTGGAGGTCGGGCAGAACCGAGTCGTCACCCTGTGCAAACTTTTCTAATTTCTCAGCCCATTCGAAATAAGTGTTTGGGATGGTCACATATCACTCCTATTTTTGACTCTCGGATTTATGAACTGATGTGGAGGTAGCATATCCCACTTAGGGAATTTATCCCTTGTTTGACTGGTTTGCATAGTGGTTTCATGCTGAGGCATTTGACCTTTTGGAACATTGGTCTTGTCGTTCTTTCCGTTTTCTCTATTCTCTTCATTAATGGACATCTTTAGGTCTCCTTTTTACATTATGTTTCTCGCAATTTCTTGAGACACGCTCGAGAAGTCTTGCGGCGTTATAGAATTCAAAAGTTCGCGAACAGCTTCAGCTTTGCTATCCTCAATAGCCAGCTCTTTACGATAGTCAACGGTTTCCGCCAGGCAACCTCTGAGGACTTCTCTTGCCTTTTTCCTTCTCCCCTCGATAGTCGTCCTGACAAGTTCCTTTTTGTTTTTGAAACTCCGCAGGTTGGTCCAGATCATTACGCCACCGATTGCCAGACTTATCAATCCTCCGACCAAACCAAAGATGAAACCAGCAATACCAACCAGGGCGCCGATCAAAATCCCCGCCATTGGAAAAGTGACTGAGCCAAGTCCCTTTTGCAGCTCTGACATATAGAACTTATCTTGCTTAGACAGTTGTTCCTTCTCATCGCTTCCATCTTTTGTCGATGTAGCAAAGCCATCTATCACAAGCTCGACGGTCTGTGGAAACATCTTTCGAGATTGCGCCGTAAAGGTGTCGTGAGCTTCCAGTATCCACGGTTGACTGATGGACACGGCTAGAGCCTGAGTTACCCCCGTCACCCCTGCTGCTTCGGGATTAAAAGCGGCATTGGTTAACATCTGAAGAAAGTCGACCTTTTCTTGAAAGACATTCATTTCTGCATCTAACATAGCCTGAGCCGCGTCTTTATCACCGTCTTTATCAATGATGAGCTGGTTAAGTCGCACTTTTTTTTGCAGAGGAAGTTCCTCGTCGTCGAAGTTTGTTACCAATTGAGTAAGAATCTCGTCCAATTTCGCTTTGACGGTTGTGGAGAAATCTTGACCCGATGAAATAATGGAACTAAAGTGGTTGTTAAGAATTTCGTGAGTCTTTGCGGTACGGAGTGAATTTTCCAGTACAACCCAATTTTTTGCATACTGCTTCAGCAAAGGATACTTATCGGATTGCACTGCAGGCTTTGAGGCTTCGAAGTACTTAATCCACTGGTTCTTTTGCTCATTGATAAATTGGTCACCTTGTGTTAGTTGGTCTAACCAATTTTTAACGTTTTTCATCATTACAATGCGAGACGCAGGGTGGAACACGCCTGTCGCGATGGCTTCAAGTACAGTGATGAATTCTCTGTCGAGGTCCCTGGGATTCTGATGCATGAAATATCGCTCCAGCCAGGCCAGACTTGCATCGTTTCTTCCTAATCGCCTCGTCAGCAACATGAAGAATAATGTCGCTTTGTAATCGTCTCTCTTTAAAGATTCAGAAATCGCCTGGTCACAAGTTGGCCTGTCATCTCTTACCCAGGAAGCCAGTGCAACCAACGCTGGTGCAAGCCAATAACCTGGCGCTTTGATCATCACCTCTTCGGTTGAAGACTTAATTGTCTCGTTCCCAACCAGGCCTGCATCCACGCCTTGCAAGATTCCTGTTGCCATCCTTCTTATCTCTGCGTAGTAGCCGAATTTGATTTGAAGTTCCTGGCGCAAGTTCCCAATTCGTGTTTCTGCGAGTTGGAGGTTTTTGTGCTTTGCATCCTGAGCAATGAAATCTGCAAAGGCTTCACTTAGCTGCTTCAACTCAGCTTCCATTGCATCTTGCTTGTACGCCATTGTTTGCTGAATGTCNGATAGTGCCCCAACGTTGGAATTTACCGTGGCAATGTTATTGTTTATCGCAGTTAGTGCACGTTCAATTTCAGACAAATTTGCATATGAAACTTCGGGCATTTTTTAACCTCCTTTTTTGTTAGAGTTTTACTGCCGATCCATCCGCTCTAACAAGCACAAGCTTGTCACTGTATACCTCNACAAATGCGTATGCNTTGTGCATTGCAAGCGTCCTTGCTTTTTCAAAATCGTTGGGCATNGCTTCTCCTGCTTTGAAGTGAGCGATAATCTGTGATCCACTCAAGTCCAAAATGTGCACCTCGTATGACTCTCCGAGGAAGCATTTGCTAACAATTCCTAGGGGAAGGTTTTCAAGCTCTGCTGTCCCAAATTCTTCATAAACCGCTTCCATCAACTGTTTCCAACCTTGTACATCTGAGAGCGATTTAGTGTCAAGAGACGAAAACAGTTCAACATACTTTGCAGAGCGCTTCTTCAATATATCTCTATCACTTCGGAAGCCCTTTTGCATTAGATTGTTGGAGCTTGCTTCGGACTTCAACCTTGTGTCTTCAGCTTTGAAGAGAATTTTCCCCATTGTCGCCTCTTTGTTTGGTTACAATTTGTTTGTCCATTAATCTTGCTCTGGAACGCTGTAGTATAAAAATTGGTAGGCATCAAAACGGTAAAGTTCATTCCAATGAAATAGATAATGCTCATTTCTATCTCATTTCTTAATTCTTTTTCCAGTTCGATGATGAGACCGTATACATAATATACACGACTGATTTGTCTTTCACCAATTTCATTTTTGTTTTTGATCAGTTAACACAATGAAAATATCGTGCCAGAAAAAATCCTTTGATTTTAGTTAATTTTTGAGGGGTCAAACTATAAAAAGAAACTGCAGTTTCCAATTTGGAAACTGGAGTTTCC
>JGI24721J44947_10012537_pt1 | contig 10459 bp, 26 predicted proteins | sample YelNatPaOPGAMG01_FD_44947 | JGI IMG/M metagenome (IMG submission 44947) | reverse complement strand
ATGAGATATTTTTTTGAGGTGATTTAGAATGAGTGAATTAAAAATAAATGATTTAGTTGAGAAAATAAGTAAAAACGAGATGCCTAAAGGCGAAGATGAGGTTTTGGTTTGGCGAAGAACCACGTATGGTAGCTTCGGGCAACACGCTAATATTTACACTTTTGTTATTTCGCTGGAGGAACTAAAACAAAAAGCGGTGTATGAAGTTTTGAAAACACGATATGTGAAAAACGATTCCCGCAAAAATTTGTATAGATACACATTTGTAAAAGTGAGTGATCTCTTAACGTTAAATAATTGCATTTTAAAGCTAGTTAATGATAGCGCTAGTTCCTCGAGGCGGACAATTGAAGTTTCTTATTATTTAATACAAAATCAAAAAATAACACCGCTGAAGGCTGAGAAAGGACTAAGGGATCAAAACGGCTTTTTTGATTTAGTTGAGCTAGGCAATAAAAAAATTATTTTTAGAAAAGATAAAATTGAGGTGGTGAAAAATTGAAAGTTGATGAAGAAGGATTAAAAAAGGTGGCGGAAAGGTTTTTGAAGAGGCAAGAGGTGCGGGAGCTAGGCTTATCACTTGATGAAGCTAAGCAAGTGTTGCTGGAACACGCAAAAAGATTTGCTGGTTGCGTAAACTGTGTTTATAGCTCGCCTTACCACGGTAAACCTTACCACGGTAAATTTTCGTGGACTTCAAGGCATTGCGTTTTAGGATTAGCTCAATCAACGTGTAATATGTATAAGCCTATAATTCAAAAAGAGTGAGGGGATAAACTTGAAGATATGGAATATTAAGCCTGAAAGAATGAAATTTGATTGGGGAGAAATGGATGCCATAGCTCTCGGTGAGCGTGGGCGGGGCAGGGTATATACAATTATTCCATTCCACGCACCCCTTAATCCAAATGCTGATGATTATGAGATAGGGCAAACAAAAACAGGCAAGCCAAAAATTATTAGGACGGGTAAGCCTAGCCCAGGTTGGTTAGCTCGGATATGCACTTACTGCACTTATACACGTGGAACAATAGGAAAAATTTTTCAAATCGCAGGCGAGGCGGAATTAATCGCGGATGGTTGGGGGGCATTCGGGGATGCGGGGAGGCTTGGTGGCTGGCAAGATGTCTTAATTAAGGCTATGCCTGGCGCTATTATAAAAGTTAAGCCTAGCGGTGGATCTCATAAGGTTCAAAATTACTATCTTGTTTTCAAGGAAGACGGGGTGGACAAGGTGCTTGAGGATGAATGGAGCGTTTACTGCGAAGCTAATAATATAACCGTTGAGGAGGGGGAGAAGGTTTGATTTACATTTTGAATAGTTTAATAGTTCCCATCAATTTTGATGAAACAAGTAATGCCTCAATCAAATTTACAAGGATTACTATTGAAGAGGCAAGGCAACTGTTAAAGCAAGGCTTTATTAGCGCCATCGGACACGGGGGGACGGCACAACTTTTGAGTAGATTATTAAACATCGCTATTCCTGCAAATAGAATAAATGTTTTTTTCAAAAAAGGTGATGTAGGCATTCACTTTTTCTTAAAACAGAGGCTACCTGAAGGCGTAGTTTTAAATGAAGAGCAACTTAAACAATTGCAATTTTGGCTTGTTAAATCTGAAGTTGTCTAATGGGGGGAGTAAGTGATGGTTGAGCGAATATCTTTTGGTGTTAGGGGAGATGGTTTGGGGCTTAACGTTCAATTCTTTATTTTTTCAGATGAATTTACAATTGAAGTTAGGGAAATCAAGAAAGATGGGGGAATGCCTTATTTACTTACTAGAACGATCAAATTCATAGATTGGGATGATTCTGTTAAACTGAAGTTGAGCGAAGAATTAAAGGATTTATTGGAGAAGAAAATAAGAGCGTTTAGAAAGGATGCTTTATGCTTCGTTATTGCTTCATATATTAACGTGTATTTTAACATAAAAGACTTTGTTAGAAACGTTTTGAGAACTGTTGATTTGCTTTAAACTTCTTTTTTATTATTTTTTTGGTAATTTTACCGAAAGATTTATATATTGGTAATTAAATAATTTTAATAGAGGTGAAGTGCCTTGAGTGAATTTGAAAAATATGAATTAATAAATGCCTTAAAGAGCTTAGTTAAAGCTCTTGAAATGGAGGTGAATGATGAAAAGAAAAAAGAAAATTAGAAGAATTTATGGTTTAAACGCCTTAAAAAAAGGGAGGGGTTTGAAATTTGTCTTCTTTAGTTGCTGAATTAGTTAAAAAAGCTGAGGAAAAAACAAGCGTTGCTGGCGAGGCTGGAGTAAAAGCGAGGAAAAGAGCTTCTTACGGATTTAAAATAAAGGTTATAGCTGATTTTCCAGATTTGGCGCTTGAAGTTGATTGTCGCTATGAAAAAATGACTTCTAAGAGTATAACTGAAAAAGTTGAAGTAATCGCTATGGTGGATGGAAAAAGGGTTAACTATCGCTATATGGTTTTCTGCAATAATTGCAACAAAACGGTTTTAACCAAAACGAATAAGGCGTGGGTTGATGATGCCTTAAACATTTATGATAAAAAACAGGTGAAATTCTATCAAAAAGTTAATGGCGAAATAATCGAAGTTGAGCCTCTTGAAAGAACAAAAGAGTTGAAGATTGAAAAGCTCATTCCAGCCCCAAGCCTTGAAGATTTTCTTATTGAAAAGGAATATGAGGTTTGGAGTGAAAACGCAAGAGGCTTATGGAAATTAGCTGATTACCTGATTAAAAACGATAAGATAGCTGTGGCAAGACATAGCTTCGGCAATACATTCGTTGAAAATTATGCTTTACTTTATCCAATAGTAAGGGATGGAAAATTCGTTTTAGTTATGGCTTTAACAAAAATGAAGAAAGAGTTTAAACATTTTACGCCTATACCGAATGGGGAGGAGATCGCTAAAAGAAAACCGATAAGCGTTTTACCAGAGATTTAAATCCCTTTTATTTTTTGGGGGAGAGTGAAAAAGAAATGTTGTTTGATAAGCCTGTGCTTTTGGCTATAAATGATGATGGATGCGTGCATACAACTTTTAAAGCTGAAGTAAACGGTAAAACTCTTTTCATAACCTTCGAGTTTGTTCGTGGAAATTACCCGCCTGCAACTATGCTGGTTTATGAGAGCGAGAAAGAGTTTGAGGAAATTAAAAAGAATTTGGAGCATAACGGCTGGGAAATAGTTGAGGAGTGAGAAAGAAATGTTGGCTAGGGGGATCGTGTGTAGGATTGCAGATGTTCCCTTAAGGGATTTTTTATCCCTTAATTCTTCTCCTTTTCTTTGTGAATATAAATATGATGGGGAAAGAGCAATAGCCATAATAGCAGATAAAGTTATTATAGCGAATAAACGTAATTCAATTTATTATCCTTTACCTAAAGAATTTGAAGTCGCCTTAAGAATGGCAACACACGGGCGAGTTTGCCTTCTTGATGGAGAACTTATAAGCGGAGATGGAAAAAACTTTTATCAATTTTTAAGCGATAGAGCTAAACTTTCAAATGCCTTAAACTTTATAGTTTTCGATATTATCGAGTTGGATGGCTGCGATTACAGGGATACATATTTAAGCGAGAGAAGAAAATTTCTTGAAGATTTTATAGAGGAGAATGAAAGAGTTAAGCTTTCTAAAGCGTTTTTGGCTGTGAATGAGGATGAAATTTTCCAAGCCTATAATAATGCCTTAAACGAAGGCTATGAAGGCATAGTTGTTAAACCTTTTAAAAGTTTTTATAGGGATGGAGCTTGGCTTAAACTGAAACGGAAAAAAACTTTAGACGCCTTAGTTTTAGCTATAAGAAAAACCGATGCTTGGCTTGAAAATAAAATTCCTGTAAGCTTTCTAATAGGTTTTAAAGAAAATGGCAACGTTAAGCCTTTCGGACACGTTGGCAGCGGGTTAAGCCTTCAGGATAAAAACTTGATTTCGCAAATGGTTGATGCCTTAAAGGTAAAAGAGGATGATGAATATGTTTGGCTTAAACCAGCTTTAATTTTTGAAGTTGAATACGAAGAAATTTTAGAGAATAGCCTCCGCTCTCCAAGAATTGTTAAGCTTAGAAATGATAAAACTCCAGATGAAATCGATTATATTCGGGTTTGAAAAGGGAGGGATGAATAAAAATTGAGTGGTAGAGAAAAAATTTTGAAAAAAGTGTATGAAATAAAAAAGGAATTAACTATGGAAATGGGGGCGCTAGCGCTTCAATTGGATGAAAGAAAAAGGAATGAAGAAAATATTACGGATGGAGAAGGAACTGCTATCCTTGAAAAAATAAAGCAGTTAAACAAGCTCTTCAAAATGATTGATGATTTCGCTCAAGAAGTGAAATTAACGCCTTGGATAACGGAAACGGCTGAAGTCGAAAGTGAGATGCCTTAAAAGCGGGACTAAGTCCCGAGGGGGAAAAATAAAATTGAGTGAGGAAGAAGAAAGAGAAAGAAACTATCCTGCACAACTTCTATTATATATAAAAACGACTTGTTGGGCGCCAATTATCGGTTCAGCTTTAGTGTTAATTTCTTCCAAGTTTCAAGGAGACTTCTCTTTAGCATTAGATATGTTTGGTGAAGGAGTGTTAATGGTATGGCTCGTAGGTTTATCGGTTTTTCCATTCTTCTATCTTGTGGATAAATGGAAGAAATGGAGGGGAAAATAGTGGAGAACCTTGATAGATGCCCGATTTGTGGTAAAACAGTAAAGAAAATATTTATGGTTTATGGAACATTAGAGCCGTTTACAGCCATCGATCCACTTGAAGGGTTGCAAGCTTATGCGCCATATAGCGTAGAAAAAGAATTATTACATGAGACAAAAGGAAACCCGAATATTGTTCATATCAAATTTCTTGATGGAGAGGAGAGGCTTATAATACATATAAAGTAAGGGATAAAGAATTTCCAATATTTTCAAACCTTCTGAATAACCCATAGAAAAAAAGGGGAATGAAAATGGCTTATGCAATATGTCCTAAATGCGATTTAGTGATTGAATGGAGCGCAGGGAAAGGCTCGAAATTAAGTCGATTAGAATGCCCCAAATGCAAAGGTAAACTTAAAGCTATAAGCCGCGCTGAAGCGTTTAAACCGCATAGAGGCTATAAAAATTTCAAGATTACGCAAGATGAATTAGCTTGTTTAGAAATATGAAAAAGAGGTGAATAATTTGAGTGAAAATGAATTTAGAGATTTAATGTTTCAGTTTGTATTGACTTGCGGAGAATTGATTCATAAAATTGATGTTTTAAATTCAAGCTATATCTTATGGCAACAAAATTTAGGTAAAGAGGATACTTTTTACCATACGATTGAAGTTATGAAAGCTTCATTAAAAGACTTGAATACTCTTTTAAAACTTATTGAAACATTCCTTTTAAAGCGTTCAAACCCCTAAAAAAAGATGAGGAACTATAATGAGGTGAATAAAATTGAGTGGAGAATTATATGAAGAGCCTATAATAATTGAGTTTTTTAATACGAGTGAAAGCCCTCTTTGGCATTTAGCCGAACGCTATGGAAGGTATCTAGCAGATGATGAATGTCACGTTCCAGAAAGCTATTGGATGGAGAAGGCTAAAGTTGCAAATGCTAAGCTGGTGATTATACTTAATCAGTTGAATGGTGATTCAAGTATTATAGCGTTTGATGAGTGCGGGCATCCAATACAGATTTAAAAAAAGGAGGAAAGAAGATTGGGGATAGTGATATGTGAATTTGGTTTTGATTTGCCCGATGCTAAGAGACCTAAATACAGTATGCGTGAAGTTGATTATTATGCTTTTATACCTTTTAAAGCAAGAGAGAAAGTTAGGAATCATAGATTAACTTTAAGAAAGAACTTGGAAACTAAGGAGTTTGAGGTTTATCGCTTCTATTATGAAGCAAAAACTGAAGAAGTGGTTTTTTCCTCAAAAAGCTTAGCTGAAGCCATCAAATTCGCTGATGGGCAATGGAATAAATTTTTTGGTTCAAACTTTAAGAAAGAACCTGATATTCTATGCCAGCATAAAAAACCCATAATAGATCATCCATTCTGTCCTTATAGCGAGAAGTAAAAATTTGGATGGGGGAAGATGCCTTGACGGTAATCGAGAAGATTGGCTTGAAAGCAAAAAAGAGCTTCACGATACTTTGGCTCTCCAGGCATCCAGTTTTAGAGAGCCAAAAAGCAGAGTTGAAGAGGCTTTACGGCGAGGACGTGAAAATAGTTTGGTGGAATAAAACCGTTAAGAACTCGGGGCACGTGCTGGATTTAATGAGAGAGAAGGGGGCGGATGATGTGGTGGCGGTGCTGCCTCTATCCATAATCGATTATCTTACAAAAGAAGGCGTTTACCCTCTGTTTAGTGAGATGGAGTATGTTGGAGACAAGAATAGTGATGCTCCAGCTGAATATGTAGATGAAAGAACGGGACGGAAATATCGTTTCAAGCGTTTCGTGAGAATTAAAGCTGTAATAATAATGAAAGAGCCAGTAGAGCCAATTATTAACAAAAACAAAACGGTAGAGAAGGACGGAATGCCATTTTAAGAGGGAGTAAAAAAATGAATATTAATTTTTTTAAACATTTCTTCAGATGCAAATATGCACCAATATGCCCTTATTACCGTAAAGATGCTTTCACCTGTAACATTGTTGCTGAAAAAAACTATTGTGGCAAGTATAGAGAATTTGAAGAGGAGAGAGTTGAAAAATGAATAAAAAATCCATAACTCCAATTATCTTAATAGTTGTGAATGCAATCGTGCTTGCTTATAATTTACAATATGCAACAATCGTATTAATTGTTCCAAACGACTTGCTTTGGGTGATTATTGTAATAGTAGCCCCCCTCGTAATTATAACAAACACCATTACATTAATTTATGAGTTTATGAAGAAAAAGTTTAAATGCGAAACTCTCACAGATGAGATAGATTAAGAATTTTTAGGGAGTGGAAATGGTTAAATTAACTTTGATTCAGGGAGATGCTCTTAAAGTTCTTCCAAGCATCCCTTCAGAGAGTGTTGATTTAGTTTTTACAGATCCGCCTTTTAATATTTCACGAAATGTTAAAATTACAAGAACGAGAAATAAAGAAGAGTTTTGCAGAACGGGTAAGTGGCGGGGTAAAGATATTGATTTGTATTTTGGGGAATGGGATGATTTCAAAAGCGAAAATGAGTATTGGAAGTTTACTATTAAATGGGTTGATGAATGCGTTAGAGTTCTTAAAAGCGGACGAATATTCGCTACATTTTTTGATAGAGATAAAATAAATTTTCTTTCCAGCTATTTACAACGGAAATACGGATTTAAATGTAAAGGTTATTTCGCTTATATAAAAAGAAACCCCGCTCCTCAAGCGAGGAAAGTTAAATGGATGAATGCTTGGGAAGAAATAGGTTTATGGCAAAAACCGAACGGTAAATTGGTTTATAATTATCAGTTAGGGCAACATCCAGATTATATTATATTACCTATTTGTCAAGGAAAAGAAAGGACTCCGCATCCGACTCAGAAACCAATAAAATTAGTTGAACCCTTTATTTTATATTGGACTAATGAAGGCGATACAGTTCTTGATCCCTTTCTTGGAAGTGGGACGACTATGGTTGTTTGCAGAAATCTCAAAAGGAATTGTATAGGTATAGAGAAAAACCCTAGCTATATTAAAATCTGTAAGGAAAGATTGAATTGGGGAAGTTCTTTAAGTGATATAGAATGGGATTTCAAGGTGGTTTGAAATGGTTAAAGTTAAATTATTCCACGGCCACGCCTTAGACGCTTTAAAACAAATCCCAGATAATTCTGTTGATTGTATAATTACTTCTCCACCTTATTGGAGCTTAAGAAAATATCCTGATTCAACTAATACTGTTTGGGATGGAAATCCAAATTGCAAACACAAATGGACAGAAGAAAATTTCTGTGTTAAATGTGGAGCTTGGCTAGGGCAGCTTGGACTCGAACCTGATTTAAATTTATACCTTAAACATTTACTTCAAATAACAGCGGAATTAAAAAGAGTGTTAAAGCCTACTGGCGTAATGTTCTGGAATCATAGCGACTCCTATATTGGTTCTTATCAAGGCTATGGGGTTAAGGACCCAAATTATAAAGCTACAGGATTTCAAGATCCACGCTTTCAGGAACAGTATGTTTCCCATTACCAAAAACCTCCATCAGCTAATTATGAGAAGCTACCAGAAAAGTGTATGGCTTTACAAAATTTTCGTTTACTTCTTAAATTAGTGGATGAGCAAGGTTTTATACTTAGAAATATTATATGTTGGTTTAAACGCAATCATTTACCAGAAAGCGTGAATGATAGATTCACTAAAGCTTATGAACCTATTTTTATGCTGGTTAAAAATAAAAAATATTATTTTAATTTGGACGCCGTTAGAGAACCGTTAAAAAGTTTTGCTGAACAAAGAAAATCTGATATGAAGAGGATTCTTCAGTATGGTAAGTTTCTAAATCCTATTGCTTTAGGTTATAATTCTAAATTTCTAAACAACCCAAATGCTTTAGCTGGTTCCTCAAAAAATAAACTAATTCTTAAAGAAGTAAGCGGAAAAATGGCAAAAGAAGTGCCAATAATTTTTTTCATAACAAGAGAGGAAAGAAAAGTTAAAGTGTGAAGTGAAATATGCCCATTATAGTATATATTGATGGGCTATGCGAACCCATTAATCCTGGTGGCATTGCTACCTGGGGTTTTGTGATTTATAAAGATGGTGAAAAGCTTTTTGATGGAAGGGGGGTTGTTGGCGATGGCACAGGTATGTCGAATAATCTTGCAGAATATACAGCTTTATTTAAGGCTTTAAAAGAACTTATAAAACACGGCTGGCAAAACGAGGAAGTCGTAATAAGGTCTGATAGCAGACTTCTAATTAACCAGATGACAGGTTGGTGGGAAGTTCATGGTGGATTATACTATCCTGCTTACGCTGAGGCTGTTAGGCTTGCATCCTTGTTTAAGAAAATATCTTTTGCATGGATTCCAAGAGAGAAGAACCAAGAAGCGGATGCTTTAAGCAGACGAGCATACGAGGCGTATTGTATGGAAAAAGGCATAGAGCCAAAATATCATGAAGAAAGACAAGCAAGCAAAGAAACATGTATGAATTGTAAATGGGTTGGATTTAGTGGAATGCACATCGGTTGCTATAGGGATGGAGAATGGCAAAGGTGGATTCCTAAATCTTTCGCAAAATATAATAAATGCTCTAGCTATAGCCCTAAATGAGGTAGGAAAATGAATAAATTTAAATGTAAATGTGGATTTGAAACCAATAATGAAGAAAGATTGGTAAAACATATTTTCCAAGAATGCGGATTAAGCGATGAGATAAAAAACAATGAAGTAAAAAAATATGAATATTATAGAAAATTAGTTAATTTTGCTGTAGATAATGTTTTAAAAGAAATTGCAGAGGGAGTATTTGAAGTAAAAGATTGCCAAATTGATGAGTTTAGAGCCCTTTGGATTTTACTTGCTTCGGGACTTGTGAAAGATTCTTTATTCAATACAACTCAAGAAGAGGCACAAAAAATGCTTCTTCTTTATGCTCCCGAAGCTATGATAGCAATGCTAGAATTTGCGAAGCTTGTAAAAGTTGAGTTTATCAATAATAAACTATTTGTTAAGAGGGCTAATTCATGAATGAAATGATAAGTTAAAGTGTGAAAAAAATGAACTTCATTTATCATGGAAGAAACAAGAAGCAATGCTATTATGAACCCAATTGCCTAATTTGTCTTTTAAAACTCATGTTTTTTTTTTAAAGTTTAGAATGGAAAGGGGGGATTGAAATTTGGGATGGAATTGTCCTGAATGTGGAACTTTATTAACACCAAGGATTGAGCAAATTGTTAGAGCTTATGATGCGTATTTTGTTGCTGTTAAACATCATGTGTGCAAAAATTGTGGGGCTGAATATATTACAGTTTTTAGAGGTCAAGGATTAGAGAATAACTATATTGGATTGATAAAGCTTCCAAAAGAAAGTAAAGGGAGGTGAAAAAGTTTGGTTTTTATAATTGATGATTTAGCTTTAATAGCTTTGTTGGCTTACACTTCAACGTTAAGCGGTGTAATAGGTTGGGGAGTGGGTAAAGCAACTGAAAAACCTCAAGTAGTTGCTCAACCTGTTCCTGTGCCTATGCATCAGCCTCAACCAATTTTTGTTCCTCAACAACTTTATCCTTATCCACCAAGAGTAGTTTACTATCCATACCCATATTATTATGGTTATAGATGGTGGTAAAGTTAAGGGAGATGGAGATGTTAATGAGAGGAGATATAAATGATTTTTAATATTGAAGAGAGAGGAATTGTTCCAAGGGGACGTTATGGTCAACTTATAAATTTAATTAAAAAGTTTAGGCTCAGGATATTCAGAAAATAAGAATAACATAGGTAATTTACCTTTAGGCGAAGTTTCAGCTATAATTACTAGTCCACCTTATAGTG
>JGI24721J44947_10012519_pt1 | contig 10469 bp, 8 predicted proteins | sample YelNatPaOPGAMG01_FD_44947 | JGI IMG/M metagenome (IMG submission 44947) | reverse complement strand
GTCCAAGTTTCCTTGCTTGAATTTCCTTCACAGCATGGTCCCTATGGGGTAAAAGGGATTGGTGAACCTCCCATAACGGCTGGGTTGGCAGCAGTTGTCAGCGCAATTGCGGATGCGACAAAATTATGGGTGCATGAAGTGCCTGTCACACCGGAGCGATTGATTTTGTCTATGGAGCGGTCTAAGGTGGGAGTGTGAGCTACATGACAGCATTGGAAATTCTAAACCTGACAGTTGAAGTTGATGGGTATCCAGTTCTTAATAATTTGACGCTGACGGTGGAGGAAGGAGAACACATAAGCATTGTAGGAGATCATAACGATGCTAAGGCGGTCTTGGAAGTTTTCAGTGGTCAGACTCTTCCTATCAGTGGGGAGATTTGGGTCTACAACTTGCCTCCTAGGCAAGCGTTCCAACGCGGACTTATATGCCATACAATCAACACCTTTGAATCTTATTCTACGGTTTTAGCAACTGACTCATTAGTTCCTTCTTCTCAAAAAGAGTCTTTTATCATTGTTCGCCCTGCGATAGATCTTTTTAATAAATCCATCCAAAAGTTTCATAGATTTATCGAATTAGTAACAGAAAGGAGAGACACAATACTATGAAGCAAGAGCAGCGATACATATATATCACGTTACTTTACATGATAATAATTACTTTCGTTAGTCAGGTGATTATTTACAATGTTACTCTAATCAATCCAATGATTACTTTTTATTCCATAACCTGGTTATCTGTCTTACTGTATAATATAGTTATTACTTTAATTGTTACTAAGACTATAAGTAGTGTGACCATAGACGATTACGTTACTATAACAAAGTATGTAACATTTCCTCCTTTAGTTGGTTTTTTGTTAACGATCCTGAGAGACATTATTATAACGAAAGAATTGAATATCCCAACCTACATTAAGTTCTTATTGACATTGTTAATTATCTCATTGTTCGTTAGCCTAACTTATTTTCTGCAAGTTAGTTTTAGAAAGTATCGTGTTTTATGGGTCACTGGATTCTTAGGAACTATAATTCTATCACCGTTACTAGTAGAATCTGAAATATTCATTAGAGATTTGAAGTTTAAGTCTTTACTGGATTTTTGGAATTGGATTGTGCCTTATCAATCGATTGAACAACTGCGTCAATTTGTTTTTCTTGAAGGATGGCAAGGTTGGGAGACTGCATTGATATCTGCTATACACTTGCTAATTTATTGGTTTGTCATTGTCTCTATATGCTTGTATATCCATCAATTTCAATCAAGTTGGAGGTTAACCTAAGTTACTGAGGGTGATGATTATGCGGAGATATTATCCTGTTGTAATTTTGTTATGTCTTTGGTTAATCACTACAATCTTTGTCAATTTTAAATCTGGTCCGGTAGTTATCTCTGAGCAGACTAATGGGTATCGTGTGTTGGGTAGACTGATTGCGAAGACATTGTGGCAGCAGTCGGAGATCTTTCGGGACACAGGGCGTTGGTGGATGGTGCTTCCGCTTTTGCGCATCACGACCTTCTTAGACCCAACCTTTGCTGAGGCTTTTGATTTCGCTGGATGGCATGTTGCCTACAACCTTAGAGCGGAGGAAAAAGACGAGCGGCAAAGAGTTCAATGGGTGAAATTAGGCATTCAAGTTTACGAACAAGGCTTGGAGCGCTCTCCCAACGACTTCAGCCTCCTATTCGGATTGGGGTGGACTGCCTACGATAAGTTAGGCGATACCGTTTTGGCAGCATATTACCTTGAGCGAGCCTTAAATGCTCCCGGAAAGTTCACGAAGGACATAGATTGGGTTCGCCATATGTTAGCCCATGCTTATGAACGAATGCCAAACATGAGGCTTGCGCTGAAGCACTGGGAGGAGGCAGCGCTGGATGCTCCGTACAACCCGGTGGCGAGGGGAGCAACTATCACCATCGAGGAACGATACACTGCCGCAGAAGCGATGAGCCAGAACGGTTACTATGAAGAGGCAATTCAAATCTTGGAGAACATCATCAGACATCCCGACAAGAAGTTCGCCACTATNCCCCGTCACATGCTGGCGCAAATCTACAAAGAGATGGGAGATTTGGAGTCAGCCTATGCAATAATGAAGCAAATGACCGAGTGGCACAAGCTTGAACCCCGCGCCGAGTTCAAAGCCGAACAACTTGAACAAATNCTCAGACGAAGGCGCTTACAGTTGCGAGAGTAGTGACCTTAAGTTCGCTACCNAATCCTGTCTATGTTCCCCAAGTATGGTCTAAGCACCTCGGGGATGATAACGCTCCCGTCGCGCTGTTGGTAATTTTCCAAAATTGCTGCCAGCGTTCGTCCGACTGCNACNCCTGAACCGTTAAGAGTGTGAGCGTAACGAGGTTTGGCNCCNCGATNTGGGCGGTAGCGCANGTTCATACGACGGGCTTGAAAATCTTCACAGTTACTGCATGAGGAAATTTCCAACCACCGATTCATCCCNGGCATCCAAACTTCAATGTCGTAGGTTTTTGCCGCAGAAAATCCCAAATCGCCNGTGCACAAGAGAACAACCCGATGGGGCAAACCCAGCAATTCAAGGACATGACATGCATCTNTGACCATGCTTTCAAGTTCGTCGTAACTTTGCTCAGCCGTCGTGATTTTCACCAACTCAACTTTGTTGAACTGATGAACTCTGACAACGCCCTTAATGTCCCTACCGGCAGCGCCTGCTTCCCTCCGAAAACATGCCGAGTAACTGACATANTTCAGGGGCAAATCATCAGCGTCCAAAATCTCTTCTCGGTGCAAGTTCGTCACGGAAACCTCAGCAGTAGGAATGAGCCACAAGTTATCCCGCTCGCAGAAATACATTTCTTCGCTGAACTTGGGCAACTGCCCAGTTCCTTCCATGCAGTAGGGTTTAACGAGGAACGGCAAAAAGACTTCGGTATAACCGTGTTCGCGGGTGTGAAGGTCAAGCATGAAGTTGATGAGGGCGCGCTCTAAAGCAGCCCCCAGACCTTTTAGACCATAGAACCGAGAACCTGAAAGTTTAACGCCTCTCGCAAAGTCGATGATTCCCAGTTGTTCTCCAATTTCCCAATGTGGTTTGGGCTCAAAATCAAACCGACGGGGCTCGCCCCAAGTCCTGACAACGACATTTCCAGTTTCATCGCTTCCCACTGGCACACTTTCGTGAGGTATGTTGGGCACAACCAAAAGGGCTTGTTCCAGTTCGCTTTCAACTTCTCTTAACTTAGCGTCCAGTTCGTTGATGCGTTCGCCCACTTGCCTCATTTCTTNCCGAAGTTCCGTCACATCTTTGCCCTCTCGCATCATCATGCCAATCTCTTTGGAAACGACATTTCGTCGGTGCTTGAGAGNNTCAACTTCGGCGATAATCTGCCTCCTTTGTTCGTCCAAAGCGAGAATGCGGTCAATCAATTCATCATAGTTGTCCCCTCTCGTTCTCAACCGCTCCTTGACGAATTCCGGTTGTTCCCGAATCAGCCTTAAGTCCAACATGGCGATACCTCCTTTGAAACGGCAGTGAGTAGCAAAAAGTGGATAACGGTTAACTTATTCGCAGCGAATTGCACAACCCTCAACGCGCAACCCCAAACGCTCGCTCCAATTTTTCCGCCTGCTCAAAAGCCTTATTGAGCGCCTCTCCAAATCTTAGCCAATCACCTTGTTCGCGGGCTTGCTTGGCATCTTGTAAGTGTCTCAGCAACTCCATTACCGCTTCGGGATTGGCAACAGGTGATGGGTGACCAGTGGTTGGAGTTCTGCGATGAAATTGCTGGTTGGGAGTCAGTATTCCGTCATGAATGGGAGTTTGGAACAATTGCGTTAGGGCGTCCCAAAGGTCTTCACCCATGACGACTCGCTTCCCCGCAGAGACAATGACTCGTTTGATTTCCGGAAGCGGTGTTTGTTCTGCTTGCAGGTAGACAGGCTCGACATAAAGCAGGCTGTTACCGACAGGGAGGATGAGTAGGCTACCGCGAATGACCCGAGACCCTTGNTGGTTCCAAAGGCTNAAGTATTGCGAAATCTGAGCGTCGGCGTTAATTCGTGCTTCTATCTGCTGTGGACCGTCAACCAACTTGCCCGGCGGGAACTTGTAAACGAATAAGTCTCCATACCTGTCGTAATCGCAATGTGCTGCCATCCAAGCGACCATGTTTTTATCGGGCTTGCCGTAAGGTGTGAAGGGAATGAGAAGCATGAACCTATCCCTGCCATCGTCTGGTGAACGAATGACCGTGTAGTAGGGTCGGATTGGGACGGGCTTACCTTCAACACCACTTTGCTCTTGCGCAATTTCCCACGCATCTTCCTTCAAGTAGAACTGGTCTGGGTTGGTCATGTGATATAGGCACATCATCGTCGCTTGAACTGCAAAAAGGCTTTGAGGGTAGCGGATGTGAGCCTTGATGTCTGGCGGCATTTCTTCTCGATTGCGGAAAAGGGTTGGGAATGCTTTCATGTAAGTCTTCAGCATCGGGTCTTGTGGGTCAAAGGCGTAAAAGCGCATTTCACCCGTGTAGGCGTCAACGGTGACTTTAACAGCGTTTCGCAAATAGTTCACCCGGATTTGGGGAGAAATCGGGGTAGAGTAGGGGAAGTTGGTCGTCGCAGTGAAAGTATCCACGATCCACACAATCCGCCCGTCACTGGTGATAACGGGATATGGGTCTCGGTCAATGAGCAGGAAAGGCGCAACAGCGTTAACTCGTTCCAAAATGCGGCGATACATCAGCAAACGGCTTTCAGGAGTGATGTCGGTGTTGAGAAGCAGTCCCAAGTCCATGAAGCGGGCAGCAAATAGCAATCGCCGCCACCAAGAACCGATAGGAACACCAGCATCGGCTTCATATCTCGTCTCCTTCCAACCGCTATGTCCCTCGTCTCCTTCGCTTCGTCCTAATTCACCGCGCAGTGGATAATCAAACTCAGGTGCGCGGGTTCTGACAAGCACGAAATCAGCGATGGTGTATTGAGATGTTTGAGTGGCTTGAGGTTGCTGGTCTTCAGGTGTCGGGGGCGGAGGAGGTTGATTGCTTTGTGCCTGCGTTCCCTGTCCTGTCTGAGTTGGCGAGGTTTGTGGTTGAGCAGGTTGCTGTTGTTGGCGTCCCCTAACGAAAGGCTGGCGACGGCGGCGTTCTTCGGGTAAAACAAACTCGCCGAAGTAAATTTCTGGGCGCCGTATCCGATACGGAAAGATTTCGGCAACTTGAGGCGGGATGTCCTTGATGATGAAACTCGGCGACCCTTCCCCTGTGAACTCCGTGACCAATGACATGACGATTCCGTAACCGTGAGTATAGTGGAGATGCCTGTTGACCCAAGTCGCAATTTGGTTTGGCAGAAAAAGTTCGCGCGGTGCAATGGCAACTTGCCTCAGGCGACCGCCGATGTAGTAGCGGTCATAATCAACGGCTGAAAAGCCATATTGCAGATGGAGGGATTGCAATTGTGAAAAGGCGTCCAGCAATTGGTCAATGTCCCACAACCTTATGTTCGCCAAGGCTGTTCGGTGGAACTTGAGTTCGCTCACAGAGGGCATAGGCTCTCCGGGATGGTATCGGATGCGAACTTTGTCAAGGTTGTATGCGTAGCGGGTGAAAATGATGTTGTGAACCAAAAAAGGTCGTTCCCGTTCTCGTTCGTTGGGCTTGACGACAAAGGCTTGAATTGCGGCTGGGAAAAGTAGACGACCGATTAACCAAGTCGCAAAAAGTGCTAAGAAAACGAACCTTAGCCGCTTCAAATTGCCCTTGCGCATTTCGGACAGGCAAAGCAGGGCACCGCCCAAAGAGACGAGCATCAGCAACCAAAAGGCTGGTCTCGTTCCATAGACATCGGCGAATCCCGCACCAAACAAGACGCCCCGCCCCGAGAACAAAATACTGTAGCGACCGAGGTATTGGGAAAGGGCGAGGACGAAAAGGAAAGCGGCGGTCACAGCGAGAAGCGGTCTTGCCGCAAAAACAGGTGCTTCCATCCCACTCTCTTCAAACCTGAGCAACTCATCGTAGCGCAACCTCAAAACCATCCCAACCAACCCAAACATCAATCCCACCAAGATGAAAGTCACCCAAAATCGCAGGAAGGGCAAAACGAAGATATAAAAGCCGATGTCGTGGTTGAAGATTGGGTCAGTGCGGTTGAAAGGAGTAGCATAGAGGAAGTGCATCAAGTAAATCCATCGGCTGCCAGCAATCAAACCCGCAATAGTTGCTAAAAAGATGCAGACACCAAGAGCCCATTTGTCGAGGGCTAAGTCAATAGCCATTTTGTCCGTGTCCCCGAAAAGTCGTTCCCTCAAAGGAGTAGGCACTTTCTCCGCGACCTTGCGGGCGAGCAGATAGGGGGTGTAAACGAGGGCAAAAAAGACAGCAAAGCCGGTGACGAACATCACAAATTGCCACAAAATCCTGCGGACGAAAACATCGCCGTATCCTTCTGAAGTAAACCACAACCCTTCAGCCCAAACCCCCAACAACTTGACGACAACAAAAAAGACGGTAGCAGCGATGACCAATCTCCACAACCAAAGGTTGGTTCTCTCCATAGGGCGGACGACCTCCAATTTGTCGTGAACTTTAGACCGTGCGTTGCAAGTTGGACGATTCTTGGTGCGCTCCTCAACCGGAACCCGCGACTTGTAACTTGCAAAATCAATTTTGCCACTTGAACTCCTCCGATGCTTTGAGGGCTCAAACTCGATGGGAGTTGTAGGCAATCAGGGGTCGTTTTGACCTTCAACTCGCAACCCAGATGTAGCCTTTGTCCAATATCAGCAATACAATTCCGCAATAGTAGGGTTTTGCCCTGACAAACACCGCAAAAGGAGGGCTGACAATAATGAAACGAGAAAGCCATCCTGCGAGGGGAACGAATGTGAGGAGCCAGATGGTAAAACTTCTTGAGTCAGGGGTGCTGTTAAGGTTTGACAGGACTTTGGATGAAACTTTACAGCACATAGTTGATGCCGCGAGAGTTGTTATTGGGGCTAAGTATGCGGCTTTGGCGGTTTTGGGCGAAGATGGGCAACTGTCGCGGTTTTTCTACTCTGGCTTGAGCGAAGAGGAGGCAAGGAAGATCGGAGAACCACCTAAAGGTCGGGGGGTGCTGGGACTGATTATAAAGGAAGGCGAACCGTTGAGGCTCAAGGATGTCACCAAGCACCCCAAGGCTTATGGCTTCCCGCCCCATCATCCTGTCATGCGGTCTTTTNTGGGAGTCCCTATCATCGTCAANGGGAAACCTTTCGGNAGGCTTTACTTGACCGAGAAAATTGGCGGGCGAACTTTCACGAAGCAAGACGAGAAATTGGCTCTGCTTTTGGCTGCTCAGGCTGCCGCAACCATTGAACGGGCAATGTTAGCGGAACAAGCAAACCGAACGGAGAGGCTTGAACTTCTGAACGAACTTGTCAGCAAACTGAACCGTTCGGCGGACGAGAAGAGTGTGCTGGAAACCGCAACGGAGGGTATCCACGCATCGCTTCCTTTCGCCGAGGTTGCGACAGTCCTTTATCGCCCTGATGAATCGTTGAGCCTCCTTTGTTTCCCNGAAGGTAGCCGGTTAGGNTTGCAACTCCGCCGACCGTGCTTGAAAGTGAACCGAACTCCGTTCGCTGTCTGCATGCAGGAAAGGAAATCGGTCATACTGTCAGAAATCAGCGTNGAGAAAGCAAAAACGCCTTTTGAGCGATGGCTCGCTCGGCGCGGGTTCAGGAGTTTGATTGCCGTCCCCGTCGCCCTTGGCGAACAGGTTTTGGGAGTCATTTTCGCCGCAGCGGTTCAACCCGATGCGTTTAGCCGCGACGATTTGACTTTCCTTCAGACAGTCTCAGACCATGTGGCAGTGGCATTGGCGAATGCTCGGCTTTTGCAAGAACTGAGAGAAAAGGAGCGGGTCAGNGGTCTTTTGCTGAACAAGGTAGTGACTGCGCAGGAAGAGGAAAGGAAGCGAATTTCCCACGAACTGCACGACCAAATCGGGCAGTTGCTGACAGCATTGCTCATCCAACTTCAACTTCTGGAGCGGGACCTCAGCGAACCGTCGTTGAAGGACAGGTTGAAAGTGTTGAAGCAACTTGCTGAGGAAATTTCCATCCACCTGCACCACATCGCTTGGGAGTTGCGACCTCCGGCGTTGGACGAACTTGGATTNTTGGCTGCNTTGGAGAGGGTGACTGAGGAATGGTCGAAGAGGTTCAACATCCCTTGCGANTTTGAAGTGAACGGTGCTTTCAACGGACAAATTGAGCCAGAAGTAGCAATCGGAGTCTTTCGGATTGTCCAAGAGTCCCTCACCAACATCGCCAAGCATGCGAGGGCGACCCACGCTCGCGTTACCGTTCAGCAAGAAAACGGGGAGTTAGTCGTCACCGTGGAAGACAACGGTGTCGGTTTCAGGGTGAAGGATGTCATGCGGCACCCTGATGAGAACAAGCGGTTAGGTCTGCTGGGCATGATGGAACGGGCTGCCATGCTTTCGGGAAAGTTGGACATTGAGTCAAAACCCGGAAAAGGCACAAAGGTCCAACTTCGNATCCCATTGACGAAGGGTTGGTATCGCCGACTTAGGGCGAGCCTGAANGTGAGTTGATTTGGCTTAGAACCGAAAGGAGGGAAGGAGCATGCCTGAAGTGATTAGCGAACAAAAGGTGATCAGAGTGCTTATCGTCGACGACCACGCAATTTTGAGGGATGGGTTGAAAGCGTTGTTGCAAAATGAACCCGATATTGAGGTTGTGGGCGAGGCTGGGACAGGCAGAGAAGCGCTCAAACTCATCCGCCAACTCCGCCCCGATGTCGTCTTGATGGACATCTCCATGCCCGATATGACGGGGCTTGAGGCTACCGAAGTGATTAAAAAGGGTTACCCTGAAGTCAAAGTCATAGCCTTGACAGTCCACGAAAGCGAGACTTACCTGAAGAGGATGATGCAAGTCGGAGCCAACGGTTATGTTGTCAAGAGGGCTGCAGCGCAGGAACTGACCACAGCCATCAGGACGGTTATGCGAGGCGGCGTTTACATCCACCCTGACATCGCCAAGCAGTTGGTGAGCGAATTGACCAAAACTCAACCCACAAAACAAACCCGCCAAAAGCAACTGAGCGAAAGGGAATGGCAGGTCCTCCGCCTCATCGCTTTGGGTTATACCAACCAGCAAATTGCTGACAGGCTGTCTTTGAGCGTCAAAACCGTTGAAACCTATCGGGCTCGGATCGCAGACAAATTGGGGCTCCGCACTCGTGCGGAGTTGGTCAAATATGCCTTGCAACATGGATTGCTCGATGAGGAACCAATCACTTGATGGAGGGATGCGTCATGATTTACTCCCGCACTTGCCAGTATGCTGTCTGGGCGCTTTTGGAATTGGCTCGCGAACAGGGAAGCGACGGGAAAGGGTGGGTGAAGGCGGAGCAAATTGCTCAAAACTTGGGTCTTCCGTTTCCGATGACGGCGAAGGTTTTGCAAATGCTCGTTCACGCCCACATCCTCGACTCGGTTCGTGGTCCAACAGGTGGTTTCAGGCTTCGCATCCCACCAGAGAAAATCAGGTTGCTTGATGTCGTCTTGGCGATTGACGGTCCCGAANTTTTTGAGCGGTGCGCTTTGGGACTGCCGACATGCGATGAAGAAAACCCCTGCCCTGTCCACAACTGCTGGGTTCCCATCAGAGACCAGTTGCGTGAACTCTTCAGCAAGACCACGATCGCCGAGTTGCTCAAGGCTTGGTCACCTCAAGTCGTTAAGCGGGTTGCTGAAAGTTTCCGACCAGTTTAAGCCTGAAAAAAAATTGAGCGCTTNATGGTTGGGTGTCCAACATGAGGAAACGCTTTTGGGCTGTTGCCATTGGAGCATTAGTCGGACTGGCACTACAACAAGTCATCGCTTTTGCGGCGGGAGAAAGTTGCAGCAGTTGAGGCATAACCGCAAGCCCCGTCGGGGCTGCCCTGTTCGGTGCCACCATCGACTGGCTGCTGACGAGCGCGAAAAAGTAAGTGCAGGGATAGTTTGCAAGTTGCGGGTTGTGTGTTCAGAGGAAAATCCTGACCCACAACCCTCAACGCTCAACCTGTAACTCTGGGGATGGTCAAAGCCGTTTACTATTCGCCACTCGCTACTCGCCATTCGCTGCTGTTTCACCAATCGCTATTCGCCAGTCGCCATTCGCCGTTCACTATTCGCTACTCGCTACTTCGCCCCTACTCGTAAACTCGCACTTCAAAGACTCGTGCCGATTTGTCGCCGTTGGTGGCGTGGACGATGAGCCTAATGCCTGTCGCCAGTTGCGGCTCAAATTGGTGAATTCGCTTGCGTTGGTAGTTGCCTTCAACTTTCGCAACTGTTTTTGCGCTGTCACCATATATCACCTGCAATTCGTAGTCTCGCACCGTCTCGGGTTGCGGTCCCCAAACCATTCGGCGATGGAAACCTTCTTCATGGGTCAGCGTCAGTGCTCGGTTCAAAC
>JGI24721J44947_10012492_pt1 | contig 10482 bp, 8 predicted proteins | sample YelNatPaOPGAMG01_FD_44947 | JGI IMG/M metagenome (IMG submission 44947) | reverse complement strand
CCTGAACTCAAGAATACCCAAAGCACCGCTTGAAGAATCCGGAGAAAATAATTTATCAATACATAATTCTGCACGGTGTGTATTGCCTGTAATATCTGTTAGCAAGTGACGGAACAAACGATCGACCAGCCAGAAAGGTACATTGTCGCCTTTAGGAATCTGCGCAAAGGCAATTTCCATTTCATATAATTTTTCATCACGGCCTTCATCAAAGCGCGGTGCCTGACTGGTAGGTCCGATGAATGCACCGGAGAATAAATAGGATAAGCCCGGGTGATGTTGCCAGAACGTAATGATGCTTCTTAGCAGATCCGGTCTGCGTAATAATGGACTATCGCTTGGTCTTGCGCCGCCGATGGTAATGTGATTACCGCCGCCGGTACCGGTATGCTTGCCATCCAGCATAAATTTTTCGGTACCTAAACGTGTTTTGAATGCTTCCTGATACAATACTTCCAGATTGTATGAAAGTTCTTTCCAGTCTTTTGATGGATGAATATTTACTTCAATTACACCCGGATCCGGCGATACAACCAGCTTTTCAACACGGTTGTCTCTTGGTGGCTCATAACCTTCTATACGAACCGGTATCTGTAGTTTTTCAGCAGTTGCTTCTATTGAGGCAAGCAGATCAAGATAATGCTCAATGTATTTGATCGGAGGGAGGAAGATGTAAAGGATTCCATCACGCACTTCAACACACAGCGCAGTTTTAATCAAAGGAACATAAAATAAAGGCTGGGCTTCTTTTTCGATCACTTCGACCTTTTTATGTTTCGATGCTTTTACAGCTTCTTCTGCCGCTTCGTTTACACGTCTGCGTATAGGAGAATCTTCGTGTTCAACAATTGTTCCGTATCTCGATTTTATTATTTCAGAATAATCGTTTTGAAGAACAGGCACATCTTCGAATAAGCTGCGCTCCACTTCATGGGGCATATACTCAGCTGCAATCTTGGCCAGCGCTTCTAAGGGTAGACGAAGACCAACAGGAGAGTTGCCGGGAATCAAAAAAATCTGATCCCTTTTCATTCTCCATTTCGCACTTTTCCACGAAGAGCGGTTGAAGTTCCATTCCAATGGAAGCACATAGCCAGCAGGTGTACCAAGGCCTTTATCCAGCAGCTGCGTTAATGTGCGGCGCTCAATGGCATCTTTTAAATTAAAACTTAATGGATCTAAATTGACAGGGATTTTCCCTTCGGTCCATAAAAAATAAAAGACGTCTTCATAAAGCGGGGAGATATCCGAAGCAGGTACAGCAAGGTGCTTACTAAGCTCTTGTATAAATGCTTCTGCATCTATATGCGTATATTTTTTCTTTGCGTTTTCTAATGCCAGCAATGCTGTATTCTTCCACATCGGTAAGCCGTCCTTGCGCCAGAACAATCCGTACTGCCAACGAGGAAGCGGTTCGCCGGGATACCACTTTCCCTGACCGTAATGCAGCATGCCTGATGGACCGAACCGGGAGCGTAAGCGGATAAGGAGTTCGTGTGATAAGATGCGTTTCTCTTTGCCATCTGCCTCGGTGTTCCATTGTGCAGATTCCATATCATCGATGGATACAAAGGTGGGTTCACCACCCATGGTCATACGCGCATCTCCTTTAAGCAATTCATCATCTACCATCAAGCCCAAGGCATTGATCGCAGTCCATTGTTCTTCTGAATAGGGTTTTGTAACACGCGGGTCTTCGTGTATACGGGTTACCGTATTGGAAAATGAGAATGTGGTTTCACAAATGCTGGTAGCGCCAACAACAGGGGCGGCACTTACATAATCGGGCGTACATGCGAGTGGGATGTGTCCTTCACCTGCAAACAAGCCTGATGTAGGATCCAAGCCTATCCAGCCTGCGCCAGGCACATACACTTCTGTCCATGCGTGCAAGTCTGTAAAATCTTCTATGGGGCCTGAGGGGCCATCTAATGCTTGTACGTCGGCTTTTAACTGTACAAGATAACCGGAAACAAAGCGAGCAGCTAAACCAAGCTTCCGCAGCACTTGTACAAGCATCCAGGCAGAGTCTCTGCACGAACCCAATGCCAAACCAAGCGTTTCATCAGGTGTCTGTACACCTGCTTCCATGCGGATGGAATAATTAATATCGTTGTATACTTTTTGATTGATGTAAACAAGAAAGTCTACGATTTCAATGGATTCTCTGTTAACGGTTTTCATCCACTCTTCAAGCAGCGGGCCGTCGTCCATCACTTCCAGATATGGAGAAAGTTCTTTAATTAATTGTCCCTGATAGTTAAAAGGAAATTTGCTGGAATATTCTTCAACAAAAAAATCAAACGGGTTTATCACAACCATGTTTGCAATTACTTCCACTTCAATACTTAATTCTTTCGTTTGTTCAGGGAACACTACGCGCGCCTGATAATTGCCGAAAGGATCCTGCTGCCAGTTGATGAAATGATTCTTAGGGCTGACTTTAAATGAATAAGCCTCGATTGCAGTTCTTGAATGACTGGCAGGTCTTAATCGGAATACGTGCGGCGATAAGGTAACAAGCCTGTCGTACGAATACGTGGTTTTGTGATTTATTGCAACTTTGATTGCCATAGGATAAAAGGGATGAGGGTATTGTGTTCGTTCTGCTTATAAAGAAAGTGAATTTAAGTTCTGATACAAGAATTTTATAATCTATTCTTGTTAATTATTAAATTAAAGCAGGTGAATGATGAAATAGTACAATTAGTTGTAAATTTCTAGTCTTTAGTTGCCAACTGCTGGACAAAAAAGTTTGTGAAAATTGTGGTTGCGTTATAAATGCCGGTAATGTAATCTCTCTAAAAACAAAAAGCAGAAAATTTCTTTTCTGCTTTTTGTCTGATGCCTAGCAACTCTAAGCTGGTAACTACTTGTTTATTCCCATCGCTTCTAAACGTTGTGTAACGGGCGGATGCGAATAGTGTAAGAAAACATACGCCGGATGCGGCGTCAGGTTGCTTAGGTTTTTTTTACTTAGATTTTTTAATGCAATTCCCAGATCAGCCGCACTGGATGTTGCAGCAGCAAATGCATCTGCTTCGTATTCATTTTTTCTGGACAATATATTAACCAGAATACCTGTTAGCGTTGAGACAGGAGAGAATAATAATCCGAAGCCAATAAGATTTAATGCAATACTATTACCGGTTGCACCTAACGCAATCGATACATTTGTGCTTTCAATTAACAATGATAATAAGAACAGGTATACGCCTATTTGAAATACAGATAACACCATCATTTGTATGATGTGTTTCTTTTTAAAATGCCCTGCTTCATGTGCCAGTATTGCAATAAGTTCAGGAATGCTGTGTTGATCAACTAAGGTGTCGAACAAAACAATTTTTTTCTTTTTGCCGAAACCGGAAAAGAAAGCATTGGCTTTATTGGATCGCTTTGAGCCATCCATGATGTAAATATTGTCTACAGGAAAATGTTCTTTTACGCAGTAGGCCTGTATGGCATCTTTCAGTTCGCCGTCGCCAAGCGGCGTAAGTTTATTGAATAGAGGAAGGAGTAGGCTTGTATAGAACATGTTTAAGCTGATGATCAATGCGCTGATAATAATCCAGAAGATCCACCAGAAAGATGTACCAAGACTTTGAATAAGGAATAATAATAAGCTGATTATTAATGCACCTATGATAATAGTAAGAAGGTATCCTTTAATCTTATCTGTTATGAATAATTTAACAGTACTTTTATTGAAACCATATTTTTCTTCAATAACAAATGTGTTGTATATCGAAAACGGTGTAGATATTATATCGCTTATAATAAACAATACGCCAAAGAATAAAAGGTTAGAAGCATAAAAGCTAACGGAACTCAAGGATGGAGAGGCGCTTACATACGTTGCAATGCCGTCATATAAACCACCAAGATAGCCTTGAGTCAGGAGTAGAATGTAAAGGGCGAATTGAAAATAGGATTGAAATTGTTCAACCTTTTCTTTTTCTTTCTGGTATGTCTGAGACCGAACGTATTCTGTTGTGTCGTATACGTCTGCAACGTTTGCAGGAAGCGGTGCGCTTAAATTTTTAATATTCAGATAGTCGAGTATACGTTCTACTAAAAAGTCAAAAACAAGTATTCCGATAATTAACGTTTTGATTGATAATGCATCCATGTAGTAATTCTATAATTAAAGTCTCTGCAAAACTAACACAATTCTGTTATAAAAGTATTAGTTGTATATTGAAACTAAATCCATACAGGATTAGTTCTTACTATATGGTAACATGCGGTTATTTATGTCCTTCGTGCGAAGGGAGGCTGTTTCTGGATGACGGTTCTCCGTGTTTGTGGTGTCAGCCTGCAGAGAGTAAAAAGAAGCAGGAAGGCATAAGTGATGAGGAATGGATGAATTCGGTTCATTTTGGTGATTGCTGCAGCGATCGGGTAGAGGAAAAGAATACGCCCGCTGAAAAATAAGCGTAGCATCTTGTTTTTTGCTATAAACCGAGATACCTGGTAAATGTTTTTTTGTACACTTTTTTTATAATGCCCGGTGCATGAAATCGGTATCCCACGTCTAATGTCAATACACCAAAACTATTTCCTACTCTATAATCAGTCGTCTGTACAGCAATCTGATCTGCAATAACTTTTAAACCTGCATAAAAACGTTTCGAATGATAACCCAAAGCAACTCTTCCTTCATAAAATGCTGTGAAACTATTGCTTCTGTTTTTTGTGAAATTGTTGTTGTCAATGAATGTGTACGTGACATAATCATACGAGTAGAAAACCATTAATGAAAAATATACCCGCTTTGCAATAACAACGTTTAGTCCCATGCCCGGGCCAAGCAGAAAAGATGTATAGTTCAGCTGTTGTACCTGTTCAGAATTGCTTGCTGATTTATCCATTGTAATTAAGCTTGAATCGGAATTCAGGCGATTGAAACTTAAGGATGATTTCATAATAAAACCTATCCGTGTTTTTAATTGATGCTCAGAAAAATTAAAGGATGATTGGTACGAATATTTTTTCCAGCTGAAATTATACAAGCCCGATACCATATATTGTTTTGAGGTTACATCACCACGCTTGAAATATGTACTGGATGCCTGAGTAGTAGAGGTTGCAGATGTAGTAATTAATGAATCGCTATTATAAAATCCACCGACTTTTCTGAAATCAAACTGAAGAGAAAACTTTGTTTGTTGGGTACCAATGGAAAATGATTTAAATGCTGTGGTCCCATATTCGTTTGTTAAATTAGGTTTTATAGGCAGCCTGAATCCAATTGAGCCGGAAATACTTTTATACGCCATTGTAAAACCAATAACACTCGAAAGATTTGTTTTGTATTTTGTAGGTGGTTTAAGAGAATCTTTTGGTGTAATAGTAAGCGTATTTGATGGGGCGGCTATATACATGCCAAGAGATAATAAATTTTTATAACTCTTAACATAATTGGTATCGGCATGCTTTTTACTTTTTCGGACATTAACAGAAGATTCTTCCTGAGCAAGCAATGTAAGCGTTGTTAAAAATGATAAGCAGAATAAAAAAATGATTCTCATGTGAGTAGTAGATTTTATTTTAAATCCAACTCCTTACATGCAATTTCAGCAGCACTTTGCTCTGCTTTTTTCTTGCTAAAACCAATGCCTTGACCTTTACTTTCATCAGCTATGCGAACTTCAGCTTTGAAAACTTTTTGGTGGCGATGTCCGCTTTCTTCAATGATAACAAATTCAAGCTTCTTGTTTTCTTTTTGACACCATTCCAATAAAATACTTTTAAAATTTTTATTGTTTTGAATAATGGAATCGATATCAATTTGGGTATTGACTATCTTTTTAAGAACAAATCGTTTGGCATCGTCAAAACCTTTGTCCAGGTATACCGCACCAACAATGGCTTCTACAACATCTCCGTAAAGAGACTTGTGTCCTTGTTTACCTTTTCTTCCGTTAAAAATAACGATATCCGAAAGTCCTAAGTCTTTTCCGACTTGATTTAATACTTCACGGTTTACAATTCTGCTTCGGATCTCTGTTAAAAAACCTTCGTCTTTAAAAGGGAAGCGTTTGAAAAGATATTCAGCAACGATGGCTCCTAAAATAGAATCTCCCAGATATTCTAAACGTTCATACGATTCTTTTACGCCTGATTCATTTTCATCGGCGGCAGAAGTATGCACAATTGCCATCTGATATAGATGCAGGTTTCCGGGCCACAAGCCGGTTACATAGCGAATCTTTTGAGCGAGAAATTTATCTTCTTTTGATCTAAAGAAGTTTCGAAGAAAATTTAGTTGCTTTCCGAGCAATAGCAAAATACTTAGTCGATTTTGCGAAAGACAATAGAGCAGTTATGTCCTCCAAAACCAAATGTATTACACATCGCAATCTTAACCTCACGTTTTTCAGCTTTGTTCAATGTAAGTTTAAGTCTTGCATCGAAAGCTTCGTCTCTGTTTTGGTTGTTAATTGTTGGAGGTATAATTTGGTTTTTAATTGCAAGAATTGTTGCAATTGACTCAATAGCACCAGCGGCACCTAATAAGTGGCCAGTCATTGATTTCGTTGAACTGATATTCAGTTTGTAGGCTTGTTCGCCAAATACAGCTTGAATAGCGGTTACTTCAGCAATATCTCCCAATGGAGTAGATGTACCATGCACATTAATGTAGTCAACGTCTTCTTTCGCGATTTCAGCATCGCTGATTGCGTTGATCATTACATTCTTTGCACCAAGGCCTTCCGGATGCGGAGCTGTTAAGTGATAGGCATCAGCAGACATACCGCCGCCAATTACTTCACAATAGATCTTTGCACCACGGGCTTTAGCGTGTTCATATTCTTCAAGTACAAGAGCCCCAGCACCTTCACCCATAACAAAGCCGTCGCGATCTTTATCGAATGGACGGGAAGCCGTTGCCGGATCGTCGTTTCTTTCAGATAAAGCTCTGCAGGCGTTAAAACCACCGATGCCTGATTCTACAACTGCAGCTTCAGAACCACCGGCAATAATAATGTTTGCTTTGTTTAAGCGAATGTAATTGAAGGCATCAAGGATTGCATTTGAAGAAGATGCGCAAGCTGATACAGTAGAAAAATTAGGGCCACGAAAACCATTTCTTATAGAAATGTAACCGGCACTGATGTCGATAATCATTTTAGGGATAAAGAAAGGGTTGAAACGAGGTGTTCCATCTCCTTTGGCAAAAGCCGTTACTTCATCTTCAAATGTTTTAAGGCCACCGATGCCGGCTCCCCAAATCACTCCGATTCTGTCATGATCTAAATCTGCTGTAATGCCAGCATCTTTGATTGCTTCATCGGCCACAACAACTGCATACTGCGTGAAAGGATCCATCTTACGAGCTTCCTTTTTTTCAATGAAGTCTTCAACATTAAAGTTTTTGACTTCACACGCAAATTTAGTTTTGTGTTTTTCCGGATTGAATTTTGTAATGAGCGCAGCTCCACTGACACCTTTTATTAGAGAATCCCAATATTCAGGAACAGTATTTCCAATTGGCGTTAATGAACCCAATCCCGTTACAACAACTCTTTTTAAATTCATGATATGAATTTACCGGATTAATTAATGATTTAGATGAAATTATTTTACGTGTTGCTCTAGGTAAGCAATAGCCTGACCAACAGTTGTGATATTTTCAGCTTGTTCGTCTGGGATAGAAATGTTGAACTCTTTTTCAAATTCCATGATAAGTTCAACAGTATCTAATGAATCAGCACCTAGATCATTAGTGAAACTTGCTTCAGTAGTAACTTCTGACTCTTCAACACCTAACTTCTCAACGATGATGCTTTTTACTTTTTGTGCGATTTCTGACATTTTTTTACATTTTTTAGTAAAACACGGGGGCAAAGAAATACATTTTATGCTAGTTTGTCAAACTATTTTTTGGATTCTTTTTTAAAGAATCTAAAAATGATTCAAAAATCGTCTATTTCCTTCTAAATTTACATGTTCTTAGGATTTAAGAGATGTAAAAAAATTATTAACACTCATTCGAATAAAATAAAAATGAGTAGAAAAAAGATCAAAAAATGAAATCTAACAAACTGATTGTCGATTTTGATTACAGTTTCAAAATGCTTGGAATTATATCTTCAGCAAAGGAGTATAAGCTGGCTTGGAACATCAATCAATTATTGAAAATACATCTAATAAAGGCTGAAGATATAAATTTACAATTTCAAAAAGATTGTAACATATTGGTTAGCACTTATCTATATTTTACTGAGTATAGTCAGGTACGACTTTTGAAAAATAAATCAATTGAATTTAGTAATATTGCCAAACCTTACCTCATTCCAGAGTTGAAGGATTACGATTATTTCATCCATATTATAGATGAAGGTGGTATATTTGACGAAGAATGGATGAAGGAACAATTACAAACCTGTTCTGCAATTCAATACATTAAGGTTATTGATGTAACTGAATTGAAGTCTAAGGATAATCTAATATTTATTTAATATGGTAAACAAGAAAACAAAGATTATTGCTACTGTAGGTCCAGCATGTAATACCAAAGAGAAATTGTGGGAGTTGGTTCAGGCTGGTGCCAACGTTTTCAGATTGAACTTTTCTCACGGTACACATGATGTTCACCAAAATGTAATTAACCACATTCGTGAACTTAGAAAAGAACACAATGTAACCATTGCAATTTTACAAGACTTGCAAGGCCCTAAGATCCGCACGGATGAAGTTGAAAACAATGGTGTTGAGCTTATAGAAGGTGCAAAGATTGTTATTACAAAAGAAAAAATGTTAGGTACTAAAGATAAAATTAGTACTTCATATAAAATGCTTACTTCTGATGTTAAAAAAGGAGATGGCATTTTAATTGACGATGGTAATATAGAATTAAGAGTATTGGAAACAGGTAATGGCGAAGTTACTTGTGAAGTAGTATACGGTGGTTTATTAAAATCACGTAAAGGGATTAACTTACCAAATACAATTGTTTCTGAACCTTCTCTTACAGACAAAGATAAAGAAGATCTTCTTTTTGGTTTAAAGAATGAAGTAGATTGGATCGCCCTTTCATTTGTACGTAGTGCCGTTGATTTGAATGAATTGAAAGCAATTATTGCGGAACATGGAAAAGCATGTAAAGTAATTGCTAAAGTTGAAAAGCCGGAAGCTGTTAAAGATATTGACGCTATTATTGAAGCGTCTGATGCGATCATGGTTGCCCGTGGTGACCTTGGAGTTGAGCTTCAGATGGAAGACGTTCCGATGATTCAGAAAATGATCATTAAAAAATGTAATCAGTTAGCAAAACCTGTTATTGTGGCAACACAAATGATGGAAAGTATGATTACAAATGCTCGTCCTACACGTGCTGAAGCAAGTGACGTAGCAAATGCTATTATTGATGGTGCTGATACAATCATGTTGTCTGCTGAAACAGCTTCAGGAAACTATCCTGTAATTACAGTGAAGTCTATGTCACGTATTTGCTTATCAGTAGAAAAAGAAGCAGATATCTATAACAAGCCTTCACATGATGATATTCATAATACAAGTGATAGTGTTATTGCATCAGCGTGTGAATTAGCAAATCAAGTTAATGCGAAAGCAATTATTGGTTTATCTCAGTCTGGTTATTCTGCATTCAGAATTGCTAGCCACAGACCTAAAGCGAATATTTATATTGCTACGCACGACGATCAATTGATGAATCAAATGAATTTGGTTTGGGGGGTACAGGCTTTCAAATTTGGAAAGTTTACAACTACAGACGAATCTATTGAAGCTGTTAAGAAAAGTTTAGTAGCAAGCGGTCTTTTAAAGAAAGGTGATATCTACGTAACTACGGCATCTATGCCAATGGCAGATATTCAGCTTGCAAACAGCCTTAAATTAGGTGTTGTTGAATAACAATAATAAAGAATAAGAATAGCCCTTTGGAAAATTTTCAGAGGGCTTTTTTTTTACCAAAAAATACTTAAAATTTATTTTTATAAAGAATGCTATTTATATTAATCTCGTAAAACCTATTACCTAAAACTTATTACATATAATAAAATGAATATAGACTTACTTAGAAATATTTGTGAAACACCAGGTGTACCGGGATATGAACAAGCTGTACGTTCTTTAGTATTGAGAGAAGTAGAACATTTGGTTGATCATGTTTGGGTAGATAATATCGGAAACGTATTTGCTTTGAAAAAAGGCATACGTAATCCGGAGAATAAAAAAGTAATGGTGGCTGCTCACATGGACGAGATTGGCTTTATTGTTTCTCATATTGATGAACAAGGCTTTCTTCGTTTTCAGACATTGGGCGGTTTTGACCCGAAAACATTGACAGCGCAACGTGTTATTGTTCATGGCAAGAAAGACCTGGTAGGTGTAATGGGCGCAAAGCCCATTCATGTGATGTCTCCGGAAGAAAAAAATAAGCCTGCAAAGATCGAAGATTTTTTCATTGATCTTGGCATGAAGAAAGAAGAAGTAGAACAATATATCAGCATA
>JGI24721J44947_10012490_pt1 | contig 10484 bp, 10 predicted proteins | sample YelNatPaOPGAMG01_FD_44947 | JGI IMG/M metagenome (IMG submission 44947) | reverse complement strand
ATTAATAGTTATCCGTTATACGTATAAAGCATTTTTTTATGGACGCGGACAAAGGACATGTTATTTTAGGCAATGTCTGCAATGTTTGGGGTAAAAACTATTTAATAAATTATCTTATTATGATAAGATAAAAAACTTTAAAATATAAATTATGAAAAGGGGGCAGTTTATGGGGAAATATCAAGAAATGTATCAAAGTAGTATTCAGGATCCAGAAGGTTTCTGGGCTAAAGCAGCAGAAAATATAACCTGGTATAAAAAGTGGGATAAAGTTCTTGATGCTTCCAATCCACCTTTCTATCGCTGGTTTGTTGGTGGAGAATTAAATACATGCTACAATGCTCTTGACAGGCATGTAGAAAATGGCAAAGGGGATCAGATTGCTATAATTTATGACAGCCCTGTAACAAGCACAATTAGAAAGGTTACCTATAATGAATTACTGGATCAGGTTTCGCGTTTTGCAGGAGCTCTAAAGACTCTGGGTGTAGGAAAAGGTGATACTGTTGTTATTTATATGCCCATGATAGTTCAAGCTGCTATTGCTATGCTTGCATGTGCAAGAATTGGAGCTATACACTCTGTGGTTTTTGGAGGATTTGCACCCCATGAACTTGCATTAAGAATCAATGACGCAAAGCCGAAAGTTGTCATATCGGCCTCTGGCGCAGTTGAAGTAAAAAGACTTATTGAATACAAACCCCTTTTGAACAAGGCTATTGAACTTGCCTCACATAAGCCCGAGAAATGTATTATATATCAAAGGCGGCTTGTAGAGGCAGAGTTAATTCCTGGCAGGGATATATCATGGAATGAAATTATGGCTAAAGCAGAACCTATAGACTGCGAGCCTGTTCAGGCAACGGATCCTTTATATATCCTATATACATCGGGAACAACCGGGAAACCAAAAGGTGTCGTAAGGGACAATGGTGGACATGCTGTTGCATTAAGATGGAGTCTTGAAAATATTTATGATACTAAACCGGGAGAGGTTTTCTGGGCAGCATCTGATGTTGGTTGGGTAGTCGGACATTCATATATTGTCTATGGACCTTTGTTAACAGGATGCACCACAATTCTTTATGAGGGCAAATCTGTTGGCACTCCTGATCCCGGTGCTTTTTGGCGTGTTATCTCACAGCATGGTGTTAAAACTTTATTTACAGCTCCTACAGCATTTCGTGCCATAAAAAAGGAGGACCCGCGGGGAGAATATCTAAAGAAATATGACCTTTCTAATTTTAGATATCTTTTTCTGGCAGGAGAACGACTTGACCCTGATACTTATCATTGGGCATATAATCTTCTTAAAAAACCTGTTATTGACCACTGGTGGCAGACTGAGACAGGATGGCCCATTACTGCAAATTGTATGGGAATCGAAAGTTTTCCAATCAAACCGGGCTCATGCACCAAACCGGTTCCCGGATACAATGTTCAAATTATTGATAACATGGGTAAAAAATTAGGCCCAAAGGAAGAAGGTCTTGTTGTAATACAACTGCCTCTTCCACCTGGAACGCTGCCAACCTTGTGGAATGCGGATGAAAGATTTGTCGAATCATACATGAAAATATTCCCGGGATATTATTTTACAAGTGATGGTGGTTTTATTGATGAAGAAGGATATGTTTACATTATGGGAAGAGTTGATGATGTCATAAATGTTGCCGGTCATCGTTTGTCAACAGGTGCTATGGAAGAGGTAATGTCCCAGCATGAAGATATTGCCGAGTGCGCTGTTATAGGAGCTCACGATTCCCTCAAAGGACAACTTCCTGTTGGTCTTGTTGTCTTGAAATCCGGGGTAACAAGAGGAGAAGAGGAATTGAAAAAAGAGCTTGTTCAGATGATAAGAAATGATATAGGTCCTATTGCTTGCTTTAAGCAGGCAGTTGTTGTTACAAGATTGCCAAAGACCCGATCGGGTAAAATACTCAGAAGTACCATGAGAAAAATCGCAAATGGTGAACCATATTCTATTCCTTCAACTATTGATGACCCGTCTATACTTAAAGAGGTGGAAGAAGCTTTAAAACGAATAGGATATGCTCAGAAAAAAGATCAGGTAAAATGATTTATAAAGACTGAAGCCAGAGATACAGATAAAAAATTATAAGGTTGAAAAAACAGCTTCAATAGCTTCTTCGGCATTCTCAACCTTGATGATACCTTTTATATCCCATGTGCTTATGCCAGCGACAGGTTTTTTCAATTGAAGAGCAAAAGCAATTTCAGACAGAGTGCCATATTCACCCCCGATAGCGATCAAAGCATTTGCAGTTCGTGCAATTATTACATTTCTTCCGATACCGAAACCTGTTATGATGGGAATATCAATATAGCGATTTGCTTTTTCCGAATCATCCTGCGGCAATATTCCTACAGTTATGCCTCCCGCAGATTTTGCTCCTTTTGAAGCAGCTTTCATTACCCCGCCGAGACCGCCGCATATCAGAACAGCACCTTTTTGTGCAATTAATCTGCCTGCTATTTCAGCTTCTTTTAAAAGCTTTTTTTCAGTTCTCCTGCCGCCGATAACACCGATGATTCTTTCCATCTTTTACCCTGCCATGAATTTCTTTCTTCAAGTCTTTTTTCTATATCCCTTAATATTTCCTGTCTGCTCTTGCCCCATTTTGGAGCAATAAGAATATCATCAGGAGCTGTTGCAAACAATCTCTGTATTACAATATCAGGCGAGAGTCTTTCGAGAAAATCCGTTACAAATTCAATATATTCTTTATATCCAAATATATTAAAAGGTTTTTCTCTGAAAATAGTTTCAAGTATGGTGTCTTTGATAACCTGCAATTGATGAATTTTTAGAAATTCGATTGGAAGGTTTGATATTTCATCTGCCATTGCAAGCATTTCATCTTTAGTCTCTGTAGGAAAACCGACTATTATGTGCGCGCCAATAAAAATATTTTTTTCTCTTGTTTTTTCTATTGCTTCAAGAAAAGCCTGATAATTGTGTCCGCGATTTATGAATTCGAGAGATTTGTCATAAATAGATTGCATGCCGTACTCGATCAAAATAAAGTATTTTTCAGCAAGACTCTGTAACATTTTAATTTTTTCTTCATCAACAGTATCGGGTCTTGTGCCAATGGCAAGTCCTATTACAGAAGGTATAGAAAGCGCTTCTAAGTAAAGCCTTTCGAGTTCCTTTACAGGAGCGTAAGTATTTGTATATGGCTGGAAATAGACAAGAAATTTATTCACCTTATACCTTTTTGTAATATGTTCTATTCCCTTTTTTATCTGTTCAGTTATAGTTAGGGTCGGCTTACATGAAACAGGTCTGAAGCTATCATTGTTGCAATAAATACAACCAGTTGTGCCCAGTGTCCCATCTCTGTTAGGGCATGTGAAACCTGCATCAACATTAACTTTATAAATAGCTTCGCCAAAAAGATTTTTCATAAAAGTGCCAAAAGAATTATAACGTCTTTTCATATATTTAATTATTTACCCTGATAAAGAAAAAAAGCAATGTGCAAATAAAAAAGGCAGCCAAAAAATTGGCTGCCTTTTATGGAATATCAGAAAATATTCTACATTCTCCAGCAAGCTTTTTTGAAACCTTTACGCATACCTTCAGGAGCACTTGCACGAACTTTGTTTTTCAATTCTCTAATTTCTTTTTCAAGTTTCGATATAGTTTCAGGCGGTGTCTGTGGATTTCTGATAGCTTCGAAATACTCAAACTTCTTTGTATGCAGTTCTTTCCTAAGCTCTGCTGTTTCATCAAGAAATTTCTGATATTGACCTTTACATGTTTCTCTCATCATCTGCCCGTGGTAGCCGTATCCCACTTTGTAATAGCCTCCACAGGGAATAAAACCATCTGATTTTTGAACAGGACCCTGTGCATATACTGCAACTCCTATTAAAAGAAATGTAAGAACTGTCAGGCTAACAATTATTTTATTCATTTTATTTCACCTCCTTTAATTGGTTTTAATTAATAATAAAGAATTATTATGAATATAAAATGAAGAAGTTATAAGAATATTGTGAAGTTTTATTTACCCGAGAATGTTCTGGTTAATTCAGTCAGTTATAGTATTATATTCTTTCATTCTAACAGCAAATTCACGGAGTTTTTTATCCACAAGATAATTAATCGTACCTTCGGGAAAAGAACCATCTGGCTGTTTTTCACCCGAACTTATACCTGTCAGCACTTCAATTCCTTCATCTATTGTTTTTACCGCGTAAATATGGAATTTATTTTCTTTGATAGCATTTGCAACATCTTCACGTAGCATTAAATTTCTTATATTCTGATAGGGAATCAAAACACCCTGATCTCCTGTTAAACCTTTTGCTTTACATACATCAAAAAAACCTTCTATTTTCTGATTTACCCCGCCAATTGGCTGAATTTCTCCTTTCTGGTTTACAGACCCTGTTACAGCTATATTTTGTTTAACTGGAACTTCGGCAAGACTTGAAATTATCGCATAAAGTTCTGTTGATGAAGCACTATCACCTTCGACTCCGGAATAAGATTGCTCAAAACATATGCTTGCATTAAGGGATAATGGCTTGTCCTGGGCATATTTCCAGCCGATGTATCCTGAAAGAATGAGTACTCCTTTGTCGTGTATTCTGCCGCTCATCTGTGATTCTCTTTCAATATTAATTACACCTTTTCTGCCCAGAAAAGTTTTAGCAGTAATTCTATTGGGTCTTCCAAAGCTGAAAATTCCGAGATCATAAACAGAAAGCCCGTTCACCTGACCTATTGCCTCGCCTGTAACATCAACCATTAATGTGCCATCTGCTATCATCTGCAATATACGTTCGGCAACGAGGTCAAGACGGTGAATTTTTGCATCAACAGCTTTCTGAACATGTTCACCTTTTATGAGTTCACTCCCTGAAACCCGAGCCCAGTAGTCTGACTCTATAATAAGATCCTTTACAGGTCCAAATCTTGCCGAAAGTTTTTCCTGATCTCCTGTTGCTCTGACTGCCTGTTCAATTATTTTTGAAACACCCGAACGGTCAAATGGAAGAAGATTTTCACCGTCACAGCAGGTTCGTATAAAACATGTATATGCTTTAATATTCTCATTATTCTTTGGCATCTGAAAATCAAAATCTGCTTTTACTTTGAACATTTCCCAGAAATCTTCATCATACTGCATTAGAAGCTGATAAAGCATGTCATCTCCAATTACAATTATTTTTAGTTCAACAGGTACCGGCTGAGGTTTCATTCCCTGAGGAGCAAAAAAACCCATTTGCTCGAAAGGATCTTCAATCCTCACTTCTTTTGTTCTAATTACCCTTTTTAAACCTTCCCAGACTCCGGGATTTAAGATTACATCGCGCATATTCAGGATGAGATAACCGCCATTTGCCGATTGTATCGCCCCTGCTTTCATCATTAAATGATCGCTAATGTATGTCCCCATGAGAGCTTTCCTCTCTATTCTGCCAAACATGTTGAACCATGTCGGATTCGGTTCAAAAATTATAGGAGGTTCGTTATCGGAAACGTTTTCCACAAATACATTGACTTTATATGCTACGAAAATATCGGGTTGACTTACTGCAAAAGGTGCGGGTTGAGAGCCTGTTGTCTGCAAAAACATATCAATTTTACTTAATGTGTAATTTCTGCTCTCTTTCAAAAAATTAACAACTTCANCATGTTCTGAATATTTTTCGATCAAAATATCAAATATCCGGGATATAGCAAAATTTCCTGTTTTTTGTTCGAGTTCTTTCATTTTTTCGGCAATTTCTTTGTCCAGTTCTCGAAGATTTGTATAAGTCTCATCAACTTTTCTCATCATTTCAAGACGCTTTGCTTCAATAATTTTGCGTTCAGTTTCAGGTATCTTTAAGAATTCTTCCCTCGATAAAGGATTGCCATTGGCTAAAGGGATAACAGCAGCACCTGAAGGAGAAAGCTGTACCATAAGGCTCTTTGACGCTGCTTCCTGGTCTAATGCATCAAGATATGATTGATATTTCCTCTGATGTTCTTCAAGAATATCCTGTTTTTGTTTCTGATACTCATCACTGCCAAATGCACGGGGAATGTCTTTCTTCAGATTATTCAGTAAGTCTTCCATGTCTGATGAAAATTCCCTCGCAGAACCGCGAGGAAGCCTCAGTATTTTTGGTTGGTCAGGGAACATGAAATTATAAACATAACACCAGTCATAAACATTTTTCATTTTATCCTGTTCACTTTTTTCTGAAAGAAATTTCTGGAGTTGCATTTTGATAGTTGAGGCTTTACCTGTTCCGGAAAGACCGGTAAGAAAAAGATTATACCCGGGTTTTTCCACCTGCAAACCAAAATGAATTGATTCCAGTGCCCTTTCTTGACCGATAAACTCCTTTAAAGGCTCTACATCAGTAGTGCATGTAAATTCAAACAAATCTGTAGAACAAAGCCAGCGTATTTTTTCGGAAGGAACTTTGAATTTGTTGTAATCTATCATTTTATTAACCCCCATAATTTGATATACCTACAATAATACAGACATCGCTCAAAAATTTATTTATAGCAAATTTTCAATAACTCAATTTATGAAACAAAATAAACTATCCAGGGCTGAAGGCTTCAGGCTGAAGTCTGAAGTATAAGAAAAACAAAAAACAGCTTCGTTACCAATTGAAGCTTTTCGTTTAAAAGTAGTCCCCCTAAAAAAAGGGGTTGTTATAAATAATAAATTTTTTTGGAACATCTGCATTATTTCAATTGCATTATTTGGGTATAGAGATTTTTTCTTATGTGCAAATTATATCATTTTTATACTTGAGTTAAAACTAAATAGCTTTGAAGAAATATACATTTACATTTTAAGCCCATTGTATGATAAAATCTATTACCTTAAAAATGCAAAGAGTAATTGTCAAATTTCAAAACGGTGAAGAGAAGAGCGGTGAAATCATGCTGTTCAATTTGAACCAGCAGGTTTTGCAATTTTATGCTTACAAAAATGGTGGTGAAAAAGAATTGCAAGTAGTTCGAATGGATACAGTAAAGGCGATTCTTTTTCTTAAAAAAGAGGAAACTTATGGAAGTCATTTTCGCACAGAAACAATTGAGAATTCTATTTATGCGGGAACACTTGCTTTCAGGATTGTGGTTGAATTCAAAGATGGAGAAATAATGAGTGGTTCAACATTAAAATATAATCCAAATGACAGGGGTTTTTTCCTTGTGCCGCTCAATCCCGCAGACAGAAGTGAGCGTATTTACATAAATGCTCAGGCAGTTAAAAATGTTGACTGTAAAAGATTGCTCGGTAAAATACTCGTTGACCAGAAGAAAATAACCCAGGAACAACTTGTTAATTCCCTCAAATATCAATTCGAAAAAAGAGAGAAAAAAATTGGCACAATACTGAGAGAAAATTCTATTATTACCCAGAGCCAGCTTGAAGAGTCTCTTAAAAAACAGAAAGAAAAGAATAAAATGCTTGGAGAAATATTGCTTGAAGCTGGTTACATAACACAGGAACAACTCGAAAACGCTCTAAAAATACAAAAAGAAAATAAGAAAAAGAAACTCGGACAGGTACTGGTTGAATTGAAATATATAACCCCAAATGATATTTGTATTGCCCTGGCTACACAATTTCATAAACCATGGATGGATATGTCTGACTTTGTTATACCAGAAAATATTGTCAAAAGTATCCCTGTAGAACTTATTACTAAATATGAAATAATCCCTGTGGATAAAAAACCGGATGGCACAATAATTATAGCTTCTTCAAATCCTGATGATGCTGAAATTAAGTCTGAACTCTCAAAACTCGCAAATATCAAAACCGAACTGGTTTTTGCTTATGAAGGATATATTGAATCAGCTATAAAAAAGTATTTTCCGCAACACACATAGAGTAATAATATGAAGAAAAAATTTTTTCAGCTTTTATTGATTATTACCTGTTTATCTGGGTTATTGATAAATACTTCTGTCCCTTCTTCAGCAGAAACTAAATTCCTTAAAATGCGGGATACATCAAAATCAGGCGAAATCAAGGGGAACATAAAATGTGACAACGGTAATCCTCTCGCTGACGCATGGGTCTATATTCCTGGGGACTCCTTCTCAGCCTTTACGGATAAAGATGGAAACTTTATTCTCCGTTTTGTACCAGAAGGAAAATATAGTCTAAAAATAACATGGGATACGGGAGAAGAACAAAAAGCGGATATTATAGTAAAAACCAAGACTGTCACAGATCTTGGCACTATAACAGTTGTATGTCCTGTCATAAACGTTTGTGCCGGGAAAAAAGACGGGATACCATGTGATGACGATGATGTTTGCACTATAAGCGATGTTTGTACAAATGGAGTTTGTACGGGCATCCCGGTAAGTTGTGATGATAATAATCCTTGCACAACTGATGAATGTGTTCCTGTTGTAGGGTGCACAAATCAGCCACTGAACAATGTGCCATGCGATGACAGGAATGCCTGTACAGGAAACGATATTTGTTTAAACGGGGTTTGTACTGGTACCCCTGTAGTTTGCAACGATTGGAATCATTGTACTGAGGATTTATGTGATCCAAAAACTGGTTGTGTTTTCAGACAAGTAAACGGGATTCCATGCGATGACGGAAATGTGTGTACTGAAGACGATATTTGTAATAATGGCAAATGTTCGGGTACGCCGATAATATGCGATGATGATAACCAATGCACTTCAGATAAATGTGACCAGATTGCGGGATGTATTTTCGAAAATCTTAATGATACAGAATGTGATGACGGAGATGCATGTACAATTAACGACAGGTGTGTTGAAGGTAAATGTACAGGAGAAACTATTAATTGCGACGATGGGAATGAATGCACTCTTGATGAATGTGATTCAAAAATCGGATGTTTACATAAAGCATTAAGTGATACACCGTGTGATGATAAGAATGCGTGCACTTCTAATGATAAATGTCATAGTGGCACCTGTTNGGGAACAGTGATAACCTGTGATGATAAAAATCCATGTACTATGGATTTTTGTAATGTTTCATTAGGCTGTATATATTCTCCTGTAAGCGGAAAACCATGCGATGATTCAAATGCATGTACTATAAATGATGTTTGCAGCAATGGCACATGTGCAGGACAATCATTAAATTGCGATGACGGAGATCCATGTACTGATGATTCATGTGATCCGGCTAAAGGTTGTGTGCACACAAAAAAATCTGTTCCCGGTTGCACCGGACAATAAATACAAATCCCTCTTAAATATTTCGAGCAATCTTACAAAAGTATTACGTTTTTATGACAGTGAGTGTTATAATTCTATGTAAACCCGCATGCCCCCTTAGCTCAGTAGGATAGAGCACAGGTTTCCTAAACCTGGTGTCGCAGGTTCGATTCCTGCAGGGGGTACCATCTTTTTAAATTATTAAAAATGGCAAACCTATTAGAACCATGCATATCAATGGTTTTTAATAATAAGTTCAGTTAATAGATGAAGCACAATTAATGAGAATAGAAGTGTTTGCTCAAATACACACCATAGGACAATTTGAAATGGACTCAAAACCCGTGCTGCCGATTATTCTTTCAGGGCAAAACAATCTTATAGACAAACTGCTGTATCCTCTATCACGTCCCATAGCAACAAGAATAGTGGGAAGAAGTCACTTTGAAGGCATGAAACTTCAAGATACAGCACAATATCTAAAATGGCATCTTGAGATTGCAGGAATAAAAGAACATCTATTCACAGAAGAATCTGTCCTTGCTATACACCAAAGTTCAGGCGGAGGAATTGGTCTATTAATTGCCCCTTCCTCCTTGCCTTTTCTTTATTTTATATTGTCAATTTAATTTGAGTTTTTTAGTCAGTTTAATATGAGAGATAACAACTCGAAACTGTGAATTCTTCGAACTCCAATTTTTCTTTTATCCAAGTCTAAATTTTTATCTTTTTCTTGTGTATTACACCTAAACAAGATGGGCGTTCAGATGCTTTTTTATACCATTTAGTAAGCTTTTCCGTTTCTCTGATTTCCCTGAATCCTTCCCTTTGTAAATGCTCTTTTATATCTTTTTCTTTTAGTTTCCTTTTAGCCATTTTTGATACCTTTCTTTATAAAATTCAAAATTCTCTTTCATATCTGTTATTGCCATTGTTAATGCTTGTCCATTATCAAGGAAATCATACCAGATTTTTCTTATTACATCGCCATTTATATTAAGTATATCTTTATGAGGACAATCATGTCCACTATCATATCTCATAATTTCATGCCACTTACCTTCAAGCATTAACAGTAATTTGACTACAAATTCTACAACATCTCCGTTTTCTGTTTTAAAATATATATATATGCAATTGTTCCTTCTTCAAGCTCTAAAAAATATTCTTTATCCATGCTTTTTTCTTAAAAGATTTTCGGATTTTACCTTTTCCCCTAAAGGGGTCAAAAGGGGGTTGCCCATAAGTAATAATTCTGGAGGGTCAGATCTTG
>JGI24721J44947_10012482_pt1 | contig 10489 bp, 9 predicted proteins | sample YelNatPaOPGAMG01_FD_44947 | JGI IMG/M metagenome (IMG submission 44947) | reverse complement strand
ACCGAGGGGAAGCGTACGAAGTTCTGTGCTGTTTATGATCACGAGCGCAAGCGGATATTCATTCCAAATGCCGAAGAAATTAAAGATCCCCGCGGTTATCAGCCCTGGTTTGGCAAGCGGAAACATTATCCTCCAAAATACAGAAAAGTGCGAACATCCGTCTATTAGACCTGCTTCGGCAAGTTCGTGCGGCAAAGTCTTGAAGAACCCCGTCAGTACGAATACCGTGAATGAGAGAGAGTAAGCGACGTATACAACAATGAGACCGAAGTAGTTATCGAGCATGTTGAGCCGCGCCAATAGCATAAACAGAGGAACAATTCCAAGAAAGACAGGAAACATCATACCGCTAATAAAGGCAGTATGGATGACCTCGCGACCCCTAAAAACTAGTCTGGCGAGTGCATAGGCCGCCATTGACCCGATTAGTAGAATAAAAAACATCGAAAGTGCCGTCACGAATATGCTATTTAGGAAATAGCGACCTATGCTTGCCTTCGTCCACGCATTTGCAAAATTGCACCATTGCGGCGACAGACTTGGCAGCCAGGGATTTGTGAACAATTCGTAGGACGACTTAAGCGAGGCAGAAAGCAACCAGACCATGGGATACACCACGATTGCTGCATAAATGAGAAGAACTGCTTGAACAGGAATACTTCTGAGGAGCCCACATATACCCTTGCTGCTATCCCTGCCCACTTTAATACTCCACTACCTCGCGTTTCATCGCCCGAATGGATATAAGCACTATCCCAAGAATCAATAAGAACACGACCACACCCAAAGCCGTACCGTATCCATATTGGCTTTGAGCAAACGCCTTCCGGTACAGATACGTTAGCATCGTCTCGGTATGGTAACTTGGTCCGCCTTCTGTCATGACCCACACTAGACCAAAGACGTTCATTGTATGAATGACAAGATAGATTACACCAAGTTTTAGAATCTCCCATACCAAAGGAATGGTCACATGCCTAAAAGACTGCCATTTGCTTGCTCCATCAATGGACGCAGCCTCATAAAACGAAGGAGGAATGCTCTGCATTCCCGCTAGGAAAAGGACTATGTAGAATCCCAGCGAATACCAAATGCTAGTCGCAATCACTGCCGGCAGAGCGGTCGCCGGTTCGCCAAGCCAGCCTGTGGTTAGTTTTTCAAGACCAATTGTGCGAAGGAACGTATTTATAAGCCCAAACTGCGGGTTATACACAAAAGACCACAGTACCGCGACTGCCACAATGGAAATAATATTTGGGAACAGGAATACAGCGCGGTATACGCCAGCACCCCAAACCTTTCTGCTAAGGACGTATGCGAAGAACAGTGCAAGCGGAATCACAATCACTAGCGACGCGACTAAGAATGCAAGATTATGCTTTAGCGCCATGTAGAAGATAGGATCGCCAGCAAGTTGGCGAAAATTCTCAAAGCCCACAAACTCCTTGTTTTGCGACAGCCCCCGCCAACGGAAGAGACTGTAGTAGAATGCCTGGGCCATGGGCACGACGAAAAACACGGCATAAAGGATAACTGCCGGACCAAGGAATGTGACTACTGCGAGATATTTGTCCCGATGGCGCATGGAATCAATAATATATCGTGTGCTTCGGTATGGAGTTGTCTTTGGCGGTTTTCTGTGCTGCAATCTCCATCCGTTCGACACACTCCTCCGGGGTNATCTCCTTGTTAAGAAGGGCTGCCAGTGCACTCTCAATATCCGTGCGCATGGTCTGATACCACATTGCATAGTCAGCGTCCCAGAGCACCGACGCTTGCCTCGCGCACCTGGCAGCGTCCACTAGGTCAGGAGGCAGTTTTTGATCGTCACTGCCAATTATGGCCATCAAAGTGTTCTTTTGAATCACGAATTTCTTCGCCATATCCAGCGACGTCATGAACTTGAAAAAGTCAGCGGCGATATCCGGATGTTTGGCTTCAGCAGGCACGATCCAGGTCTCCACTCCGGCAGAAGTGATAGTAGGATCACCTTTTCCTCCTTTGATGATCGGCGGATTGATAAACGCCATATGGAAGTCAGGAGGCATTTGCTTCTTCATCTCGGAACCGAGCCAAGTACCGCATGGAATCATGGCGGCACGTCCGAGGATGAACTCCATCTGCGCCTCGGTGTGGCTCATGCCCATCGCATTTTTCTGGAAGTATCCCTTGTCACGTAGTTCGGCTATCATGCGCGCAGCCTTCAAGAACGAGGGACTTTTCCATGCCCCCGGCTTGAGGTTTTGAGCATCGTTGAATGCCTGAATCCCACCGTCGCTTATAACCCACGGGAATAGAAANCCGCGAAGCATATAGGCTGGATATCTCCCCTGGAAGGTAATGGGGGCAATGCCAGCCTTCTTGATCTTTTCACATAGGACGAGCAACTCGTCATAAGTCTTAGGTGGCTTCCACCCATGTTTCTTAAACATGTCCACGTTGTACCACCAACCGAAAACATTCTGGTTGAAAGGCATGATGTAATAATGCCCCTTGTACTTCCCCTTGTCGAGTAGCCGCCTGTCAAAGGTGTCAATCCATTTCTTGTTTTGNCCATATGCCTTTGTCTGCAGGTACTTGTCCATTGGCATNACCTTGCCTTCTGCAACAAGCCCCCAGTAATCCATCCCCCACCCGGGCCAAGTAAGATCTGGAGGATCGCCCTTCACAAATCTCGGTCTGAGTTGCTCCCAAATACGCGGGTTGCCCCAGACCTTTATCTTCACATTCGGATGAAGTTTCTCATATTCCCTTGCCGCATATTCGAAGAAATCAAGCCCGAAGCCTCCTTGAAAGGAAGCAACTTCGAGCAATATCTTTCCTTCTCCTTCTGACTCCTTTTTTGCACACCCTGCGGCTAGAATGGTGATGGCACTAATGACCGCTAGCAAAATTTGGATTCTCTTCATTAGATTAGTCCTCCCACCGCTAACTACAGATACGCACATCCATCTTATGGTTTAGTGAATTGCACATGCAAATCCTGCAATGGTGGGACAAACTCTTTCCCCCGTCCCAGATGCCAGGATCTCTACAATCAGCGAGAAGAATGATCCTCATGAGGTATCAAGTGCAGGTTACGTTAGTATGCCTGATCAAACAATTCTCTCCAAAGAACTCTTTTGAGTGCCTTGGCAGCATCCGAGGTGAGGTCGGGAATTGACTTGCCTGCGAGTTCGGCGTCATCTTGAGTAGGAGCGACGACAACCTCGCCCCGCATAGTGACAAAGCGACCGCCTCCCTCGACCTTGATTTGGTGAAGATTGGCGCCTGCGAGAAGAGCAGTCTCTATCTTCCCAGCAACGAATTCAGCCCGCGCGCTGGCTTTCCGACCTTCTGAGTCGGCTAAGCGTATGATGGGAACTCCGCTGATCACAACGTCCGCCGCTTGAACACCGTCCAATTCGACCGGCTTTACTTCTGCACGCATGTATGTTGTAACCAGTCGCCGATTTATAGGAATTCCCCGTTGTTCCAGTTCTGCCAGCACCTCGCGGGCACGCTGATATGCAGGTGGGTGGTTCGCAAATATACCCCAATTGATTGCTGGCTTCCGCCCCTCTTCCCTGGCGAGTCTCTCCATAAGGGTCAGCGCAGCCACTGGGTTGTATTTTGTGCCTGCGAGGTAAGCAACCGCCGAACGGTCAGCGTCTGCCTCTGCTTTCTGCCCATATGCGCTCATCTTAGCAATTGTGACCAGGTTAGCAGCATACGCCAGTTCGCCTAGGTCATTCCCCTGAACGCCCGCGGCCGCTCCAGCAATGATCGCTGCCGCCATGCCAAGCATCGCCTTTTGTTGTGTTTTTCGAAGTTCCATTGCGTGGTGATGATCCACATGCGCAATCTCATGAGCAATCACGGCGGCGAGTTCGTCATCCGACTGGACATAGTCTAGGAGCCCCTTGCAGACATACACATAACCACCTGGCAGAGCAAACGCATTCACATCCGCGTCATCAATGACTTTAAACGAATAATCAAAGTTTGCCGGGGCCGCTGAACCGTAAATTGGTCTGACTCTGGTACGCAGTGCCGAAGCGGCAACTTCTTTGCCGATTTCTGTGACTCTCTTTACAATCGCCTCGTCCGTTACGAACTTGTATTGTTTCTCTACTTCCGCGGCTGCCTCTTTGCCTAGTCGGACCTCCTCATCCGAGTTGGTGGCAAGCGCTGGCATAGCCAGCCCAATCGGAAGGCTGAAAGCAAGACTGGCAAAGACAATGCGGCATCCTACTATCGCCACGGTGCAGATTCGGCGCATCCTGTTTGATTGTCTTCCGGTGTAGAGCGTCATTTCCTTTTTCTCACATATGTAATGACGCTGGGAAGCATCCAGGAGTTTCATTCTGCCCCCGCATTAGCCTGTCCCGCGGTCTTACACAGAGCAACTTTCTCGCGATCACGGCGAAAATTAAAGTTTTTCCCGCGGTCAGCATCGTGGCACTGACGGCAAGTAGATTCCAGCACGACGCCATATCCCTTTCCCGGCTTTCGCACATGCCTGACGCCAGGTCCGTGGCATGCTTCGCATTGAACGCCCCAAAACCGGCTGTTCATACTCGGCTGGATGCGCAGGTCTGTCGCGAAGCCCGTCATGTGGCAAGACGCGCACGCTGGGTCATTTTCCTTGTGCTCTCGCCTCAGCGTCTCGAAAGCCTTTGCGTGGTCCGTTTGAACCCAGGCTTCGTATTGAGAGCGATGGCACTCACGGCATTTGAGGGCTGAAACAAAAGGCTCAGGCTCACGAGGCTCATACCTTTGCGGTATTGTTGGCGCAGAACTTGCAGGCGCAGCATGCAGACTTGAATAATACCGGTTCAAATCGGCATCGTGCTCCTCGACCAGTTTCAACATTTCCGGGTCTTCTCCGCACTCCGACCCCATGGCAACGTATTCCCCACTAGCCCCCGAAATTCGCTTTTCCGGCGTTATATCGAGCACAAGTTTGCCAAGCCACTTTCCAGTCGCACGCGTGACCATTATGATTGTATTCCCAACCTTCTCGAACGACTCCATCTGCCTGCCACCTGAGTGACCCACAAGGATTACGTCAATATTAGGAAACTTTGACGCAAGAGCCCTCGCTGATTCAAGCCCTGTGTGACTCAAGAGTACGATTATATCCGACTGTCTATCTAAGTCACCAATGTACTTCTGAATCGCTTCTTGTGCAGGTATGAGCCGTACGCCAATTTTTTCCTGCAACACAGGATGCACGAGGGATTCCGAAATGACAGAGATGATGCCAACTCTGAGACCGGCCGGAGTCTCCTTGATTACAAATGGTGCATCACCAAGCAACTCGCCTGTCTGAAAATCAACTGCATTCGCGGATATGAGTGGGATATTTTGACCAAATGGCGACTTTGCGCCGCTCTCCTTGACATATCGGGCCTCCATGTCGCCCATACCCACNGCATCGTAGGACATGTGGGTCAAAGCGCGCGAGAAAAACTGCATCTTGATCTTCGCATGCTCGCCGGCCCCGACGATGGCGTCACCAAGTTCCAATAACAGAAATGTGTCTCCGCCCTCGCGTGCTTTCTTCAAATATGCAGATCTGTGTGAGACCCCTCCGAGGTCTTTTTTGGGTGGTCACCCACACGGCTTCACGTTGCCGTTATCGTCACCGCTGAAAAAAATGGTTAAATGATGCGGCACGACGCGTCCCTGCTCAGCTATCAACTTAACAGGAACAACACAGCATACGAAAATCGCAACTACCAAAATTAGCAAGACAAGGATGATTCTACCTGACGTTGTACCCAACTTTTATCACCCGCCATTCGGCATGAAATTTCCCGAGCATCACGTGTTGACCAACAATAGCAAACCAAAACTACTGCTCCTCAACCAACGTTCACCACTCTTGGGAGGTCCGAGCGGGTCCCACCATTCTTTCAGTGCTGTGGCACGCCACGACTGCCGTCAAACAGTGCCATCGCCCATTCGGAAAGGCATACCCCGCGGTCGCCGATACTCGGATTCTAATTATGCAATACTCTGCCCCTGATTCCGCAAAGGTTCCCCAGAGGCTTTAACTCGGGAGAAAACCCTGCCTAATTCTGTTGCCCGTTCGAAGTGTCGGAGGTTTTCTTGTGCCGGACTCTCTCGGCATACGTCTTGTATTCAAAATCGGGACTATTCGGCTTGTCATGGCACTGGACACAGGTAGACTCCAGCACGAGTCCGTATCCCTTCGCAGGGTTGCGTGAATGTCGCGTACCCGACCCGTGGCATGCCTCGCACTGGACGTTACGTAACTGTGGGGTGGCGTTTTCCGAAGTGAATCCGCCCTTAAGTTTGTAGCCAGTTGTATGGCAGGCCACACACTCAGGATCCGTCGTCCGGTTGTCCTTCCGTAGGCTCTGGAAAGCCTGGGCATGTTTTGTCTGAAGCCAAGAATCATATTCGCTGATGTGGCATTCGCGGCACTTTAGCGCTGTGACAAAAGTCTGGGGCTGCTGGGAACCACCAATCATGCCTGTTTGTCCCGCCCGAAGGCTTGCAATATACGCCTCCCATTCTTTGTCATGGTTCTTCACCATCTCAAGTATCTCCGGGTCGTCGGACAAATCCGACGTGACGGGCAACTGCTCCACCGTCGCGGACTGAATTTTCTTATCCTCGCCAATGTCCAAAACCAACTTGCCGACATGCGTACCCGAACTCTTGACCTGCATGACGTAGGTCGTACCCACCTGTTCCATTGGCGTGGGCGGTGGCGCAGCGATAGCATGCCCGCTTATTACAATATCTATACCCGGCACTTCGGTAGCCAGGCGCTTCGCAGTTTCGTATCCTGTATGCGCAAGTACGACCACCAAATCCGACTTCTTACGGAGTTCTTCCACTACCTTTTTTAGCGAATCCACCACTGGCAGGGCTCTAATCTTGTACTGTTGCTGGAAGTACGGCTGAACGAATCTCTCGTCAACGACCGCCGTCACCCCGATGCTGAGACCCTCCGCAGTCTTTCTGACCGTGTAGGCAGCATCGGCAAGCGGCGTACCCGTCTCAGAATCAATAAGGTTTGCCGATAAGAGGGGAATATCCTTGCCATATATCCATTTCCTCGAGGTAGTCTTTACGAACCCGGCCTCCATCTCCCCCATTCCCATGGCGTCATATCTCATGCGGGGGATTGCACGCGTGTATACGTCCATTTTGATCTCTGCTTGCCTACCGATGCCTGTGATGACATCACCGGTGTCAAAGAGAAGGACAGACCCACCCTGGTTCCGAAGATTGCTAATCAATGTCGCTCTTTTATAAACCCCACCGAGGTTTTCTTTGTTGTGTCACCCACATCCTGGCTTCAGGTTGCCAAAATCATCTCCGGTGAAGAGGATGGTTAGTTTATGAGGGACAACCTTGCTTTTCCCAGACAGAGAACCTGGGATAGAAAGTACCGACAGCAACACGAACAAGCAGATAAATAGTGCACTAATAGTCTGTCGGCTGCGAATCGTTCTCATATCGCCACCTGCTAACGCACTAATGTAAAGAAAGTATAACAAATCAAGCGCACATTTGCAACAGGATGCTCACGGAGCACGTTACGGCTTATGGTGCCTGCAACGCAATCCCGTAGCCAAATCTCGTGTAGCAGAAGCCATAAATGGGTGAGTTCACTTCCTTGCCTTACCAAATTATCTTGTCTCCTGCATTTGGCTGTATCATAACCCGTGATTTGAGATAATAAAGTCGAGCCAGGGTCATTAACAATACAAAGTCCCTANAAAAATTATGTTCTTCGCAACAACCAGGCTGACGCTAACGTCTAAGAATTGGCTATTGGTTCAGCCCGTTGCCACGGAGGAATACTGAGAATGCGTGCGAAATCAAAGGGTGTGAGCCCAGCCAATCTCAATTCAAACACGGAGGTTTTTGCAAACGTGCATGCTATCGTCTCGCTGTGGATCATAAGTACCATGAGTCTTCTATGCCTAAACTTCGCCCATTCAGCCGAAGAAAAGCCTGAGTTTCGTGCAATGTGGATATCGTCATACGGTCCGAATTGCGACATGGCAAGCCCAAAGTCAATTGATAAACTGATTGCCGACGCAAAAGCGGCCCATTTGAACGCACTTGTGGTACAAGTGCGGAAAACGGGTGATGCACTGTACAAGTCCTCCTACGAGCCAAAACCAGAGGATATGAACCTTGGCAATTTTGACCCGCTCGCTTACATCATAAACAAGGCGCATGCAAACGGAATTGAAGTTCACGCCTGGATAAACACATTCAAAATATGGCAAGGGGGAAATCCGCCCAAGAATCCCAACCATGTTTACAACAAGCACCCGGAATGGATCAACCGAACAAGGGATGGCGTCACTGCCAAGGGCCGAACTTACGGGCTCGACCCGGGAATAAGAGCGGTTACTGAATACACGAAGAACATTTACCTTGACGTGGTCAAGAAATACGACGTGGACGGCATACACTTTGACTACGTACGCTACTGGGACCCATACTTCGGGTACACAAGTCTCGCCCTCGAACGTTTCAAGAAAGAAACGGGGCGGACTGATATCCCGGATGCATTCGATCCGCAGTGGTGTCAATGGCGCCGTGACCGCGTTACCGACCTCGTGCGGGAGGTTTACGAAGGTGTAAAGAAAATTAAGCCATGGGTAAGAGTCACGGGCTCTGTCGTTTGTAGCGGCGACTACTATTCTGACTTTACAAAAACAAGACCGTATACCCTTTTGCTACAGGAATGGAACAGGTGGCTCAGAGAAGGAATCATTGACGCAGTCATTCCTATGAACTACAAGAGCGAATCCAATCCCACCGAAGCCAAGCAATTCCGCGATTGGACAGCAGGCATGGTGTCCCTAAAATCCGGACGGCATGTGTACAACGGACTCATGATACGGGGAGCGACAGACTTGATTACGCAGATCAAGGAAAGCCGCAAAGCCGGCACAGACGGAACCTGCGGATTCACGTTTAACGCGAGTCCAAACCGAACGGCGTTGGCGAGTGCTTTGCGCTCCCAAGTCTACCAGACGTGGGTGACAACGCCGCCCATGCCGTGGAAACCACCATTGCCAGCGAGAACCATCGCAAAACCTCTCAGCCCAAAAGAGTTGTTCGATAAAGCAATCCAATTGGCTGCGACAGACAAAGGGCTCGATGAAGCAATCACTTTACTCCAGCAAGTCGTAGCAGAAGACCCGAACATGACCGAAGCACATTTCCGCCTCGGTCGTTGCTACCTCCGAAAAGGAATGAAGACAGAGGCGGCGGATGAGTTCCGTCAAACGCTCGAACTCGATGCAAGCCACAAGGGTGCGGAAGAAGAATTGCGCAAACTACAGGCCGCAGAGTAAGGGAATTCTGTCTCACCCCAGAGGACTGTTTCCAGGAGACTGCGCATGGCGTGAATTCAGAGGTATCGTCATAAGCAGTGGGTCGGTTTGACCTAGCATCACCATCGGGAGTGACCTAATGAATACAGTCACCGGAAGCGTCAGAATACTGCCCAGCAACGCAGAAAAGACAGCTGCACTTGACTGAGAAATGTGGGTGGTGAACACCCGCATTGCAATAAGCGCCGCTACCATCCGAACCACCCACGTAGCTAATAAGAACAAAACTCTCAATAACGTGTAGTACACAACTTGCACCAAGTTCGTCTTGAGAATCGGCAAGAGGGTCTTCCATGCATCAATAATGTGGATATCCCGCGCATACATGATCACAAGAGCAAATTCAATCGTAAAGCGTTGTGTGAGCCATGCCCCACAGATTACACACGAGGTTAATCCTCTTAAAAACAAATTTAAGCCTGGCGCCACATCGACCTGGCTCAGAACGTCAACCCTAGTCATAATAAGCAAAAATAGAATTGCTAGTAAAATTAGCCCAAATACCACCTGCCACAAAAAGAATGAGGTTCCCAGCCTGCTCAAACGCCTGAATGGCTCCCGTATTGCCGCAGACTTACGGGAAATATCATCTATAAACACAAAATTGAAAACCGACGATATCCACATGACCAGGAGGAACAGAATTGGTGCGCTCGGAATCGCTAGTGGCCAAAACTTGGTTAGCCAATCCGAAAATACTTCGGGTATAACTCGTCCCACAAAAAACCTGGAGTTTTCCACAGTGCCGAATAACCCGTGTAGCACGCCACTGAATGCACCAATCATTAACACAACAAAACCCAATCCCAACCAAATTTTCATCCTGAATGGCCTGAAAAGCATGCAGACCATCCATTCCCAGGTGATACCGAGTGCTCTCCCAATGTCCATTGACCCATCCCCCTTGATTTCTTATTCCCCTCTCTTTTCGACATGTTTTACGGTGAATCCTTTGGACATGCGCCCTATCATACTCACAACCCCCGTCGCGTTGAGATTCTATGTCACACCCGACCTAACTGTGTCCACATGCTCAAAAATTCCGTGCTCAATTCAGCGACACCAAGAAGCCATCGTTGACCATCGCAAGGCCTGACTGATTCTGCACT
>JGI24721J44947_10012476_pt1 | contig 10493 bp, 10 predicted proteins | sample YelNatPaOPGAMG01_FD_44947 | JGI IMG/M metagenome (IMG submission 44947) | reverse complement strand
GTGAGCGTAACGGAATCTATTTCAATTACTGAGAACGCGCTGATCCAAGAGAGATTAAAAGCGATGCATTTGATTAACTACGGAATTCGCTCCCCTCGAGCGCTATCAGTATCGGTGCGATTTTGCCGAAAACGAGCGGAACAATGGCCATGAACCTGCTGATTATCACGAAGATAGTGCCGACGATCGAGAACAACCAGCGCTGCTTCATGATCGCAAACACGGCTCTGAGAACGCCGAGCAGGCCGAAAATCCCCCGATAAGGCCGAATATCACCATCAGTCCTTGGAGTCTCCCGAACATGCTCATATAATCCTGCCAGCACATCATGTCAAAGAGCAACATGAAGATCAATCCGAATAGAATCCCGAAGATTTCTTCCACCAACGCCAGAACGCCGCCTATCATTGGGAACGATGCATTCGAAGCAGACACGGCAGCGTAGGACTGACCCTGATAATATGGCGGGATACTCAAGCTGACCGGGGCTTGGTATCCGACGTTCCCCGGAGCCCGTCGATAATCGTATCTGCAATAGAGGCAAACATTAGCATCGGAGGGGATATCGCGCCTGCAGTAAACACAATTCCCTCTTTGCTGCTGCGCGGATACCGGGCTCGTCTACATCATCGTTTCCCGATTTCATTGCATGCTGGCCAATCGAGAATTTCGAAAACGAATATCCAGCACGAAGATATTAATATTATACGGTTTGCTATGGCATCTACGTCTGGTGTCTGATAGGCATGGATCGATTCGAACATCTGTACTCGGAAATGGCGAAGCGGGTCAAGCCCTCGGATGTGAGGGAGATACTGAAGATGATGCAGGACCCTGAGATAATCTCGTTCGCCGGCGGGATGCCGAACCCGGACACCTTCCCAATAGATGCGATAAAGGAGATAGCAAANAGGGTTTTGGAAGATGATCCCGTGGTGACACTCCAGTATGGCACCACCGAGGGATACAATCCTTTGAGAGAGACCATAGCTGAGTACATGTCCTCTCAGCAGGTCGAGTGCGACATCGATAACGTCCTTATCATGAGTGGTGCCACTCAGGCAATAGCATTGGCGGCGGAGCTGCTCGTCGAGCGCGGGAAAACCGTCCTCACGGAATCACCGTCGTTCCTCGCGAGCCTGATCTGCTTCAGAAACTACGGCGCCGAGATAATAGGACTGNCGATGGACGACGATGGAGTCCAGGTAGATATGTTCGAGGAGAAGCTGAAGGCATTGAGAAAGCANGGGATCCATCCACCTCTGTTCTATACTATCCCGAANTTCCAGAACCCGACGGGGGTCACACTGTCTGAAAAAAGGAGAAGACGCATCATTGATCTCGCGAACGAATTCGATTTCCTGGTTTTCGAAGATGACCCGTACGGAAATCTGCGATTCGAGGGCGAGCACATACCGCCAATAAAGAGCTTTGATGACTGCGGGAGGGTAATATATGCCAGCAGCTTCTCGAAGATTCTATCGCCCGGACTGAGGCTCGGATGGACAGTTGCGGATATCGAACTGAGCAGGAAATTGGCATTGCTCAAGCAGACATCAGACGTAAGCGCGAACGTTTTCAGTCAGAGAATAGCGAACGAGTACATGAGAGGGGGATACTTCGACAGACAGCTGCCTATCATCAAGGAGATTTATGCAAGAAAGCAGAGGAGGATGCTCTCCGCGCTCGAGAACTACTTCCCAAAGACTTCCAGATGGACTCGGCCAAAAGGCGGTATGTTCATCTGGGTCGAGCTCCAAAAAAGCATCGATACGAAGCAGATGTTTCCGAAAGCGATTGAGAGGAAAGTCGCATACGTCCAGGGATCGTGCTTTTTCCCGGATGGCTCAGGAAGGAACACCATGCGGCTGAATTTCACACATCCCGCGGATGAGAAGATCGACCAGGGCATCAAGAGGCTCGCTGAGCTGATAGAATCGGAGATGAGGAGCGCATCAGCGTAGCGTTTCCGCGTGCGCGAGCACTGTTATGCCGTTCTTCCCGATGGTGTATGGCTTGATCCTCCTGGAATGAGCCGCCCTCCTCATCTTAAGTATCCTGATCGTCAGCTGCCCCTCACCGCTCTCGGGCAGTTCGTCATACTGCAGCAGGATGACCCCGTCGACTGTATATTCGACAAGGCCATCTCTCGAAGATCTCGGATTATCGTCCTTNACCTCCGCCGTGAGCAGGGAGGTACAACCGGTNGANCGCAACAGCTGCGTCAGGTTGAACATTGTCGCGCGTCTCTCCTGATCCGTCTCTAGAATCATGTTCAGCAGAGATATCGAATCCAGGACCACCCGCTGCGCCTTGAACTCCTTGATGAATGCCGGCAGCTCGCTCTTTATCCTTGTGATGGTCGACTTCGCATCTGCTGGCTCGAGCTTATAAAGCCCGAGTCTGTTCTCATCGAAGTACTTCTGCAAGTTCCATCCGAACGCCTCCGCGCTCTTCAAGATGGATTTCGTGTCCTCTTCGAGGGAGATGAAGATGCAGTTCTCTCCGCGTGACAGACCATCATTGATGTACTGCAGCCCGAAGGTCGTCTTGCCCGTCCCGAATGCGCCCATGACGACGAATATGTGCCCCTTCGGGATGCCGCCGCCGAGCATCTCGTCCAGCCCTGATATCCCGGTCGATACCCTTTCATCCAACATCCTCATGCCACCCTTTCAGTGTCTATCACGACAAAACCGCTCTGGGAGGTGACAAGCGTCGCAAAGCGCATTATCCTCTCCTGCTCCATCGTAGCAAGAACGGGCATGAACTTCTCGACGTACATGTATCTCTGCCTATTGGATGAATGCACGCTCTTGCTCCATTCGAACCTCAGCACGCCATCGACGCTGTCTATTATCATCTGTTGTTTCCTCTTATCCAGAATATCATCAGTCAATATGAGATATATCAGGCATTTCCAGTTCTTCGCCATCCTTTTCAGGCCCTTGAGGACGGCTATGAGATCGGAGAACGGGACGGATTCGGTCATTATCAGATCCGTCAGAGAATCTACTATTATCATCGAATTATTCGAGTTCTCGTCGAAGAACGCGACGAAGTCCTCGAGGAGCGACCTGTCGCTTTCGCCGGACGAGAACAGCTTATTGGGCTTCGACTCCTGAACCCAGTGCGGAGGGACAATCGTCCTCATGAAGTACTTCTCTGAGAAGTCCTTGAATTCCAGCCGCTTAACAAGCGAATCATGATAATCCCGGTTGAACGACAGGGCGACCTCCTGGAGAATGTCCTGTTTTGATTTCGAGAACGTGATGTATGAAAGCTTTTCCGGCAGTTTGCTGTGCTTTGCGGCGTGCCCGAGGAAGAACTCGAGCGATTTCGGGTTCTCGAGGACCAGCCCTATCTTCGCCGCAGANGTNAGGCAGAACTCCAGCTGACCCGCACCTACGTCTCCGAGCAACAGCACAACCGAACCCGCTGGCAGACCACCGTTCAGGATACTGTCGAAGTCCGCCACCCCGGTTGGCATCCGAATATATTTCCCATCCGACATCTGACTGAAACACTAATCCCGCTTCCGGCTTAAAAAAGGTTTCTGAGACGACGGAGTATATACGGCTGATCACAGGGTTCGTACGAATTCGATGACGAGGTTTATCGCATGTATTGACGCAGCTTCTTTTATGTCCAGTCTGCTTCCGACGAATATCTCCCGGTCGGTCCTAACCCTCTTGCCATCCGTAACCGCAAACCATACCAGTCCTACGGGTTTCCTCTTGGAGCCACCGGTCGGCCCCGCTATACCGGTTGTGCTGACGGCAATATCGCTTCCAAACGCCCTGATCGCCCCCAGCGCCATCTCTTTCGCCACCTGCTCGCTGACGGCTCCAAACCGCTCGAGCGATTTCCTTTTAACATTCAGTATCGACATCTTGGCGTCGTTGCTGTATGTGACGGCACTACCCAGGAAATAATCGCTGCTCCCGGGGACATTGGTGATCTTATCTCCTATCCTGCCTCCTGTGCACGACTCCGCAATAGCCAAGGTCAGCTTTTTCTCCCTCAAGATCACCGCGATTGATTCCTCTGGCGAGCTCATATAAGCACCTATTCGTCCTTGACGGAGGCCGCCATTAGCCTCTTTCTGGCATCGAGTCTTTTCAGATAGGGGAGTATCTGCTTGGGCACCANATCCGTCCATCCCCCGCCCTTCATCATAAGCTCACGGATCTTCCTCCCCGAGTACCTNTCGCGATCGTACATCTTAGTCGATATCACCTTGAACCCCTTCTCCTCGAACAGGGATCTTGTAAGCGGGTTATTGGTGAATACGACCTGGAACGGCGGCACCTGGGAGATCACATGAGATACCCAGATGGCATATCTGTTTACGTCGGAGATGGGAACGATTATCGTCCTCGCGAGATCCTTCTTGCGCAGGCACCGTCGAATCATCTCGATCCTCTCGCCAACCGTAAACGGGTTCTCAAGCGTGTGCGATTCCTGAGCACTTCCGATGCCNATGATGAGCTCATCGCACTTCGAGAGCGCTTCCTTTATGACCTCCAGATGCCCCTTATGGAACGGCTGATATCTGCCGATGAGAAGTCCCCTCAACAAGCGAAGACCACACATCCTTTGATTTTATTCAGAGGGGTACAGGGCGGTCGGAGGAAATAATACCTCCTTGGGCGGATCCCCTCGGCACGAGCGCTGCCAGCTTTTTCAACAGGTTCTCTTTCCTGGAACCGACGGTCGCATACTGCAGGACATCCCTAAGCGTCTCCACCGGTATGACCTTTATCTTGCCGATGTACTTGTCCTCCAGAAGGACGTCCTTCATGTTCTCCTTCGGGATGAGCACGGTCTTCAACCCCATCTCCGCAGCTGCCTCTATCTTGGCAGTTATGCCGCCCACCGGGAGCACTTGTCCTCTGACGGACAGGCTGCCGGTCATCGCCACGCTCTGATCGACCTCCACGTTCTCAAGCGCCGAGATGACCGCGGTCGCCACGGAGACGGAAGCACTGTCTCCTTCGACCCCCTCGTATGTCCCTATGAACTGCACGTGGATGTCATGATTGCTGATGTCCTCTCCGGTGTATTTCTTGATGAGCGCGGCGACGTTCTGGACCGATTCTTTCGCTATCTCCCCGAGCTTGCCAGTCGCGATGATTTTCCCTCCGTTCTTCGTCTGGGCTGGGGTCACCTCGGCGACTATCGGCATGACCAATCCTGAGTACTCCGCCATGCTCGATTCCGCATTCAGGACAGCAAGACCGTTCACGACCCCGACCACCGCGCCCTCGGTCATACAGGTCTTGTACTCCTTCCGCTTTTCAATGGCCCGGTCGGTCACCTGCTGCTCCAGGCTCCTGGCTATCACCTTNGCCTGAAGCACGTGAGACGCATCCACTATCTTCGCGCCCTGCTCGACCGCGATGTCTCCNGCGACNCGTATCAGCCCGCCGAGCTCNCTCAGGCGCAGCGTCAGCTGCCCGCGCCTCCCGGAGCGTCTCTGCGCCTCGCGGATAATCTCGGCTATGGCGCTCTTGTTGAAGTGCGGGATTTTCTTGTCCTTCGCGACCTCCTGGGCTACGAAACGTATCAGCTTTCGCCGGTTCTCCTCCGTGTCGGGCATCGTGCTGCGCATATATACCTCGTACCCGTATCCGCGGATTCTGGACCGCAGCGCAGGATGCATTCCCGCAACCGCATCGAGGTTGCCCGCGGCGACCAGTATGAAATCCGTCGGCACGGGCTCCGACTTGACCATTGCGCCCGAGCTGCGCTCGCTCTGTCCGAGAATGCTGAACTTGCCTTCCTGTAGTGCCGTCAGGAGGCTCTGCTGGCTCTCTATCCTCAGCATGTTAATCTCGTCTATGAACAGCACGCCCTTGTTTGCCTTATGGATAGCCCCCGGTTCCAGTCTCTCATGGGCAGGGGTTTCCAGACCTCCGCTCTGGAAAGGATCGTGCTTGACATCCCCGAGCAATGCTCCGGCATGAGCCCCAGTAGCGTCTATGAATGGCGGCATCTCATCCGGCGTGTGGCTGATGAGCAGCTTCGGGACCATTATCGAGTCCTTCTTCGGATTGCTGTATCTGAACAGGATCAGCAGGAAGATCGCCACTATGATCCCCAAGATCGCGATTTCGATATTGTCCCAGAATATCGCGCCCATCGCGGCCATCATAACGACGAGAAGTATCAGGAACGTGAGCGCTGAGTTCCTCTGCTCCCTTCGCTGGGCTGCCTCCTTCTTCTGCATCTCGACTATCTCCTTGCCCTTCCCCGCGGGCACAACCCGGATTTTCGGCTCGTTCGGGTCGTCCGGATTGTGATATGCGATGACATCCTGCAGCTCGCCTTTGGGAAGGAACTCGACCATGCTCCTCGCGAGCATTGACTTACCTGTCCCAGGGTCTCCTATGAGAATCACATGTCGTTTCTGCTCCGCGGCCTTCTTGATCACCTGAACAGCCTCATCCTGGCCAATGACCTGGTCTACCAGCCTTTTCGGTATCTCGATATCCGCGGAGGTCTCGAAATCCTGGGATTTAATCCATTCCTCTATATCAGGAAGTCCGAGTTGGGACTTCTCAGAAGCGTTATCAGACATATTAAATACTCCAAGCCTCCCGTCAGTATCTTCTCAGGCTTCAAAATACAATTCCCATTTGTTCGTAATGAATGTTTCTATGTTAATCTACCATCAATAGATAAATTAACAACGCGTTAAGTGGCATCAAAGAAGAAGACGCGCCTCGATGATATAAATATGTCCAGCTACCTGAGGCGTCCGTCATCGAGCATGGATGTGATGAACTGAGATTCGATGATTTACCCTTGGGTGACGATGTCAAACGAGCCCTACGACTCCAGGGATACGAGAGCCTGTATCCGCCGCAGGAGCTGGCGCTCCCCCATGCAATATCCGGAAGGAACGTCGTGCTCGCGGTCCCCACGGCGAGCGGCAAATCGCTGGTCGCATACATTGCTATCCTGAATTCGGTCTTGAGCGGCGGGAAGGCGATATATATAGTCCCGTTACGAGCCCTGGCATCGGAGAAATTCGAGGATCTCAGGAAATTCGAGGATCTTGGGGTGAGAGTGGGGATCTCCGTGGGGGATTACGATGCCGACGACCCCACGCTCGAGAGGTTCGATGTCATAGTCTCGACTTCGGAGAAGATAGACAGCCTGCTGAGGCACAAGACTTCTTGGCTCGAAAAGGTCTCCGTCGTGATCGCGGACGAGATACACCTTATAAACGATCCCGACCGGGGACCGACCCTGGAGGTCACGCTCACGAAATTCAGGATGGTGAACCCGAAGGCGCAGATTATCGCGCTCTCGGCGACGATAAAGAATTCGGACGAAATAGCTGCCTGGCTGGATGCGGTGAACATCACGAGCGACTGGCGGCCTGTGCCATTGAAAGAGGGAGTGTACCTGGACGGGGAGATATTCTTCACCGACAACACAAGACGGAAGGTAAAAGACCTCGGCGATCCCATCGTCAGCCTAGTCGATGATTGCCTATCGAACAACGGCCAGGTACTTATATTCGTCAACACGAGACGGGCGAGCGAATCACTGGCGAGCTCGTTGCGTTCTGTGACGAGGAAATACATAGGAGTTGGCAAGGAGCTGCGGGAAATCTCCAAATCCGTCTCCCTGGATGACGAGGAACCCACCTCGATAGGCAAGAGGCTTTCGGAATGCATCAAGTACGGAGTCGCGTTCCACAACGCCGGACTGTCGAACGACCAGCGGAAACGCGTCGAAGACCTTTTCAGGGCAGGAAAGATAAAGGTCATAGTCGCGACGCCGACACTGGCTGCCGGGATAAATCTTCCCGCCAGGATGGTAATAATACGGGAGGCGACGAGGTTCGACGCCGAATACGGCCATTCGGCGATTCCTGTGCTCGAGATCAAGCAGATGTGCGGTAGAGCCGGTAGACCAAGATATGACGATTACGGAGAGGCTGTCTTCATCTCAAAGGACGAGGATCATCGATCGTTCCTACTCGAGAACTATCTTCTGGCGGATCCGGAAAACGTGTATTCCAAGCTCGGGACAGAACCGGCACTGAGGTCACATATCCTTGCTGTGATAGCTACAGGAAGCGTGCGCTCCGAGGAGGGCATATTCCGGTTCCTGGAGCATTCCTTCTTGGCGAAACAGACAGACCTCGATTTCCTGCATGATACCCTGCGCAGGATCCTGTCCTACCTCGAAGAGAACGAAATGGTCAAGGCCGAAAAGGACGGAACGCTCAGAGCGACCGCTTTCGGAAAGCGCGTCAGCGATCTGTATCTCGACCCAGCCTCAGCAGTGACGATGAGAAAGGCGCTGGAAGTGTTCAGGAAAGACGCCGAGTTCGGTATCCTGCACACACTTGCCGCCACCGCCGACCTGAAACCGCTATACTTGAGACAGAGCGATTATGCCTGGGTGGAAGAGCTCCTCGAATCGAAAAGGGACGAAATGCTTCTGGAACCTCCGAGTGATTTGAACCAGTATGAGTTCTATCTCGCCGAGGTCAAGACGGCATCTCTCATCCAGGATTGGATCGAGGAGAAATCCGAAGAGGAGATCGAGAAGAAGTTCGGCATCGGCCCTGGCGATATAAGGAGCAAGATGGAGGTCGCGGAATGGATGGCATATTCTATGGACCAGTTGTCCGCTCTTTTCAATGAGCGGGCACATGAGTTGCTCCAGCCGCTCGTGAAACGGATAAACAAGGGGGTCAGGCCAGAGCTTCTCGAGCTAACGAAGCTCAGGAACATTGGTAGGGTGAGGGCGCGGGTGCTTTTCAATAACGGGTTCAGGACAATTGCCGATATCAGGAATGCGAGCGTGGATAGGCTCGCCTCTTTGCCTGCGATAGGCCCCGCGCTCGCGGCGCAGATAAAGAAGCAGCTGGGACAGGAGCAGGAGGCCGAGAGGCTGGAGCAGAGCACATCCGGACAAAAGACCCTTCGTGAGTTCTGACCGGGGGATAATGATATCTGTTAAAATAGGGCATCGGAGGATTCATGTACTGTATGTTCAGACTTGCATCGGACGACATGGCCATCTGGGCGGTCGCAGGTCGGGTAGAGAAAAGGAAGGACGAGCTCCTTAGGATCGCGGGGGAGTTCGCCAGAAAGAATGCAACTGCTGTTCAATTGATCGATTCCGAGAACGTCTTTGGGGAGGATCATCTGCGGGCAGCTTTCGAGAAAGCTGTCAGAGCCTTCAGGTCGGAGGAAAACGTGTCAAGTTCGCTCGCGACCGAGATGATGCTGTACCTGTCTGGTCGCAGGCAAATCCAGGAGGCCCTCGAATCAATAGGGTTGAATGAGGGCTCGAAGGCAATCGTTATCCTCTCGGAAAAGGAGCCAGACGAGTTGCTGAGGCGCCTCTCGTTCATGGAGGACGATTCGGTTCTGTCACCTGTGGGGAAGGACATCCGACGCATGGGAATCACGGACACAGAGATCGCAACGGTGAAAAAGGATTCCGTGGTCGAGCTTGTCCTCGAACGCGTCGCTTCCGTAGATGTGAAGAAGAAATAAGGCTACTGGATATTCGCCGCAAAGAGGATGTGAAGAACATGAGCATGATGAAAGAATTCAAGGGACCCGTGATCGAGTGCGTCCCCAACTTCAGCGAAGGTCGGGACAAACATGTGATCGAGACTATTGTCAACGAGATCGATTCCACGCCGAATGTCAAGATACTCGACGTTCATTCCGATGCTGACCACAACAGGTCCGTCGTAACATTCATAGGCACGCCGTCGTCCATTTTGGAAGGAGCAATCTCGGGTGTCAGGGCTGCCGTCCGGCTTATCGATCTCAGGAAGCATAAGGGGGTTCATCCGAGATTGGGCGCGGCCGACGTGATACCGCTGGTTCCGATAAGGGATGCCGAGATGAACGACTGCGTCCAGCTCGCAAGAAGATTGGCGAAGAGGATATGGGATGAGCTCCAAGTACCCACCTATCTCTACGGGGCCGCCGCGCTGCGCAAGGATAGAGAGAGGCTCGAGAAGGTCAGACTGAAAGGGTTCGAACAGATGAGGGTCCTCGTAAAGAAGGACAAGGATAAGAGACCGGATTTCGGAGGCCCTGAGCTGCATCCGACAGCCGGCGCGAGCATCGTCGGGGCGAGACCACCGTTGATCGCCTTCAATGTCAATTTGGCCTCGAGGGATCTTGCACTGGCAAGGAATATAGCTGAGGCGGTCAGGGAGAAGAACAGCGGCCTCATAGGCTTGAAGGCGCTCGGACTGGAACTGAAAAGCAAGGGATGCGTTCAAGTCTCGATGAACATCACGAGGACAGATCTCGTGACCCCCTACACAGCATACCGAAAGGTCGTGGAAGAGGCTGAAAGGCTCGGCGTAGATGTGCTCGGCAGCGAGCTTGTCGGCCTCATGCCGCTGAGCTCGTTGCTCGATTCAACGAAAGAGGCGGTCAGGCTCGAATCGCTGACGAGAGATCGGATAATCGAGCTCAACCTTTAACTTTCAGAGA
>JGI24721J44947_10012474_pt1 | contig 10495 bp, 10 predicted proteins | sample YelNatPaOPGAMG01_FD_44947 | JGI IMG/M metagenome (IMG submission 44947) | reverse complement strand
TGGAAGTTTTCCGGGTGACCTATGGGCGGTTGTACTGCGGAGACTAATCGTATTGGATCATTCTTGCCCATATTCAAATATATACCTTCTGCTTTATCATTTGCCTATCAGCTGATAAGGTTCAGGGCAACAAGCTGTATGTGGAAAGCTAATTGGGACCAGACACGCGATCGGTTTGTCCAATGGTGGAACCGTAAAGGTCTGTTGGTCGGGATGTGGGGTGCGATACAAGTCGACCAACCAATCTATGAAGTGGTCTCCCCACCGCTGGAGCCTGAGACCCTGGAAAAACGTTATTGTGACCCAGAGTTTCGCGCGGCCGAAAACCATTACCGGCTTTCACGCTCCTTATTCCCCCTGGATATCCTTCCCATTGCAATCACCGATCTTGGCCCAGGTTCGCTTGCCCTGTTTTTGGGTGCGCGCCCTGAATTTACCCAGGATACCGTGTGGTTTCACCCGTGCTTCGATAATGAACCTGAACCAGAAAAATTATTACCGTTACAGTTTGATGAAGAAAACTACTGGTGGCGGGTAACTGAGCGGATCTTGCGCAGCTGCGTTGAGTTATCTCGGGGCAAATACATTGTCGGTTGCCCAGACCTTGTTGAGAACCTGGATGTGTTGTGTTCGTTACGTGGTACTCAACAAGTATTGATGGACATGATTGAAAGACCGTCATGGGTTGAGCAGAAAATATGGGAGATCAATCAAGTGTGGTTTGATGCCTACGAACGAATTTTCAACATAATAAAGCTGGAAGATGGCAGTTCAGCGTTTGGAGCGTTCTATCTTTGGGGACCGGGCAAAGTTGCTAAACTGCAATGCGACGCTTCAGCAATGTTCTCTCCAAAGATGTTCAAACAATTTGTTGTGCCGGCCTTAACCGCCCAATGTGAATGGCTTGATTATTCGCTCTATCACCTCGATGGAACCGAAGCGCTAATACATCTCGACGCGTTGCTTGAGATTGAGGCATTAGACGCCATAGAATGGACGCCGCAAGCCGGGATTGAAACTGGCGGAAGCAAACGATGGTACGACTTGTACCGCCGCATTCTATCAGCTGGCAAGTCTGTGCAAGTCGTGAATGTAGAGTTGCATGAGGTAGTACCACTCTTAGACGCGATAGGTCCTCACGGGGTTTACATGCTTATCCAATTCAAGGACGAACGGGAAGCGGAACAAGTAGCTCGAATGATTGAACCCTACTATTGAACTGTTTGCAATGAAAACTTCGTATGTTACACGATTTAGTTATGCAGCGACGGATGTAGGTGGGCAGCTAGTATTCTGTTGGGTAACTTGGTATGCGGCATATTTTTATAGCGACGTATGTAAAATCCCCGCCGCGACAGTGGGTACCATTCTACTACTTGCACGGTGGCTTGACGCGTTGGACGCTCCAATTTGGGGGCTTATTTTCGATAAAACGCGCAGCCGGTTGGGCAAATACCGTCCTTGGTTTCTGTGGCTTTCCGTACCATTTGGCACATTCGGGGCGTTAACGTTTTTAATGCCCGAGCTTAGTTTACCTGCCAAAGTAGCCTACGCGGCAGTTACGTATATCGGTTGCAATGTACTCTACACGGGGGTCAATACACCAGTGACGTCGATCCTCTCTACACTAACGGCCGATCCGCATGAGCGTGTCACGTTGACCACGTTTCGGATGTTCGGGTCGAAGCTTGGGGTTTTGATTGTAAATCTTACCGGGCTCGAATTAGTGCGGTTGCTCGGTCAGGGCAATGAGCGACGCGGGTTTATGCTAGCAGTGCCAATTTATGCGCTTGTCTCAGTGATGCTTTTTCTGATCGCATTTCGGAACCTGAGGGAGGTGGTGCCTGTTGAAACAAAACCACAACCATTTTTTACTGCATTTAAAGCATTGAAAGGGAACTGGCCATGGCTAATTATTTTTTCCAGCAGTCTGATGTTCTGGATTGGCTTCATTGCACGAATCACCGTCATCCCCCACTACTTCAAATATTGCGTCCAAAGGCCAGAATTAACCAGCGTCGCTAATGCATTGGATTTTGCTTCGTTGGGGGTGGCGGCGCTTTTGCCATGGTTATGCACTTTGACATCTAAACGCAACGTTTGGGCCTTGGGACTAATTGGGATGATCATAGGGCAAACCGTTCTTTGGCTAGCCGTGATAAATAACCACTCGCTGAGCTTGTTCATGGTAGGATGGTTAATTGGGTTTTTGGCTAGTGGCGCGGCGATGGCCATACCGTTTTCGTTGCTACCAAATGCAGTGGACTATGGCGAATGGAAAACTGGTGTCCGAGCCGCTGGGTTATTAGCGGCTATTGGAGCAGCCTTTTGTTTAAAGGCCGGCGCCGGTGTTGGCGGTGCACTACCGATGTGGATCTTAGGGGCGGCAGGGTTTACACCCAACGCAGAACAATCACCTACTGCGCGTTGGGCAATCGATTTCAGCGTAGTATGGCTGCCCACTATCTTTTTTGCCTTAAGTACAATCCCTGTGTTGTTTTACAAAAAATTCGAGCAACTCGAGCCAAAAATCCGCGCCGAGCTAGAACAGCGCCGTGCGCAACCAACCAATCTGCAAAATATTTAACATTGGCTTTCACCTATGGTTTCCCAACACAAATCGTCAACTTCCGACCCCATGTTTGCGATTGTGGTAAATAACGGCGAGGTAGTACTTGCAAAGGCCGAGAAAAAATTGCGTATCAAGTTTATTACAGAAAAAATTGCGCGGATCACCTTTACGGAGGGCCAGCCCTTCAAAGATTCTCCGAGCGCTATCGTTATTACGAATTCGGTGTTCCCTAGATACCGGTTTCACGAAAGCGAGACTGAGTTTGTTGTTTATACCGACGCCCTCAAACTCATGGTTAACAAAGGCTCTGGGGCGATCAGCTATTATGATGCAAACGGAAATCTACTGGTGAGGGAGCCTGAGCGAGGTGGCAAGTGGCTCACTCGGAAAGAGGTTTACAAATACATTTATCCCACTCAAACAGAAGTATCAGTGAATCAAGGTATAGACGGCGTGCGTGTTTTAAGTGCAAAAGGTCAACGGGTGTTAGACCGTATGGCCTTTGAAGCTAAGTTAGAGTTCGTATTCAGTGCCGATGAAGCGTTGTTCGGTTTTGGCTCACATGAAGAAGGGTTTGGAAACCTGCGCGGCAAATCGCGCGAGTTGTACCAGCACAATCTGAAAGCTGTTGTGCCATATTTTGTTTCTACCAAGGGGTATGGCGTATTAATTGACTGTGGGGCACTTATGACTTTTCACGATGATGCGCATGGGTCGTACATTTGGGCTGACGTAGTTGATGAACTAGACTACTATTTCATCCGGGGGGAAAGCTTCGATGAGGTTACTAGGCAATACCACTTGCTCACGGGTAAACCTCCTATGCTACCCAAATGGGTTTTCGGGTACATCCAATCCAAAGAGCGTTATGTGAACGCCCAGGAAATGATTCAGGTTGTCAGCGAGTATCGACGCCGGCAAGTACCCCTGGATGTGATCGTACTGGACTGGAAATACTGGCCAGCAGAGGGCGGCTGGGGCCAGAAATCCTTCGACCCCGCCCGCTTTCCCAATCCCAAAGCTTTTATCGACGAGCTGCACAAGCTAGGCGCAAAGCTAATGGTTTCGATCTGGCCTAAGATGACAGGGGATTGTCCTGACCGGCGTGAATTGCTCGAACGTGGCTTAATGCTAGGCGATCAATCGACTTACAACGCCTTTAATCCAGAAGCCCGGCAATGTTACTGGGAACAAGCTAAACGGGGTTTGTTCGTGCATGGGATAGACGCTTGGTGGTGTGATTGCACCGAACCTTTCGAGGCTGACTGGTCCGGCGCAGTCAAACCGGAAGTCCATGTTCGCCTCCTAATAAATACGGAATACGCCAAACAGTACATCGACCCCGCTATGATTAATCTGTACTCAATTTTCCATTCCCAGGGCATTTACGAAGGCCAACGCAGCACCACAGACCGAAAACGTGTCGTCAATCTTACACGCTCCTCATACGCAGGACAACATAGGTACGCCACCATTACATGGTCAGGCGACATCTGCGCAACTTGGGAAACTTTGCGCCGATCAATTCCTGAGGGTCTCAACTTCTGCGTAACAGGAGAACCCTACTGGACACTGGACATCGGCGGGTTTTTTATCAGGCACGACCCTAACCTGTGGTTTTGGCGCGGTGATTACGACGCGGGTTGCCGTGGGTTAACCGCCCCCGACCTAACCGAACCTGACCTTAAAGACACCGGTTGCACAGATCTGGGCTATCACGAACTTTACACACGCTGGTTACAATACGCCACGTTCCTACCAATTTTCAGGAGTCATGGCACTGACGCACCCAGAGAAATATGGCGATTTGGCGAACCAGGCACACCTTTCTATGACACAATCGCCAACTTCATCCGTCTCAGATACCAGCTCATCCCATACATTTACTCCGTGGCTGCACAAGTGACCTTGAATAGTTACACCATCATGCGCCCTGTCGCATTGGACTTCCCAAACGACATAACAACTTACAATCTCACTGACCAATATATGTTTGGCCCGGCATTTATGGTCTGCCCCGTTACTCATCCAATGTATTTCCAGCGGAATTCCGAACCACTCCAAAATGCCCCGAAGACACGCGATGTCTACCTTCCAAAAGGCAATCTGTGGTACGATTTTTGGACAGAAAAACCATTCCATGGCGGGCAAACCATAAAAGCCGATGCACCACTGGAAATAATCCCCGTGTTTGTTAAAGCAGGTTCAATTATCCCAATGTGGCCAGTAATGCAATACGTAGACGAAATCCCTGATGCCCCCTACGAAATCCGAATTTACCGCGGTGCAGATGGAGAATTCACCATATATGAAGACGCAGGCGACGGCTATGAGTACGAACATGGCGCTTTTGCACTCATTCGCTTAATCTGGGACGACAAAAGAGGCGAATTAGTAGTGGAGAAGCGGCAAGGCAGTTTCAAAGGCATGGTGGAAACACGCGAGTATAATTTCGTGTTCATCTCAAACACCAATCGCATCACAAAAAAAGCAATATATACAGGAAACTTACTGAGGGTTTCCCCCAAAGAATAAATAGGCCGCAATAAAAACAATCCAACTCCCAAACGGAACCGTCTGGAGATTCTGACTTTACCAGCCAAATGCAAATTTAACGATCCACCCTTAATCACTTCGAATGCCGAAGTTTGCATTGCTATCTTTGACATTCACCACCAAACGCTGTTTCTAAAGCACACCATTTAAAGCCAAAAAGCATATGATTGTTCCTTTGCATTAACGGAATTCCTGAGGCAATTCATGCACATGCAGTGCAAAACCTGTAACTTCCAATTCCCCCCAATGAATTCCGAGCACCAATGCTTGTTGCTGAACACGTCGCATTCCGGCAACTTATTCCGCAATTGCTTCGAATGCACGCAATCCGCGGGTATCGCCTAGCTCTTAAACAAAAATCTCTGCGGGTCTTCCAAATAACGGCAAGCGTTTAGCAAGCGCATCTCGTAGCTTGTGCTGTGGAAACCGCATGCGTGTTTAGTGAAAAAACCAGATATCACTGACCGAGAATTCCAGGCTTGCTGCTTGGGATCCTCCCAGTTGGGACATAATTTCGAAAATCCCGGTCTAAGTCCTTGAAAACCTTCGACGATACTCGCTGGGGGTAAGACCGGTTTCATGTTTAAACGCGATGCAAAAACTATTCAAGTGTGGGTATCCGCACAATGAAGCAATCTCCTCAACTTTCTTATCCGAGTCAACTAAGAGCATACGAGCCCGCAGGATTCTGATCCGGCGGAGTTCCCGCCCTGGTGTCCGTCCCAGGCACTGAACAAAGGCTTTATGCAAACCGCGCCCAGACAGGCCAGCTATCGCAGCCAATTCCTTGATCCGTACAGGTTCGTTTATGTGTTGGTAGAGATATTTTAGGGCTGCTGCTACTCCCTGGTGATTAACAGCCAACAGGTCACTACTTTTACGGACGATTAATTTTGCTGGCGGAATTCGGATTGGTTCCGGGGGTGGTTTTTCCCCATTCATTAATCTGTCAAGTAACTCTGCGCCTTTGTATCCCATCAGTTCGAGGTTGGTATCCACGCTGGAAATTGGGGTTTCCATCGCCTCAGGCGCGAGTAGGTAATTCTCGGCTCCCACAACAGCGACGTCTTCTGGTACCGAAAGGCCAGCTAATTTACACGCATCCAAAACGTCCAAAGCGTGGTCATCATTTGCAGCAAACACTCCCAAAGGTTTCGGCAGCTGTTTTAGTTCTCTTGCCAACCACATGCATTTTCGCGGCCATTGGTCCCGACTCGTAGTATATTCGGGGGCACGATTCCACCGGAGCCATTTGCACGTGTAACCGTACTTTGCCAGGGCTGAGATGAAACCTTCCCCTCGCTCTTCATACGACCAGTTATCGATCTCAGAATAAAACGCAAAGCTACGTAGGCCACGCTCAACAAAGTGTTCTGCAACTAATCGTGCTGCTGCAGCATGATCCTCCAAAACCCGCGCGAATTTCAAATAAGGTCGGCGATAGCTAAAATCCACGGTTGGTTTATTGGTCAAGCGTACGAACTCAGCCAAATCGTCCCCCGCCCCCAACCAGGCCAAAATTCCATCACCTTGCCATCCCCAAGGCATGACCCGTTCCCTAGCCAAATTAACATACAAAACCCACCCATGTTCATAGGCGTATTTTTCAATACCACGGTGCAATCGGTAATCGTACCAACCGAAAGCTAAAAGCACACGCCGTGGCCACTTCATACGCACATAAATAAAATGCAGATTGCTACCTTGTTTTTCAATACGTATCAACAGGCCAGACCAAACACGGGGATTTCTAGGGTTTCAGTTGGCAGTCGTTATTTAGCAATACAGCTTAGGAAAGGTCAGCAAAAGCTCCGCAGGATGTTGTGCATAGATATGCACCCGTGACACCTTAGCAGGAAGCATAACAAATTCACCGGCCGACCTTACCACGGTAATATCATTGCCCGTTACATTAATCCTGCCCGATACCACTCCAACTATTAAGCATTGGTCAATGGGAAACGACCATTCATCTTTACCCCCCAACCGGACGGTAAACACACTGAAATAAGGGGTGTCAACGACTAATGCGGCTGGCCGCCCTAACAGCTGTGTAGGCTGAGGTTGAACCAAGCCCGGCTCTACATCATCGAAATTTATACTGGCAAGGGATTCTCGCAAATGCAATTCCCTCGGCTTACCATCCAAACTCACTCTACCCCAGTCGTAAACCCGGTAGGTGGTATCCGAGTTCTGCTGGATTTCAAAAACTACCGTACCTCTACCCAACGCATGAATGCGGCCTGCAGGGATAAAGATTATGTCTCCTGGTTTAACGGTTACTTTATAAAGTGCCTCGGCCGCCTTCCCCGCAGCCAAGAGTTGTTCAAACTCATCTCGGGTAATCCCCGCCCGCAATCCCAAATACACCTCCGATTCTGGCAAGGCATCTACCACATACCACATCTCGGTTTTGGGCTCACCACCAAACAGTGCGGCGGCTTGTTCGTGTGGATGTACTTGGACGGATAACACATCCTGTGCATCAATTATCTTAACCAGGATCGGGAACCGTTGTGGGTATTGTATAGCACGACCAAAAATGGTCTGTGGATAACGTTCCACCAATGTGTGTAGGGATGTTCCTGCTAAAGATCCATTGATCAAGCGCGAGTTATCCCCAGGCCGATCACTTATCTCCCAGGACTCACCGATTGGATTTCCAGGAGGGAGATGTCTACCAAACAAGGTCGATATTCGGGATCCTCCCCAAACACGCTCTTTGTATATCGGCTCAAATATTAGCGGGTAACTGGGTTCCCCCATAACCTACTCCTAAGCCCTAAGAGCTGCGCTCCTCATTATTTGTACCGAGGTTATCGGAAAGTTGTATGGGTTGTTGTAACTCAGAAGGAGGCTTCTTTTCCAAAAACTGCCCTATCCGCCGATACTTGTTGTAGCGTTGCTGTAAACGCTCTTCTGTCGGTATCTTAAGTAACTCCTCGAGATTCCGTAAGAGAGCCTGCTTTAAAAGTGTAGCAGCACCATGCGGATCCACATGCGCACCTCCCATTGGCTCGGGGATTATCTCATCTACAATCCTGAATCGCAAAAGATCTTGGGGTGTTAATTTAAGTACCTCAGCCGCAAGAGGTGCTGCTGCGCGGTCTTCCCATAAGATTGCTGCACATCCCTCTGGACTTATGACAGAATAATACGCGTTTTCCATTATTAAAATCCTATCGGTTACTCCTAAGCCGAGGGCACCACCGGAACCGCCCTCCCCTATAATCACCGCAATCGTAGGAACTCTGAGGGTTACCATTTCACGCAAATTCACTGCTATCGCCTCAGCTATATGGCGTTCTTCGGCACCCACGCCTGGATATGCCCCTGCCGTATCGATCAAGGTAATTATCGGCAAGAAAAATTTATCCGCCAAACGCATAAGGCGCAGGGCCTTTCTATATCCTTCAGGGTGTGCACAACCAAAATTCCGAGCCACATTTTCCTTTGCGTCGCGCCCTTTCTGCGTGCCAATAACCATTACCCTATATTCACCCAGCACCGCGAAACCACCAATCACTGCCTTGTCATCCCCATACAACCTATCTCCATGTAACTCCGAAAAGCTTGAAAAAGCCATCCGCAAGTAATCCAAGGCATATGGCCGCAATGGGTGTCGCGCAAGCAACACCCTTTGCCATGGAGTCAAACGTGAAAAGATTGTGCGCCGCATCTCGATGAGCTGCTGTTCCACAGCTTTGATTTCATCTTCTGGCGCACCATTTTCCTTCAACGAAGCCAGTTTGGATTCGAGTTCGACCAATGGCTTCTCAAAATCTAGAGCCTGCCGCATAATCAAATTAAGCATAACATGACGTCTAACTTCGGCAATTATATAAATGTCACCAGGTGAATGTGCGAAAAAAGCCAGGTGACCACAAACAAGCCCCAAATGTATCCTATGGCACTTTTTTGTCCTTAGGGTCGCGACTCAAACTGCCAGAAACTTTAAAAGTAATTGGGCGAGTTCCTGAGGCTTGCACCGCTGCGGGTTATGATCAGCTTTTATGATGTACAAAAGCCAACCCCGTTGTTTCGCACGCTCATAAAATTTATAGAAAAAGTCCGCGCTGGGATCCTTACCAGGATCAACTGTAAGCAGATATGCAGAAGGAATACTATTACGCAAACTGTTAGTGCACCTTAAAGGCTGTGTAAATGTCTTGATGGGATGTGGCACATCGCGTGGAGTTGCGTTAGGATCTTTTACCCAGACTGGCAGAATGAATCCATTGGACACCACCAACGGGAAACTCACCTCTGTCACCAACTTTTCCACACTCTCTCCGTCCTCGGGCAACAACGCATCCAAATAGATTAACGCTCTAATCCTGTTAGGCACCTGATCCGCAACACCTGTTATAACCATCCCCCGTAGCTATGACCAACCAAAATCACGTCGTGCAAATCTTCCCAGAGTATTGTGTTTACCACATCCGTAATGTGGACACTCAAGTCAATATTTGAATTCGCCAAATGGTTACGTTCTCCCAACCCTGTGAGTGCGGGTCTTACAACTTTATGCCCTTCCTTTTCCAAGTATTCCGCAACCTCTTTAAATGCCCAACTGCCACCCCAAGCCCCATGAACTATCACAAAGTTTGACGTTCAGCCCCGCTCGCAAAGCTTAGTAGCTGCAAGCCAATCAAAATTGAAGCAAAAACCGCAATGTCATAGGCATAAAAAGCCTCCCCTACCCGACAATAAACGCCCCAGCTAAGACTGTAAATTAATTTCCGTGACATGCTCGTAAAAAGCTTGTTTGTGCAAAGTACCCCTATCAAAATTGCAATTGGCTAAGCATGTTTTAAGGTTGACCTCACCGGTCGTTGACAAAATTTAGTTTAACTTCACATTGAAGAACCAACAACCCGAAGAATGAATTCTGCATTTGACACCGCTAATGAAAAACAACTCAATTCTGCCTGTTACTTCCCATAGCAACTGTGGGCATATGGTTGCTTGGAAGCATCTGTTCAAATGCCCTTTTGGTTTAGCCCAAAAACAACCCAGTCCTGTAGTTAACAACGGATAACTTTTTTAATCCACCGCCTCACGGCGGTGGCTACGCGGAAAATATTCTGGTAGCGCCAACATAAGTCGGCGGATAAATCCGCCGCGTTACCGCGGCAGCTACGCAAAACGACGATTTGTAATCTAATCGTCCGCATTCTTACGGGCGTGGGTACGTTGGGAAGGTTGGATGGGAACTTAGGGTTCCGTCACGGGATTGTGGCCTGCCCATCCGTAGGTTTGGCTGCCACTACCTCTACCCACTCAAGGCGGAACCGGGTGGGCCGTGGCATCTCGAGACACGACAGCGGCTTCTAGCCTAGAGGCATTGTCAGCATGCCCCCGAAG
>JGI24721J44947_10012473_pt1 | contig 10495 bp, 9 predicted proteins | sample YelNatPaOPGAMG01_FD_44947 | JGI IMG/M metagenome (IMG submission 44947) | reverse complement strand
TGGTTGAATCTAAGACTGACACTGGCTATTCGGGCGTTTTTCGCTTATCCTTCACTGTGGACGACATTGTCCGCGACTATTCTGTTGAAACTCCTTTTGGTGTGAACTTAATCGTTATGGGGACTGTGCGGTCGATGGGTTCTGGCTGCACTTGTCCGGCGAACGCGGTTGTTCGTGCTTTGCTTCGTCATTTAGTTGTAGAACGGGATGAAGCTGTTGTTCTGGACATGGAGGCTGGCGTTGAACATATTGGGCGCGGAACAGCGCAGCATGTTGATATGATGTTAGTAGTTGTGAATGCGAATATGAAGTCTCTTGAAACCGCCAAAAATATTCATGAGCTGGCTACGAAGGCTGGAATGAAACAGGTTCTTCTTGTAGGAAACAAAATTGAGAATGATACTCAAGAAGTGGTTATCAGAAATTTCGCAGTAAAAAATGGCTTAGCAGTTCTCAGTTTTGTGCCTTTTGACCAAACAGTTGTAGAAGCGGAAATGCAGGGAGAAACTCCACTTCAACGCGGAAAATCTGAAGCATTACGTGCCATAGAGCAATTATGTGAGACGTTAATGGCGAAGAACACCTAAATAAGTTGGAAACACCACCTTGATGGTAAAGGAGAAAAGAAACGTGAAAATGCTTGTCACAATAGGCCGCGGAGGCACGGGGAAAACAAGTTTCGTGGCTTTGATGGCAAAATACTTTATAGAAATTGGAGAATCGCCTTTATTGTTGGTTGACGCTGACCCAGACCAAAACTTGGGCGAAATGATAGGCGTAGACCTAAAAGAAGTGGGCAAAAAGACAATTTCAGAATTGCTCGTTGAAACTTTCTTGGAGCAAGGCGGAACCACTATCGGTGTTGCGCCTACTGAGAGGATTGAAAATAGAATTTGGTCGTATGGCATGTTCGAGAGTGACTATTTCGATTTCATAGCTCTTGGAACGAAGTGGGTTGAAGGGTGCTATTGCTTGCCGAACGCAGCCCTAAAAGGAGCATTAGAATCGCTAACTAAAAATTACAAGTATGTTCTGATTGACTCGCCAGCAGGCTTGGAGCACCTAAACCGCAGAATCACGTCAAAAGTAGATGACATCTTCGACGTTCTAGACCCTTCTAAGAAATCCTTCGACCATGTTGAACGTGCAAATCGCATAGCTAAAGAGGTCAAAATTGACTTCAAAAACTTTTACCTTGTCGGAGGCTTCAGATTTTCAGAAGGCTTAGAGAATCGTGCAGAAAGCTCGTTGAAACATAAATTTCTAGGCAAAATAGCTTTTGATGAAGCTGTTGAAGAGCATGTTCTCGCTGGGAAATCTCTGTTAGAGTTGCCTTCTGATTCTCCAGCGTATGTTTCTGTGAAAAAAATAATGAAAAATGCCGGATACGTAAAATTTTAACGTAGTATTTGAATTGTTGCTGTGCCTTTTTGAAGCTTTCACATCTTTTGCTTTACGCTTAATGGAAAAAGGTTCTAGAAAAACTTAAAATAACGCAACGATAAGGATACATCTTCTAAACCCTTTAGGTTGTGTCTCTGAGTGAGCAAAAAAGGCGTTAACATAAAAATTGATGAATTGAAAACCGATGTTGGATTTATCAAGAATCTTCAACTTTCATTCGGCAAACTTGTTGCAGAAACATGGACTGAACCGATGGGTCCGACGCCCTTTCCTTCATTAACTGCGCTGAGAGAATGGGATTTGAAGCTTCTGCAGCGCTACAAACCCTTCTACTTACCTTACTGTGACGTTTGCTGCCTCTGCACTTTTGGAAAGTGCGACTTAACCGGAGACAAGCGCGGAGCATGCGGAATAAACATGTCAGCCCAACAATCGCGTATAGTGCTTTTAGCATGCTGCATCGGCGCTGCAACACACATTGGTCACGCTCGCCATCTACTTGAACATTTAATTGAAAAATTTGGACATAATTACCCCCTTGATGTAGGCGGCTTAAATATTAAAGTTGAGGCGCCAGTAACCCGTCTCGTCTGCGGAGTAAAACCTGAAACGCTCGGCGATTTAGAGGAAGTTTTGGATTATGTAGAAACTCAAGTTACACATCTTTTGTCTGTTGCACACACCGGACAAGAAGGAAGTAATCTTGACTTTGAGTCAAAAGTTTTACATGCTGGAATGGTTGACCATGTTGGAATGGAAGTTGCAGACATAGCGCAAATAGCAGCTTATGGCTTTCCAAAGGCTGACCCAGAAGCGCCGCTTGTAGACTTGGGGTATGGAACAATAAACGTGGAGAAACCCGTAATCCTCTGCATCGGACACAATGTCGTTCCCTCCATTGGCATAATTGATTACATGAAAGACAATGGACTTGATGGGGAAATCGAAGTTTGCGGACTGTGCTGCACAGCCCACGATATAACACGCTATTACAAACGCGGAAAGATTATTGGTCCTATATCTTGGCAACTGCGCTTCATACGAAGTGGCGTTCCAGACGTTGTCGTGCTTGACGAACAATGTGTTAGAGCAGACTCCTTCTACGAAGCTCAACGTATTAAGGCGCCTGTGATTGTTGCTTCTGAAAAGAATTGTATGGGCTTGCCAAACCGCACCAATGACCCTGCAGACGCTATAGTTGAAGACTTGCTAAGCGGAAAGGCGCCTGGAGCATTGATTCTTGACGCTGAGAAAGTTGGAGAAGTCACCGTAAAATTGGCGTTAAAAGTTGCGCCTTTGCGTAAGAAGTTTAAGGTAATTCCTGAAGTCGACGAGGTTATTCAACGCGCAAAGGAATGTAGACAATGCAACGACTGTAGACGGGCGTGTCCACAAGATTTGCGCATTCCAGAGGCTATGAAAGCTGCGGCTACGGGCAACTTGGCAAAGCTTGCTGACTTGTACGAGTTATGTGTAGGTTGTGGACGGTGCGAGCACGCTTGCCCAGTAGGCTTGACAGTTCACAGTTTTATCGTGAAGGCTGGAGAGAAAAAGCTGAAGGAAGAGACTTACAAGGTAAGAGCTGGAAGAGGCGCTATACAGGATGTTGAAATAAGGAACGTTGGTAGTCCCATCGTACTCGGTGAAATCCCAGGCGTTGTTGCAGTTGTTGGTTGCTCTAACTATCCGAAAGGTGGACAGGAAGTTGCGGAAATCTGCACGGAATTTGCTAACAGGCGTTACATAGTGGTAACTTCTGGTTGTTCAGCCATGTCGGCTGCCATGTACAAAAATGAAGAGGGAAAAACGCCCTACGAGTATTTTACAGGCGAGTTTACGTCTGGCTGTCTAGTCAACGTTGGCTCTTGTGTTTCGAACGCGCACATTGCTGGAGCTGCAATAAAAATCGCGAATATATTTGCAAAGAGGAATTTGAGAGCTAACTATGAAGAGATAGCAGATTATATACTGAATCGTGTTGGCGCAGTTGGTGTTGCATGGGGCGCTTACTCTCAAAAGGCAGCGTCGATTGCAAGCGGGTTCTGGCGGCTTGGTGTGCCAGTCATTGTTGGTCCACATGGCATTAAATATCGGCGTATGCTTCTTGGAAGGGCTGACCGTGAAGAAGACTGGTACGTTTATGACGCACGGACCGGCGAGAAAGCGTATGTGGGACCCACGCCGGAGCACCTGTTCTATACTGCAGAAACTAAGGAAGAAGCCATGGTTATGATTGCCAAGCTTTGTATGCGCCCGAACGACACAATGAAGGGAAGAGCCATTAAACTAACGCATTACATTGACTTGCATAAAAGATTGTATGGGACGATGCCTGAGGATATTCATTTGTTTGTGCGCACAGTTGCTGATGTGCCTGTTACAATGAAGGATGAGATTGTTAAGATTCTTGAGGAGAAAGGGTGGAAAGAAACGGTGATTCCTGACCCGACGCTTCTTCCGAGGATGATTAGGAAGAGAAAGGAGTGAGAAGGCATGGCTGCTGAACCTTGGCAAACGGCTGAGATTCCCGGACCCAAAAAGGCTTTGGTAGTGACAAAGCCAGAAGTTGTTGCTACGATGATTAAGAAGGCTAAGCACCCAATTCTCGTAGTTGGTCACAAAGCTGTTGAAACTGAGCTGGAAAAGAAAAAATTAATTGACTACATGATTGAGCTTGCCAAGAAAGCTGAAATTCCAGTTGTAGCCACAGCCCACATTATCAGCGAGTTTCACAAGCGAAAATACAAGCCGGCTGGTTTCTTGCCAGCCGTAGACATTGGCAATAGACTAGTGGACGCAGAATGGGCTGGAATTGACGGCAAAGGACCGCATGACTTAGCATTGTTTGTTGGGCTTCCATACTACATGGAGTGGGTCATTCTTTCTGGGCTAAAGCATTTTGCGCCAAACCTTAAAACGGTAACGTTGGATAACGTTTATCACCCGCATGCAAGTTGGTCTTTCCCAAACACTTCAGTGAAAGACTGGGTGGAAAATCTTAAAGTAATAATTGAAAAGTTTGAGGAAGGAGGCAAATAGCAGATGTCAATGTTTAAGGACATACCCGTCGATGTTGGCGTAATCTACGAAGGCGAAAGAATCCGCAGAAAAGACATGTATGTGGAACTCGGCGGACCAGACGTTAAAGAAAAATTTGAACTTGCAAGAGTTAAGAAGCCAGAAGAAATCGAAGATGGAAGAGTAACCATCATCGGACCGGACATAAAGGACATGGAAGAAGGCAAAACCTATCCTCTCGGAATTCTCATCGAAGTAGCTGGCGCCAAACTTGAGCCTGAACTTGAAGGCGTAATCGAAAGGCGAATACACGCCTACTGCAACTTCATTGAAGGCTTCATGCACCTCAACCAACGCTACGACATTTGGCTGAGGCTGAGCAAGAAATCGTTTGAGAAAGGTTTGAACTCCTTTGATTTCATAGGCAAGGTTTTGCACAGACTCTTCAAGAGCGAACTGCCAATAATCGAAAAAATGCAAGTAACCTTCATAACAGACGCTGAAAAAGTAAGGGGGCTTTATGACGAAGCCTTACAAATTTACGATGCGAGAGACGCNAGGGCTCGAGGTTTAAAGGACGAGGAGGTCGACAAGTTTTACGGATGCGTCTTATGCCAATCTTTCGCTCCCACTCACTGTTGCGTAATCACACCTCAGCGATATTCAAACTGTGGAGCCATAAGCTGGTTTGACGGCAGAGCCGCAGCAAGCATAGACCCAAAAGGACCTGTGTTTACAATTGAGAGAGGCGAACTGTTGGACCCGGTTAAGGGAGAATACTCTGGCGTGAATGAAGCGGTGAAGAAGAGAACTCTTGGCGAAATAACGAAAGTGTGGCTTTACACGGCTTTTGGTTACCCGCATACTTCATGCGGATGCTTTGAAGGAGTGGCTTTCTACATACCTGAAGTGGATGGCTTTGGCATAGTTCACAGAGGCTATAAGGACGTAACCGTGAACGGGTTGCCATTCTCAACTTTAGCAGACTCAACAGCCGGTGGGCGTCAAGTTGACGGTTTCCACGGAATATCCATCGAGTACATGCGTTCACAGAAGTTTTTGCAAGCAGACAGCGGATGGAAACGAGTAGTTTGGATGCCCAAAGAAGTTAAGGAAAGGGTTAAGGATTTCATTCCGGCTGAGCTTGCCGACAAAATCGCCACAGAAGAACAAGCTAAAACAATTGACGAGTTGAAGACTTTCTTGAAAGAACGCAATCATCCAGTTGTGGAAAGTTGGAAGGAAGAAGCCGTGGCTGTAGAAGAAGCGGCGCCTGCCGAAGCAAAGGAAGAAGCACCCATGATTCCTGTTGCCACTGCCGCAACTTTGCCGATAACTGCTGGCGGTTTCAAAATAATTTTGAAAGACGCGAAAATCTACGCAAAGAAGGTCATTATTCGTTCAATGAAGAGCGAAAAGTCTGAGAAAAGGTGAAAAAGATTTGCCAGAGAAAAAGAAGGAAGAAGAAACGTTCGGACTTAAGCTTAGCCCGCGCTTGATAGAGCTTCTTGCGAAACTTCAAGAGATTGAACTTGAAGATTTTGAGATGAATGTAGGCGACTTGGAGATATGGCTTCAGCCCGGCGCTGTGGCTGCTCCCGCGGTTGCCTTGCCAAAAGTTGCTCCTCCAGCAAAGGCTAAACCCACCACAATAATTGAGACCGACTTTGTTCCGCCAGTTGAAACTTATCCCGGTAAGGTGGTTGAGGTGAAACTTGGTGCCACAAAAAGCGAAGGAGGAACCCGCGGCAAATCCCTTGTTATTGGAGGCGAAACCACGCCGGCCTTCTACACTTTTGAGCGTCCGACTTTGCATCCTCCTGTTGTAACTTTAGACGTTTTTGACATGGAAGTGCCGCTTGCTAAGGCTGTGAAAATGCATGTGAAAGAGGTTTTGGGCGACCCCGCGGCTTGGGCTAAGCTTGCGGTTGAAAAGTTTGGGGCTGACATGGTGACTATTCACTTGATTACCATTGACCCATTGGTTAAGGATGCGTCTCCGAAAGATGCGGTTAAAACGGTTGAGGCTGTCGCGCAAGCTGTGGATGTGCCGCTTGTGATTGGAGGATGTGGCGACCCGGTTAAAGACGCAGATGTGTTTGCTGAGATTGCTGAAACTTTTGCTGGTGAGCGTTTTCTGATTAGTTCGATAACGCGGGATATGGATGTTGAGCGCTGCGCAAAATTTGTTAAGAAGAATGGGCATGTAGCCTTATCCTTTACACCTATGGATTTGAACTTAGCCCGAGAGCTTAATCGCAGATTGTATGATTTTCTTTCGAAAGAAGACATTGTCATGGACTTGACGACTGCCGCCTTAGGTTATGGTCTTGACTACGCCTTTACCAATATGGAACGGGCTAGACTAGCGGCTTTGATGGGTGACCCAGAACTTGCGCATCCAATGTCTTCTGGGACGACAAACGCTTGGGCAGCCAGAGAAGCGTGGTTGAAGATGGCGCCGGAATGGGAACCCCGTGAGTTGCGAGGACCCTTGTGGGAAGTGACTACTGCGTTGACTTTGCTGCTTGCTGGTGTAGACTTGTTTATGATGATGCACCCGGCTGCTGTGAAAACTCTTAAGGATATAACGAAACAGTTGACAAACGGCGGCTCTGGCGATGCTGATAGGCTTGTTGAATGGGTTTCTGCTAAAGTTTAGAAAATGGAGCGTGTGTTTATGGGTGAGAAGGAAGGAAAGGGAAAAGTTGGCGTAAAAGAACTAAGTCCAATTGACGTTTACAAGCTTCTTCCCAAAACTAACTGCAAGGAATGTGGCGAAGAGAACTGCATGGCTTTTGCGACGAAAGTTGTGAACCGCGAAGTCGCCATTGAGAAGTGTCCTCCATTGTTGACTAAAGAGCACGAAAAAGCCTACAAACAATTGAAGGAAATGCTGAAACCCGCCATAAAAGAGATTGTTGTCGGCATCGGCAATAAAGCAGTAAAGATTGGCGGGAAACTAGTAATGTACCGCCACGAGTTCGCGTATTTCAACCCAACTGCAATTGCTATTGACGTTACTGACGAGATGTCTGACGAAGAAATATTAAGTAGGATAAAAAGAACCGAGCAGTTCAATTTTGAATACATTGGGCAAACGTTAAAGCTTGACATGATTGCCATTCGCTCCACATCAAACGACCCCGAAAAATTCAAGGCAACAGTTAAGAAAGTTGTTGAAAACACTGGTTTGCCGCTGATTTTGTGCTCTCTGAACCCGAATGTTCTAGAAGCCGGATTGATGGCTACACCGAAAGCGCGTCCGCTTTTGTATGCGGCTACGAAGGATAACTGGAAGGACATGGCTGAACTTGCGTTAATGTACAATTGTCCATTGACGGTTTTTGCACCAAACAATTTGAAGTTGTTGCGGTCTTTGGCGAAGACTTTACTCGAATATGGTGTTGAAGACATAGTGTTGGACCCGGGCACCTTCCCAGACGATGGGCTGGCTGATACACTTAACAATTTCACGATGATTCGCAGAGCTGCTTGCAAGCGAGGTGATGAGCTTTTTGGTTTTCCGTTGATGGGTGTGCCTATGGTGGCTTGGATGAAGCGTGGTGAAGCGCCTGAAGAGATTGCGAAGTGGCGCGAAGCGTATTTGGCTGGATTACTTGTTGTTCGCTTTGCTGATGTTGTAGTAATGCATAGTGTTGATGGTTGGTCGCTTCTTCCACCAGTCGTGCTGCGGCAGAACATTTACACTGACCCACGCAAGCCTGTTGCTGTTGAACCCGGCTTGAAGGTGTTTGGCGCTCCAGACGAGAATTCGCCTGTAATGTTTACTACCAACTTCGCTTTGACATATTATACGGTTGCCTCAGACATTGAGAATGCAAAGGTGAACACGTATCTGCTGGTTGTTGACACTGAAGGCATAGCCGTAGACAGCGCAGTAGCCGGAAGAAAACTTACCGCGGAAAAGGTTGCTGACGCCATCAAGGCGTCTGGAGTAGAAAACAAAGTTAAACACAGAAAACTCATAATCCCCGGAAAAGCAGCACGCCTTAGCGGTGAAATTGAAGAACTCAGCGGATGGCAAGTACTCGTGGGACCACGAGACTCATCGGACATCCCAAAATTCCTTCAAGAAAAATGGCAAACGCAAACTTAATTTTCAATCTTTATGAGCTAACTAAAAGTTCAACCTATATAAGGGGGCTAGATACAAAAAGAGCAAACAGAAAAGCCTCTTAAAACCTTAATCACTTAACATATGCCAGAAACCGCAAATAAGTCGTCATGTTTAATCTATAAGGCTGTATAATAAGTCATAAATCGTAATATAGGTTAAATCTTTTAAAGGGTTTAAGCTATAATCAGAAAGCAGAAACCATAAGAAGGCTGAACAAAAATGGTGAAAAGTGGAGAAGAGGAGAAGATTAAAAAAATTCTAACAGATCCAAAATACGCAGCAATCAAAGCCATGCTCGAAAAAGACCACGCCATCGACTGCATATTCCTGCTACACATGAACCGTGGAAAATGGAAAGAAGCCAAAGAATTCATGCGCGACAACGGCTTGACGCTCAGCGACGGCACCTTCCGNGCCAGAATGATAGANATTGAAGATTTAGGCTTAGCCAAAGGCGAACGCATTGACCCTTTAAAGAAATATTATGTTAAGACGGAGCTTGGCGAAAAAGTTGCGAAGTTACTGTTAGAATTTTTTGACAAACTGAGTCTTTAAGTCATCAGCGCGTACCGTTCAATTGTTGTTGTACAGTTTCCTAATTGATGATTTTTTAAACCTTAGGCTGGCTGCTTCTTTTGGTTTTTTGTAGTTTTGTTTTACAAATGAATAATATGGTGTATTAAGTCGTAAGATTTAAATTCCTTGTCTCCCCTAACATACACGTTAACCCTAAAAGGAGGGATAAAAAGAAAAATGAAAATATTGAAGAGCAAGAAAGCCCTAAGCCCCGTAGTCGCCTCAATCATACTCATCGCAGTAACAGTCGCCGTTAGCATAGCCGTAGCCGCATGGATGGGCTCGCTAACCACAGGNCAAATGCAAACAGAAGGAATAACCTTTACAGGATACACATGGGCATCACCATCANNNACAACAATACNATCAATTGTAATCAAAGTGAAAAACACTGGAGCCACAGATTTGTCGATTGCCGAAGTTAAGGTAGACAGCGACACAATGCCACAAGCTAATGTAAGTATCACGCTTCCATACTCACTTACAAAGGGATCCGAAGTGTCCATCAACATAACAAAAGCTTTCACGCGAGGAGTTCAGTACAACTTCTACGTAACAACGTCAAAAGGCCACGAATTCGGTCCTTACACNCTGCCAGCACCATAATTTCAACAATTTGTTGAGATTGGGGGTAGGGTGNGATAGAANCCTCTCTTAACTTCCTCTATTGTTTCCAATTTGGAGGTGCAAAAACAGAATGGTCGTAAAAATAAAAGAATATGCTTCAGCAGAAGAAATAGCTGATACCCTTGAAAAAGAAATAACAGACACCAAAAGCACGCTAGGAGAGTACCTGCGCCGGCTAGACGACATCCGAGCGTTAGCTGAAAAATCAAAGAAAATTCGCGAAGTCGTATTGAAGCTAGCTGGCAAAAAGGCTGCAACTGAAAGCCTAGGCGAAATCACAATAGGCAACTTAAACATCGTTTTAGATGCCAACCCATTCCANGAGCTAACAGTGATAGAAGAAGTCGTGCGAAGCCACCAGGAAAGACTGCTAGTTNTNCAAAAAGCTCGCGAGGCGCTCAANTGGCTAGACCAACTCGGAGACACTGAAGGTCTAAAGTACCTCGTAGTTGAAGACGACGGCGTCCCAGAACGCATACTCTTCAAAATATCTTAAAACTAATGGAAGTGAACATGCATGGATGACGAANTCTATTCCTTTGCCTTAAAAAATACTCTAAATGAAGTTCGAAACGTATGCCCAGAAATAACTAACGCTTTTATGTTTAAAGAAGACGGCGAAGTAATTGCCGGAGACGAAAACACGCCTGAAAAAACCATAGTGCGTGTTGTAGACTCCTTTGACAGTATATTAGAAAAAGCTGAAGCAATCGGCGATGTTGAAGGCGT
>JGI24721J44947_10012466_pt1 | contig 10498 bp, 10 predicted proteins | sample YelNatPaOPGAMG01_FD_44947 | JGI IMG/M metagenome (IMG submission 44947) | reverse complement strand
AAGATAAATAACGAAGATAAATAAGGTAAATAAAGTTTTAGAGCCATGAAGAGAATTGCCCTGGAAGTCAATCATCTTTCCTATACCTTCCCTGATGGCACCGTAGCCTTGAAGGATATCAGCTTTTCGGTAAGGGAAGGGGAAAAGGTAATGATTATCGGGCCGAATGGGGCGGGTAAATCCACCCTTCTTCTTAATTTTAACGGATTACTCCGTGGGAAGGGCGAGGTGAAGATATTTGGGGAACCGGTTACCCTGGAAAACCTGAAAAAAATAAGAAGTCAGGTGGGTCTGGTCTTCCAGAATCCGGAAGACCAGCTCTTCATGCCGAAAGTTATGGACGATGTGGCCTTCGGTCTTTTTGGTCGCGGGTTCAAGCGAGAGGAAATTGAAGGCAGGGTAAGAAAAGTTTTAAAGGAGCTCGGCCTGGAGTCTGTGGCGGGAAAATCGATCCATCAGCTCAGTCTGGGTGAGAAAAGAAAGGTTTCTCTGGCTACGGTTCTGGTTCTTGAACCAGACATTTTAGTCCTGGATGAACCCACCTCTGGGTTGGATCCTGGGTGTCGTCGCTGGCTGATTAATTATCTCCAGAAAAGCGACAGGACTATGGTCGCAGCGACTCACGATTTAGATTTCGCCTGGGAGGTGGGGGAAACAATGATAATCATGGAGAGGGGAGAAATTGTGGCTCGAGGAGGGAGAGAAGAAATTCTGGGGAATAAGGATTTACTTGAGTCCCATGGCCTGGAGGTTCCAGTCCTTTACTTACTGGAAAGATTAAGCCCCCGGAGCGGATAAAAAGGTTCAGACTATATCTTTCCCGGTAGTGGTAGAAATCAGGCGGCCGTGCTTCACCCGGCGCTGGCTGAGGAGCCGGCTGGCAACCTTTTTGATTTCGCCTGCTTTGCCTTTCAGGATGATGGCTTCAAGGCAATTATGCTTATCCAGATGGACATGAGTTGAGCTTAATATCAGCTGATAATATTCATGCTGGATAGAAGTCAGGACTTCAGGTAGTTCCCGGCTTTCATGGTCGTAGACCAGAGTCAGGACGGCCACAACTTCCTTGCTTTCATCCTTCCATTCTTCCTCGACCAGCTTATCCCTGATCAGATCCCTGATGGCCTCTGAACGATTATCATAACCGTTTCTTTTCATCCACTGGTCAAATAATTTAGATAATTCAGCTTCCAGGGAAATGCTGAATCGAATCACTCTTTCCATGCCCTTAAAATTAAGCCAAACCCCATCCCCTGTCAACCACAAAATTGGTGCCGTCTTACCTATTTACCTATTTTTACACCCTACTTAGTATGATCACTCAAAAATCGTGCCGGCTTACCTATTTACCCTATTTAAAATTTCTATTTGTGTTATTTGATGTTATAAAAATATTGCTATTCTCATGATATCAGGCTCACAGCCGAAGATATGACGATGCGAAAATGGTCATATTGATATCCACAAAGTTTAGCGCCCATGATGTCAGAAATATGCCCGTTATTCTTCCGGGCGAACAAATGGTCTGGGCGGCAAGCACGCCAATAGAAAGCTTTTAGAGCGAATGGAAATACATGAGGGGAAAGGCGGTTTTAAAACGCCCCCACATGTTTGGATGGGGGCCATAGGATGGCTGGCACAATTGTCGGCAATTAGAGGGAAGGATGTTTTGCAGTTCAAAAAGGAGGATGGTGATGAAACATGATATTGGAAATATAGTATTGATATTCAGATATATCCTGATAACTTTCCTGCTTGTTTTGCTTGCCGAGAAATACAGTCTGGCACAAATAACAAAGAGGCTTGGATCGAAAAAGCCAATAAAATTCACCAGATCTAAGGGGAGGGAGCCAGCGTCTTGCCTGGACATGGGGATTGCGCTATAAATAAGGGTGAATGGGCCCTGGAGGCGGAGGCCCGGAGGCGCGCCTGTAGCTCAGTGGATAGAGCGACGGACTCCGGATCCGTAGGTCGCAGGTTCGACTCCTGTCAGGCGCGCCATTTTCTTGTCCTTTTTCCTAATTTTCCATTCAGCAATTGAGGGGATTTATTTTCTGCCGCCAAATTTGTGCCAAAATGAAAATCCTGAATCCTCTGCAGAGAAATTTTACCAGCCTTCAGGCAGAGAGCTGGATTAAATGGTCTGCTCCAGGAGTATTTATCAATCCCTGCGGAAAAGATTTCTCAGTAGAAATTGCTGAGCTCTTTCCGGATCTGAAAAGCTGAGGACATTGCCGGACAGAATTAAAATCAAAATCAAAATTAAAGAGACCATGATGCCTGGGGCTCGCGGGTAAAAATAGAGCCAAAATCAAGCCACAAGTTTTAGCAGAAAATTTAGCTATTTATATTATGCTGATTTTTATTCCCTTATATTGATTTTTATTCCCTTGATCTTGTTTCAAAAAGAGAAAAATCATCTCTCTCATAGCGGCTCTATTTTTTCAAGATTTCTTTTAAAGAAAGGTTTCTTTTAAAGATTAGGAAAGAAAAAATTCCAGGTAAGCCCTGAATTCTGCCTGGAGTAGGCTAGATGATTCCTTCTTATCCTATGCCATAAATTGGCTCAAAAAAGCCCTAAAAACGCTTCTTGTGCTTCCTTTCCCCTTTTCGAACTTAAAAAGCTTTTTCAGGCCTGAATGTCAGAGCTGCATGAGAATAAATGATAAATGGCAAAAGAATGCAAAAGACATCCTCTTTTTGAACTTGATAGTTCACTCTTGAATTTTTTCAGCTTTAAGTTTGCTTTAAATTTAAATTTTAGGCTATGGCTGGCTTTTCCCCTTTCTCATTTTTTCCCGGAAAAGGGAGAGGAACTCCCTCACCGGGAAAATAATCCAGAGAATAAAAATGACAATCCCTGTCAGCCAGATGAGCCAGCTCAAAAGATCGAACTTCATTTAAATCAAACCTTCCCCTGAAATTTTATTAATCTCGGTCCTGATTTTTCAAATCCTTTTTGGTCTTTTTCGAGGACGAGAGTATCAGATTGTGGATCCGGGAGCCGCCGTTTTTATGAAAAATAATACCACTCCTTTCCCTAGCTCGAAATCTCGCATCCCCTTTTTTGTTAAATCAGTGAACAAACAAAAATAAATCAAGAACAAACAAAAATAAATCAATAGATAAATTAACTAATCAATCGAACGATCAATCAATCAATTAATCAATCAATCAATCAATCAATCGATTAACCAACCAATCAGTCAGCAAGCCAATTAATAATCAATTTATTAAGCAACCAATCACATAGTCCATAGCNCCCTTACTTCTCTCGCACAACTGACTCCGACAGTCAANAGTTCGCTCCATCAGTTTTAATCATAGTTCAAGCGAACCAGGCCTGAGGCAAAATAAATTATCATGGACCCAACGGCGAGATAGGCCGCCGCCTGACTAAATCCCAGACCACCGAGAAAAATAGATGTAATAAAAACAGCCAGAGAGATGAAGAAAATGAAGACAACTGTCTTTCCCTTTTTCGATCGGGGAAAAAGATGGAAGGCCCGGCCTGAAGCTATTTCTTCTGGCGATGGTTTAAATGCCTCTTTAATAGCTATTTGTTTTTGTCCTTGCTGCCCTTGCCTGGAAAGGCCTGTAATCAGGGGAGTTACAATCAAAGCCGTGGCCGCACTGATGAAAGTGGCGATAGTTGTTCGATTGGGGTGCCGGGCGAAAAGATAAAAAACACTCAGAGCACCCATGAAGGCGCCCGAAACATAGCCAGCAAAAGCAGCGGCCATAGTTGTCCGGCTCCAGAACAGGCCATAGACGATAGCCACCACGAAAAGAGGCATATCCATGATGCCAATTATAAGCAGGTAAGCATTGACAGCGCCCAGTTGTCGCGCATAAAGGGAAAAGATAATCATGAGAAAACCGATAACCAGAGTGATGAGGCGAGCCACGACGAGAGTTGTTCGGGGCGATGGAGGCAATCGCTTCAGTCGCGCATAAAGATCGCTCGTAAATAAGGTGGCCGCAGAATTGATATTGGAGCTTATGGTTGACATCTGGGCCGAAAGCAGCCCACAGAGGATGAGGCCAAAGATTCCGGTGGGCACAAATCTGACCAGCATTTCAGGAATAACGGCGTCCGCCACCTTTATACCGGGATCAATGGCTCTGGCTGCCAGCCCGGGAAGATACCAGAGAAGGGCGAAGGGCGTTGTCTGAATCCCTGAAAGGACCAGACCCCGGGCCACGGTGCGGACATCGCGTCCGGAAAAGGCTCGCTGAAGCATACCCTGATCAGTGCAGGCCCATTGAAGCCCCAGAAGAAAGATGGCCAGAATAAAGGCCCAGTTCAATTGACCCGATTGAGGGACAAGTTCAAGATGTTCGGGCGGGAGGGTGCGGGCAATACCCTTGAGACCCCCGGCTGTCGTCATGATAATGGGGAAAAAGACCAGGGCACCAAGAAGCATCAGGCTGAACTGAAGAGTATCGGTCAGGGCGACCGACCACATGCCGCCGGCAGTCGTGTAAATAATAGTAATGACAGAGAAAATTAGGGCCCAGAGCAGATAGGATTCTTCACCGGAACGGGTGATGACCACGGCCGCCGTGGCCCCGGTATAAAGGACTATGCCCAGCCAGAAGGAGAGCCTCAGAATCCAGAGAAAGGCAATCAGAAGACGCATCGGCCGGCCATATCTTATTTCCAGAAACTCAGGAATGGTCCGAATTTCAAGCCGACGGAGAATGGGCAGAACAAAGAGCCCAGCCAGAACCAGGGCCATGTTGCCCGTCCAGGTATGCCAGACAATGGAAATACCCTGTTCATAGGCCTTGCCAGCCTGGCCAATGAAACTGTAGAGGTTGACATTGGTTGCGGTTAAGGCAGCCGCCAGAATAAAAGGTGGCAGCAGCCGGCCAGCAACAAAAAAGTCATCCGGCCTTTCAATCCATTTAAAAAAGATAGAGCCGAAAAAGAAAAGCGAAGCTAAAAATAAAATCAGAATAATTAAATCAATTCCTGTCATCAAGCACCCTGGCGTTCTTAAGATTCTCCATTTGAATGGAGGATGTCAAGCCCCTATCAGCTCGCCTGTAAAAATATGAAATTTATCAGGCCCCCATCGGCATTATTTTTTAAAATCAATAAGCTTATGAATTTTAAATGAAATGAAGACCAATTCTGAAATGGAAACAAATTTTTCCTTATTCTATCTTTTAAAAAGAGATCGAGAGAAGTTTTTTAAAACATCGCTATCATAAAAGAAGGGAAGGACCCAGAAAAGGAAATTAAGGCGACCCGGATTGGTCTTTTTAAAACATCACCCGCGCTATTATGAGAGAGCCGGTTGAGGCTGAAATAATACCCAATTAGTCACAACATGAAATTTCTGAAGTCAACACTGTTTTTCAGGAGCAGCCGAACAAAAATTGACCTGGCCAGCTCGAAGCGTTTGACTTTTGGCGAAAAGGAAAATTATAATAACAATATGAGAATGCCTATTATTCCTATAAAGATACTCGTATTATTATTTTTTCTCACCTTTAATTCCGACGCTGCTTTGCTCAAACCCGGAGAAAATATGCGGCCCTTTTCTCTGCCCGCAGTTGATGGCCAGATTTTTCGGGTAAGAATGGATAAAGGGCAGCTGAAGGTTGAGCGGATTGAGGCTTCAGGCAATCTGCTTTCAGTTTCGACTCCAGAGGTGATTCTTCTTGATTTCTGGGCGACCTGGTGTCTTCCCTGTCGGGCAGCCATGCCTCATTTAGAAAAACTTTACCAGCAATTTCTTGCCAGAGAAGAAAACAAAGGCCGGGTGGAGTTTTTTGGCGTGGCTCTGGATAAGCCGGGAGTTCCTATAATTAAGCCCTTTCTGCAAAAAATAAAATTATCTTACCCTCAGCTCTGTGGCTCTCTGGAATCGTCTTTATCTGGACTAATCTGTTCTGCCCAGGAGATGGCTTCTGAATACCGAGTTCAGGAGATACCTGTGGTTTATCTAATCAATCGCCAGGGAAAAATTGTTTATGGCCACGTTGGCTTTAAAGAAGAATATATAAAGGAAATGGAGAAAATAATTTTTTCTCTTCTGAAGGGTAATCAATGAGGGAAAGAGAAAAAATAGAGAAGCCAGGAGCAGGCAGGAAGCGGCCCTGGTTAGCCTTCGCTTTTCTTGCTGCCGGTCTTGTATGGCTGATTCTGGGACTCATTTCAGGTGAATACTGGAGTGTGGTCGAGAAGGCCATAACTGTTTGTCTCGATTGCATCGGGATTGGTTAGCCTGAGCTAACCTGGGAGCGAAGAAATTTTTAAGAATAGGAATGGATGGTTAAAGTTAAGATTGGCTGGCCAGGATATGATTGAAGGAAAAGAGTCAAATATGACATGACGCCACATGACATGAAAGAAAAATTAGTTCAGGCAGGATTTGGCCAGCAAGGCCGGGGAGGGGAGGACTGGGTTCTGGCATATGTGTCTATTAATTAAAGGAAAATGACCCGGGAAAGAAAACGCCGTTTTTATCAGATCGGCGCTGCTTGCGCCTTTAATGCCTATTTACCTGCATTTTTTCGAGCCGGCATTTTTCGAGGCAAAATCAAAGGAATCTGTCTCCCTGCCCTCAATTGTTATTCCTGTCCCTCAGCTCTTGGAGCCTGCCCCATAGGCTCGCTCCAGGCCTCTTTAGCTTCAATTCGCCTTCATTTGGCCTCAGGCCAGAAGCAATTTGGACTTTATGTCCTGGGTTTTTTAACCATCGTGGGCAGCCTTGCTGGTCGCCTTCCCTGTGGCTGGCTCTGTCCCTTTGGTCTTTTCCAGGAATTGATTCATCAGAAAAAGTGGGCCAGAATCAGGTTGCCCCATTTTCTCGCCTATTTTCGTTTTGCTGTTCTTCTCTTTCTCGTCATTCTCCTGCCGCTTCTGATTGTCGATGAATTCGGCCTTGGCCAGACCTGGTTCTGCAAATGGATCTGCCCGGCTGGAACCCTGGAGGCCGGACTTCCCCTCATTGCCCTCAATCCCGGCCTTAGGGCTCAGATTGGCTTCATGTTTACCTGGAAGATGGCTATTCTCTTGATTTTTATTGCCCTGATGCTTTTTATCAATCGGCCCTTCTGCCGGACAACCTGCCCCCTCGGAGCCTTCTGGGGCCTTTTTAATCGTTTCAGCCTTTTTCAGATGACCGTGGATGAAGCAAGCTGCCTTCACTGTTTAGATTGTCAGAAGGTTTGCCCGGTAGAAATTGATCCTTCCTCCAATCCCAATAGCCCGGAGTGCATCCGCTGTCTGCGCTGCCTTGATGCCTGCTCCTATGGCGCTCTGAGTTATTCTTTTCCCCTCTGGCCAGTCAAAAAGCCCGGTCCTGAGACAATTAGCCCCAGGAGTCATTCAGGTTAAACTGAATCAATGGGGATAGCCTGGAAGACGATTTGTAATTATTCAGCGAAATCAAATCAATGCCAGGAAAATTTAAAGCGAAGGCGAAGAAAATTCCTGGTCTAGCCCGCTTTAAAACCCCTGAAGGGACTTTTTATCTTTATTCAGTCCGGTCTTAAAATGGCCTTAAAATTCAGTGCGGCGAGAACTGATTGTCTTTTTTCTTCTGTTTCTTTAAAATCTACCTGAGAAAAATGACCAGCACCAGGCGACTCCGCCTCTCCCTGATTCTCTTCGTCTCTATTTTTTTGATGGGGACTCTGGGATTTAAAATTATTTCCGGCAAGCAAGCCTCACTTCTCGATTGCCTTTATATGACGGTGATTACCATCTCGACCGTGGGCTATGGCGAAATTATTGATCTCAGCCACAATCCGGTTGGCCGGATTTTCACCACCATCTTTATCCTTCTTTCCCTGGGTACCATTGCCTTTGCAGTTACTTCCATCACGGCATTTGTCGTCGAAGGTGAGCTCAAGAATATTCTGGGGAGAAAGAAAATGGAAAAGGAAATTAAAAAACTTGTTAATCATTATATCGTCTGCGGTAGCGATGAAACAGCCCAAACAGCCATTCAGGAGCTCCTGCTAACCAGGCGTCCCTTTGTGGTCATTGAACCTTCAGCTGAAAGAATAGAGAAATTAAAATCTCTGGGCCCTCTTCTTTTCATCCAGGGCGATCCCCTGGATGAAAACATTCTGAAGGAGGCAGGCATTGACCGCGCCCAGGGAGTCTTTCTTTCATTGCCGACTGATGAGGCCAATCTCTTTGGCACGGTCACGGTCAGGGGCTTAAATCCCCGGGTGCGAATCGTCGCCAAAGTAATTGATATTCGCTCCCAGGCGAAAATGATTAAGGCTGGAGCGACAAGTGCCATCTCACCATCTTACATTGGCGGCATGAGAATGGTTTCAGAGATGGTTCGACCAGCAGCCACCACCTTTCTGGATATGATGCTTCGGGATAAGGAAAAAGTGCTGAGAGTTGAAGAAATAACCATAAAGGCTGATTCGCCCCTTTGCGGCCAAACTCTGGCGGAAGCAGCTATTGAGGAAAAAACGGGTGCTCTCCTGGTGGCCATCAAAAAAGCTCTTTCAACGGATTATGAATTCAATCCGCCCCGTTCCCATAAAATTGAAGCTAATGAAACTTTGATTCTCATTGCCAGTCCAGAGATGCTGGATAAAATCAGGTCTCTTTCCACTAGCTAAAATTTTTTCTGGCCTGAATTACTGCTTTTATTTTGAGGTGGCCATCCCTTTGAATGCCGCCTGAAGCTATGCCTTTAGGACTATCCATTTAAGATTATCTTCTGTTTATTCTTAAATTTTTTTGATCCTTGTGGTTATTTCTGCTTCCTGCTAATTTCCTGGAGCAGAAACAGGAGATATTCAGTTATTTAATAGGGAATTCAGCTGCGATGAATTTGCTTTCGACCTTAATTCCCGTGAAAATAATTAACCGAATTTCCGGGGATATCAGGCCGGAAGAATAAATTTTCTTTCTGAATTCCCAATTCAAAGTCTATTTAATCGCAGCTTATGCCATAATTTTTTGGCCTTTACGGTTTTTCATGGAAAGACCAAAAGGATTATCCATCTCCGATAGTTTGAGAACCTGCAGCTAATTCTTTAAAGGCGAGACGAAGCTATTTATTGTACATTTTTTGGATATTTCTCTAATCGCCCTCCGCAAAGATGAACTGGCCTGGGTTCAATCTGCTGTTGAGTGAAATAGAATCTATCGTCTTTAGCCACAAGAAATCTGAAGAACCAATTTTTTATCTCCCGGATTTACCTGAAATTCAGCTGGCGAGATACTCATCCTGCAGAGAATTTATCAAATTAAGAGGAATTTTCGGCCCGGATTCAGCCTGTCGGAGGTAATTCTGGCTCCTTTTCGCCAGAAGCCGCCAGTTGCTCCAGGCGGCTGGAAAGACGGTCAAGTTTTTTCTCCGCTTCCTCAAATTTGCTCCTGGCATTGGTGAGATGGCTTCCGAGAATCTGAAAGTCCGAGCGGAAGCGATTTAAATCACCTTCAAGCTGAGCCAGAGCCTGAAAAATGGCCCGGGCTGATTTTTCAATTTGCAGCCCCTTTAAACCAAGAACGATAACCTGAAGATAGGCAAAGAAAGAATTGGGGGAAACGGGAATGACCCTTTTCTGAAGAGCATAGTTAAAAAGACTCTTTTCCTCCCCGCCTGTTTCTTCCCGGATAATGGTTTCGTAATAAATATTTTCGGCGGGAATATACATCAGAGCGAAATCGTAGGTATTTTCCTCCGGGCGGATATATTTGCTGGCAATGTCATCAATGTGTTTGCGCACATCCTGGTAAAAACGGCGGCGGCAGGCCTCTTTTTCTTTCTGATTTTCCTCCTGAAGATAACGCCTGAAGTTTTCGAGGGGAAACTTGGCATCAACCGGGACCAGATTGTTGCCGATTTGAATGACAGCATCCACCTTTTCTCCATTTTTAAACCGGTATTGAAGTGAATAATGGGCCGGGGGCAGAATCTGGGCAAGAAGGTCTCCCAGGAATAATTCTCCCAGGCCGCCTCTAAATTTGGGTGCCCGCAGCAGCTCCTCCAGGGTGGCAATGCTTTTAGCCTTCTCCAGTACCTCCCTGGTGGCCATCTCCATTTTGCCCAGATGTTCTCTCACCTGACCCAGATTTTCACCGATCTGACCTGTGGTTTGCTGGAACTGAGAATGGATTCCCTGAAGCTGCTGGTTAACCAGCTGGGCTAAATGGGAGACCTGCTGCTGCACCAGGTTAAGGGACTCCCTGAGGTGATCAAAAATTTCCTGCCTTTCGCTCTGTCTCCTTTCCTCCAGGCGCTGTTCCCTTTTTTCCTCAAGGCGATAGAGATTTCGCTGCAAAAGGAAGAAGAGGAGAACCACAACGGCCAGAAAGCCAGCCCACAGGGCAATATCTAAATGATTCATGGCTGGCATTATATCCTAATCAGCTAAAAAGGGAAAGGTTGGGGGTTTGACTTGAGGGCGAGAGTTAATTAAACTTATGGCTGTGGCCCGTTAGCTCAACTGGTAGAGCAGCGGACTCTTAATCCGCGGGTTGGAGGTTCGAGTCCTCCACGGGTCA